>Ga0182004_10005115_pt1 | contig 10667 bp, 13 predicted proteins | sample Sormic07211540_1_FD_120479 | JGI IMG/M metagenome (GOLD analysis project Ga0182004, IMG submission 120479) | Endophyte microbial communities from Sorghum bicolor roots, Mead, Nebraska, USA - 072115-40_1 MetaG | ecosystem: Host-associated > Plants > Roots > Unclassified | place: USA: Nebraska...
GATAAACACCAAAGCTCGTGGAATTCTGTCAGATAAAACCCCTATTCTAGATGTTTGTTTCATATTGATCCTTTTTCATGTTTATTTGATTATTAATTTTAGTACTTAAGGACCGTCAACAACACCCTCCCCAGATGTCTTCGATCACAGGTCAATGTCCTTCGGCGGGTCTTTAAACATCAATGGCGCTAGTGCTGGCATCCTCTTCGTTTCACTTAACAAGACAAGGACAAACTATGCTACGTCCTTAGGATCCTCTTCCCGAAGTCCAACACTGTCGTCGAGTATGAGGCATGCCTACACGGCACCCGATTAGCCGTCGAACTAGGAGTCAAGCGTCTTCATGTCTATGGCGACTCCGCTCTGGTCATTAACCAATTAAACAAGGAGTGGGACACGACCCACGAGAAAATGGACCTGTACTGCAAAGAAATCCAAACATGGGAATCAAATTTTTATGGCATAGAGTACATCCATGTGGTCTGGGACAAGAATCAAGCAGCAGATGTGCTGTCAAAGATAGGATCATCCCGGGCCCAGGTTCCGCAAGGTGTCTTTGTTCAAGACATTCACACGCCAAGCGTCGGAACGGACCTGGACGACAAGCCACACAACGAGACGCTGCTCATAGGAAACACCGCTCCGACAGCCAATGGCAACGACTGGCGCGCTCCTTTCGTTAAGTATCTCTCAGACAGTTCGGGATTTCAAGACAAAACGGAGAACGAGCGCCTTATGCGGCACTCCAAAAATTATATACTGGTCGATGGTAGACTTATGCGTAAGAACGCAAACTCAGAAGTCTTGTTGAAGTGCATATCTCAAGACGATGGCATCAAGCTACTGGATGACATACACGCTGGATCCTGTGGCAACCACGCTACCTCTAGAACACTGGTCGGAAAGGCCTTTCGAGCAGATTTTTACTGGCCAAGCGCAGTTGCAGACGCTGAGAAACTGGTCTGGCATTGCGAAGGATGCCAGTTTTTCACCAAACAGACCCACGTACCCGCTCATGAGATCCAGACGATTCCATTGTCTTGGCCATTTGCCGGTTGGGGTCTTGACATGATCGGGCCATTCAAACCGGCTCCCGGCAATTTCAAATACGTGTTCGTGCTAATCGATAAGTTCTCGAAGTGGATCGAGTACATGCCACTGGTCGAATCGACTTCCGAGAAGGCTATGGAATTCCTCAATCAAATCATACATAGATTCAGGGTTCCCAACAGCATAATCACCGACCTGGCACTCAGTTCACCGGCACTAACTTCTGGGACTTCTGTGATGACAAAGACATAGTCATAAAGTACGTGTTGGTAGCCCATCCGCGGATCAACGGTCAAGTCGAGCGAGCAAATGGAATAATTATTGACGCTCTTAAGAAAAGGCTGTACACGGAAAACGACAGGGCAACAGGACGATGGATGAAAGAGTTACCGACAGTGGTCTGGGGTCTCCGAACACAGCCTAGTCGGAACACGGGTGTATCCCCCTATTTTATGGTTTATGGGGCCGAGGCAGTGCTCCCCTTGGACGTAGCCTTTGGATCTCCAAGAGTCGAATATTTCGACCAGTCTTCAGCAGACCTCGCCAGAGAACTCGAATCAACTGCACAGAAGAGAGACGTCTGACTTCTTGCCTTCGAACAACAAAGTATCTCGAGGCCATTAGACGATACCACAACAAGAACGTCAAAGACCGCTCCTTCGTGGTCGGTGATCTGGTACTCAAATGGAAAACAAGCCAGGAAGGAATGCACAAGTTATCTACACCCTGGGAGGGACCTTTTGTGGTCGCCGAAGTTACACGCCCTACATCTTATAGACTGGCGTACCCAGATGGAACAAACCTACCCAATTCCTGGCACATAGACAAACTACGGCGCTTCTATCTCTAAGTTTCAGTACATTTTACTTGTAAATCTTTTTTGATGAATAATAATAAAGTTTTGTCTTTTTTGCTATATACTTTTCCATATGTAGAACACTCGACAAGTGCTACAATAACTTCCCTTGACAAGCTACTCAGGGGCAATCAACATGATTCAGTGATACATCACTCAAGCAAATTCATTTATAGCACTCAAAACCATGGTTCTCAAAATTCAGACTTTATTACAAACTTTATATACAAAGTTTACAATAAACACCCCTCTGGGTGGCTTCTAGTCTACTCCTACAGACTTCTCTAAGAACCTATTGCTCGGGCTGCTCACCCGCACGGCTCTCTTGGCCCGCCAAAGGGGTCAGGGCCACCGGCGCCTGTCTGGTCGAGACTGCAGGCGTCGACCGCCCATCTCCTGCAATCGACGGCCCCGACAACTCCCTGGCCGACCTGTCTGATCCCGGTTGATCAGGGGGGGTTGACGTCCTGCAGAGGTTGAGCCATCAGATCATCTTTTATTAGATTCCAAAAGACCTGATAGAACTCTGGAGGGAAGCCATCCGGACCTGGTATTATGTTCCATTTGAAAAATCGCAGCCCTTACTTCCACTTGCGAGAAGGTAGCAGTCAAGTACTCATTTTCCAGATCAGAAACTGAGCGATATCATCAATTTGTGACTCATCTAACATGATAAGAGAGTTATCCGATGGTCCAAACAGATCCTTATAATACTTGGTGATATGCCTTTTGAGTTGGGCATCACCGCTTATTATATTATTTCCATCCTCTAATTGGAAAATATGAGTTTTTTGATATCTACCATTTGCCAATAGGTGATAATATTCTGTATTCGCATCAGCTTCTAAAAGATGTTTCACATTAGCCCTTTGGTACCACTTGACTTCCTCTTCTCGAAGTAATTCAGCAAGCCTTTCATTTATCACGTGTTTTAAATCTAATTCAAACTCATTAAGTATATCAGTTTCCGCCTTCTTATCTAATTCATCAAGTTTGTTTAGAATGGTTGTTTTTTCTTTCTTATAGGCGCCACTCAGATTTTTTGCCCATCCTCTAAGGTATTGATGCAACCTTTTGATTTTAGCTTGCCACCTCTCTAAAGGCGAGCCAACAACTAGTGTACTCTGCCACACCACACTAACCATATCACAAAATCCATCTCTCAGCAACCAACCCAATTCAAACTTGAACTAAGGCTTATAAGATGAAGATGGATTATTTGTGGCAAAAAGGAGAGGAGTGTGATCAGAAACTCTCTAGTCAAAGCATGTACACTGGTAAGTGGATATTTGGACTCGAAGTCTGTGCAAACGAGGATCCTATCTAATTTTCCAAAGGTCTGGATCGGTAAATGATTACCCCCAATATTTGGACTCCCAGTCATTTCTATTTCTTTGAGATTTAGGGAATCAATCACATCATTAAACAGAAAAGACCATCTATCATTATAATTGTCATTGGTTTTCTCATGCGGTCTACGAATAATGTTAATGTCACCACCTATAACAATAGGTACAGCCTCTTTTGAACATACCCGTACCACTTCGGATAAGAAATGTGATTTTTGATCCAGTTGCGCTGGCCCATAAGCAGAAATCAGAGTAAACATAAAATCATCTTCTCTAAGTCTCAATTTGAAACGTATAAAAAACACTCCTTCTTCAATTTCCCCAATGTCAAAATTCGATAGACATATACCTAGAACCATACCACCGGACCTACCCCGTGGAGCCATGCAATGTCAAAGAAAATCTCTACCTGCACAAACATTATTCAAAGTGGAAGTCTAGGTTTCCAATAAGGCAATAAAATCTAGGTTTTTTATTTTGTTAGATCAGAAAGAAATCTATATTTTTTACAATCAGCGAACCCGTTGCAATTCCAAAAAATTCCTTTCATCTAGACTGTTTTTTTTTTAAGTCCGAGGCAAGACCGTTTCTTCGGTGATACAGGGGTTTGCAGACACACAGGGTCGCAGCCCCCATCACCAAGCCCATCCAAAATATCTGAACAAATTAGGTTTGACGCTTCTAAATCTAAGTTATCATCGGCAGAACAAACTATCGAAGCGTCATCCAATTCCTCCACTAAACCTTTTTTGCCATTTAATCTAAATAATTCTACCTCTCTCAAAAACTTTATAGAATCTGAAATAGCTTGTTCATTAGCCCCAAGTACAATCCCTAAAGATTTAGTTGAGTCCAACAGGGAAGAATCATCGCGAGAAATAAAAGAGCATGGCTGGGGTTTTTTACCTTTATCTGCAGCAGAATCCAAGTTATTGCGAGCTTTCAACTTTGTTGCCTTCTCCAGTGAATCTTGATCCACAGTTGTTGCATTCCGCTTACTTAATCTCATAGGCGATACTGTCAAACCATTTTGCACTTTCATTTTATTAAGAACCCCAGAGTCATTTTGTGGAGTCACCAGATTAGCCTTCCAGTGGTCACTACCAATTGCTGACCCCCCATTCTGAGAGAGCACAGTCACCAGTTTGTTACCTGGTTTCACTTGTTTGCTTTGAAGGACTAAAGAACCAGCCCCTTCTCCTTCTTCTTGGATAGCACCACCAGCATGGTGCTGACCAGAGGTAGGTAACTGATTGCCAGATGCATAATATTTGCCTGTTCGTCCCCCTTTTTACCTTCTACATCCATGTTCTCCCTTTCTTTTCCATCATTAGGATTTCCCTCATCAAGTTTTTTCTTAATAGGTTTCTCGTCGTACATGGTAGAGTCCATGTCAATGAGCTAGAGCTCACCATTTTGCAAGTTTTCTTCAACCCTAAATTGTAGCTCGTAAACAAAATCCCCAATAACGACATCCACTAGATTTGGGATGAGACTAGGATCCAGCATGGCTACTTTCATTCTTGATCTACCAAACTTCTTTGTGAATTTAGTATCCACAGCTCAAGGGACACCTAATATTGATCCAATTGCCCAAATAATAGGAAATTCCCAAAACTCTTTTGGTAGACCACAGAACTGAACCCAAACCTTGTCCATCTCATATTTGTATACCTCATTTTCAACACCCTTCTCAAAGCGATTTTTTCCTTTCACAAATTTTGTGTCCATGGGACCCCAGTTTACCATAGTATCCAGCAGGTTAGAAGATGGGAAATTAGTGATGAAGGCATCTTTGCCTTTGTCTTCAATTACCCACTTGTTTTTACCTGGTAGTAGTTTTTAAAGTTCCACTGCCAACTGATCAGCAGTAAGTATCAGTGTTTTACCTCCGGGGGGTCACACCAACGAGTAAACTTGTTTGCGCGTCCCCTCTCCCAGATGGCGATGCAATAAAGACACAGAGTTTTATCCTAGTTCGGGCAAGAGAAGGCCCTACGTCTAGCGGGGAGGGGGATGTTTTCTATTGTCTTGCACCTAAGTGCTTGTACAGGGGCGAATACAAGTTGGTATTGCGGTGGGTTCTGAGTTCTAGATGAGAACGACGTATGCTTGTTGTTCTACCTGTGTCCCATTTTCATCCATTCCTATGCCTCCCCTTTTATAGTTCCAAGGGGAGACCTAGGTTACATGGCATAGGTAACAAAATAGGGGTCGATATGGGCGTGGTGCGCTGATCTACTCGAGGCCTCCGTACTGCTGTGGCCTCGAGCTATCTTGTTACTTGGTACTTTGGTGATGATTGCGCATGCTTCTGAATTCAGCTCCTATGTGTCGCCTTGGATTGGCCTAACCATGGGCACGCCTGTACGTCATGTCAGTAGTCACGTCCAGAGTGGTTGAGGTGTTGTTTTTTGCCGCCCGACTCTTCTCTGGGAAGGAACGTATTCGCTCGAGGGTCTGGTACCACGCGTGGCCTTGCTGATCGATGCGCTGACTTTTGATGCCTCGAGGGGGGTCGTGATGCGACGTCACAACTGTCTCACTGTGCTCGGCCGTACTCTGGCTCATCTGAAGTGATAAAGCTGCGAAAGGGGGATTGGATGGGTGCTCGCTCCCTATCACGTTTCCCGTGACTGTCGGGTTAGGTGAGAACATGGCAGGTGCATTAAATGCTCTGGTCACCGTACCTGCGTCAGGCGGCGGACGGTTTCCTTGCGCTCGAGGCCTGTCGATTCGTACGACCCACTTCCATATTCGACGGTCGCTGCCCAGTCGAGCCTCTGTCAATTCGCACGACCCCTTTTCCGTGTTCGAGGCTATGGTTGGCATCGTGCTTTGGTAGTCACGCGTGCGGTCGCGGCATTGAGTCAGTGGCCTTGATTTGTGTACGGGTCCTCTTGTTATGAGCATTGGTTGGGATACCCCTTATTGACACCCTCGATAGTAGCCCCCGAGCCTCCAGTCGAGCGCTTGCGCTCGAGTAGTGGCTCTTTCGTCGGTTGAGTTTCCTTGGGGTCATGCGAGCGACCCCCGCGGGGGTAGCCCCTGAGCCCTTGGAGGAGTCTTTGACTCCTTCAAGGGTTATGTTGCTTTTTCTAATGGAAGTGCTCTCGATCTCGCCTCTTTCCGAAAGTCGTTTGCCATGGAAGAGGGGCTTTAAGCCTCAATCGGTTGGTTTCGCATTGGAGTTGTGACGTACTCGGCGGAGCGAGTGTCACCTACCCCAGGCTGAGCCCCTATCGGGTAATCCAAGTGAGAACCTGTGCCCCGTTCGAGGGGGTCAGTTGTAGCCCGGAGGCATTCTCATAAAGCAGGGTCAATGTAGTCGAGGTTACTTGTCTCGTTCGATAGAGTCCAGTGGCTCGCTGCCTCCCTCCGTGGGGATTCCTCTCGACCGCCTTGCCCTTGCCTTGGATATCCCCAGTGAGTTTTCGAGGCAGTCTTCAATTTCGACCTCTCGCTGGGCGTCCCTGACTCTGGTACTCAAGGACGACCGTCGAAACCGTTCAGCGGGCCAGTCTGCGATCCCTCAAGATTTCGATTGCGACATGTACATACCTTATCTTACAGGGGAAGGAAGGGCCGTGGCGGTTTGCTTTCTTGCCCGTTGGGCGCGCCTTTTTAGGCAGGAGCCGTTGTAGCACTGTGCCGTCCCGGAATTCGTAACGTCCTGTCAGTGAGAGCAATCAGGACCGTTAGGCGGCGCATTTACTAGGGAGGTTACCGTATTCGCCGGATATGCCCGTTGGAGGTTGAACGTCTATAAATATCGTCGGGTCTCTCGGATGCTACTCCTTCCGCCTTCCGCCTTCCGCCTTTGTCCTTGCTCTTGCTCTTCTTGCCATCTTCACGCGTGCGCACCCTCGAGCAGACAGCAGCAGAGTCATCTCCCTTCATCCCTCAAGATGCCGGTGAGGCTCGTCGCTGCCGATGACTGGCGCCCGTCGTCGATGACGGAGCGCCGGCTGCTGGACCTCGAGAAGGAGGGGCTCCTGCACCCCCGCATTTCCTCATCGCGGCCGGAGTGGATCGCGCCAGCGGCGGACCACGTGGTCTCCTTCGCCAAGTTCCATCGTCGTGGCCTCGGTTCTCCTCCAAGCCGCTTCATGCGGGAGCTCTGCCACCATTATGATGTGGAGCTCCAGCATTTCTCGTCGAACGCTATCACCGCCACAGCGATTTTCGCCGCGGTGTGCGAAGGCTATCTAGGGATGATGCCGCACTGGGACTTGTGGCTTCATCTATACCGGGGCGAGCTCTTCCATGCCCCTGGTGGGGCCACTAGGGTGAGGAAACCGGTGCGGGTCGGCTGCCTCAACCTGGTGCAGAAGACTGGCAAGGCGGAGGAGCCTCGAGAGTACATTCCGGTGGGGTTGGCGGTGAACCACGCTCAATGGGACTCCCGATGGTTCCATCTACGAAACGATGACGACCTCTTCCCCGACTACACCGGGCGCTTGATCTCGGAGTGTCCGGACAACTGGAACTACGGCGTCGTCAAGACCCTCCAATCACGGCTCTACTGCATCCTCGATGCCTTGAAGAAGCTGCGCGAGGAAGGTCTGACCGCCGCATTTGTCCTTTCGGCTGTCCACCATCGACGGGTACTCCCATTGATGTCTCGACCGTTGAGGATGGATGAGATGGGTCCTGGCGTCTCGTCTCGCGACCTCGAGGCATGTCGGACGTCCAACGAGGCGCCCGCACATGAGGAGGTCGCCGCCAGAGTTAGGGCAGCCGTTGCAGACGATTTTCAGCCTGAGCACGTCAACGGCTTCCCCATGAAGCCTGATGAGGGGTTGATTGACTTGGTAAGCCCCTCTTTGCCGTTACTCAATTTTTTGATCTTTCTGACTTTCCCAGGGACTTACTCCTGCTCGCATAGGGCCCGATTGATGCTTGGTCCTCGAGGCCTCCGGTAAAGGAGGATGACGTCGATTGTGATAGGAGATGTGAGTCTGCGGAGAAACAAAAGTCCGCAAAGGACTTAGAAAAGAAAAAAGAGAAGAAAAAGAATCTCGAGCGGCAAGCGCTCGAGAAACGTCGAGCGAAATCAAGGCAGAGGGGGGAGTCCGAGGAGGACTCTCCCAACGAGGATGACAGCAACGAGGACGACGACGATAGCGATGGGTCCGGTGGCGATCTGCTTTCGAAGGATGCCCGCACCGTGAATGAAGAGGTCGAGGCCTCGCCTGTCGCGAAACGGACGCCTTGGCCCATCGGGCTTCACTCCGTCGAGGAGAGGAGGAAGAAGGAAGAAGAAGAGCATAAGGGAGGGGAAGAAGAAGAAGAAAGAGAGCAGCGGCGGCAACAGGAAGAGCGGCTCGAGGAGCAGTTGGAGCAATGTCGGCAGCAAGAGCTGCTGGAGCTTCAGTGGCAGCAGCAGCAGTGGAGTCAGCAGCTGGAAGAGCTGCTCGAACAGCCACCACGAAGCCCACGCCAGCCAGTATTGCCGTCGCCGCAAGGGCCCGAGACCAGAGAGGAGGGGCTGCCGGTCTATGGTCCACCGACCCCTGTGTGGCTCCATCCAGCGGGGCCAGCCTCTATTCCGGCCGAACCTGGGCGGAAGGTCGGCGTTGTGGCTATCGCGTGTGCCATGCGCACGCTGGCGGACCCCAATCCGAAATCAAGGGCTCCCTATACGGTATCGATGGGATCACCCCGGGGTTCCTTCGAGATTGGCGGCCGTGGGAGGATCTCAGCGCCGAGGAGGGGGACGACGCTGGCACTTCTGGCAGTGGCGACGCCAATGAGACCGGGACCTAGGGGTCGGTGGACGACGACGGGCGGTTCCCTTCCCTCATCGACATATTCCTGCGCCACAGAGGTTCGCTCGAGACCGTTCAAGAGCTTATCCAAGGTGTCAAGGCATGCACAGAGGAGGAGATGGAGAACTGGGGCCCCGGTCGGATTCGTCTTCGAGCCTCCACCGACCCGGAGGAGCCCTACATCATGATGGACCACCGGAAGGAGGCCGAAAAGTGGGAGCATCTCAAGGAGCTCCGACTTTGGATGAAGCACGTCATGGGCCAGATGTCGGATATTGTCAACAACAGACTCGGCCGAGCTTTCTGCATAAGTATCTTTGGTTCTTGGCTATTTGGGTGTATACTCTTTTATTCTTATCGTTCAGTTACCGGTTCGCAGGATCTGAAAGAGACCTCCCGCCAGAAGTCGGGTTTTATCCATGCGACGAGAGGCGGTTGGGAGCAGCTCCCTCTCCTCAAGGACCAACTCCTCGAGTCGCAGGAAAAGCTTCTCCAGGCGTATAAGGATCTCATGGCGGCCGCGGAGGAGAAGAAGGAGAGGGAGGTCGCCCTGGCCAAGGCTCGGGAGGCCTCAGAGAAGGCGATAGAAGAGGCCGCGTAGCTGAGGGAGCGGACCACGTCGGCCGAGGAGATAGCTTTCAAGGCCCGGGAAGAGGCCGCGTTTTACAAAGAGAAGATCCTTGTTAAATCGGACCTTGCCTCTGCCCGGGAGGCCTGTCGAGAGGTAAAGGAAGAGTGCGTGAAGAGCGAGATCGCTCGGAGCGCCGCAGAGGAGGTCGGGAAGAAGGCCCGTGAGGACCTCGAGGTGGAGCGAGTTCGCTCTGACGGCCTCTCTGATGACATCGATCGTCTGAAGAGAACGCTGCTGTACAAGGAAGGAGCTGTCTTACAAGCGGGTAAGATGATAGAGGACTTACGGGCCGCCAACACTGACCTGGCTCGTTCTTACAACGAGATTGAGAGGGCCAACACTGATTTAGTTGGTGAAAACACGGCTCTCGAAGAGAGGATTCGCGGTAAGCTTCCTTACACTTTCGTGTTTCTTTTGCAAGGTATACCTTTTGTGCTAACTAACTTTCCTATGTTGGTCTTTGTAGGACTTAAGGATGATCTCCTGGCTGCCCAGGTCGACGCCCGTTCTACCAGGACTCAGCTCGAGAGGGAGGTTGCTTTGAACGGTCGACTAAGGACTGCGATATGTGACCATTCGGCCTCCTGGGAGCTCGAGCCTATGGATGAGACGAGGGAGGTTGTTGACACCGTTTTTGGACATGTACCCAGGATCGGTAGAGTGCAGATTGGCAAGATAGGGCAACAGTAACTGGTCTACAGGAGAGTTACCGATGAGGGTGGTTGCCGATGAGGAGGCAGCCGAATGTGGCTAAGTCCATGGGTAGTGATGTGTTTATGCCGATGACCAGCATTAACCTTTGCCGATGGAGAGTCTGCCGATGACGCGGAAGGAAGACTTGAAGGTTGTCGATTGATCTATGGTGGCGTCCCAGTTTGTCACGGGATGATAGTTTTATGTTTTCCTTAGTTATTTAAATCGTTCTGTATACGGATTCTGTTTAATTTGGAATTCGAGTTCTAGTCGTGTCTGGTTGTAGCTCTTTGAGCAGGGTATAAATGTAGACCCTA
>Ga0182004_10005116_pt1 | contig 10667 bp, 7 predicted proteins | sample Sormic07211540_1_FD_120479 | JGI IMG/M metagenome (GOLD analysis project Ga0182004, IMG submission 120479) | Endophyte microbial communities from Sorghum bicolor roots, Mead, Nebraska, USA - 072115-40_1 MetaG | ecosystem: Host-associated > Plants > Roots > Unclassified | place: USA: Nebraska...
ATGATTGGACAATATTTGTCAAATACAAACAAAAGTGCTGCAGCGTCAATTTTCCAATTAGAACTAAACAAGGCCTAAATGTGATGGACGGTAGGGAGTGTGCAGCATGCACGTCAATTCAACTGACATGTGCGGCATGCACGTCAATTCAACTGACACCTGCATGGCTGCACCTCTTGGTGGCCGGCAACATCCAACCTGACACCTGAACCTATACCGCGCAAGGGATATGCGCGCGTATATATGCGCGTGCGGAAGCTGCGGTTGGCAAGTGCTAAAATTGTCAACCTCATTTGTCAATTTATTGGAGACTAAAATTGTCAAATAATTAAGGATGATAATCTAATTTGTCAAACTTTTGAAGATGCTCTAACAATTAGTCAAATCATATAAAAACATTATATAACATAAACAGTTACCTTATACTTATATTTATTAGTACTTTATACTGATCATAATTTTGTTACTACTCCATCCATCCCAAATTATAAGTTATTCTAAAAATTTTAGAGAGTTAAATCACCTCAAGTTTGATCAAATTTATATCGCAGGATAATAACATTTATGATAATAAGTATCACTATGTTTTTCATTAATTATATTTTTATATTATCAATATTTAATGTCATAAATCTTTGTAACTCTTTTTATAATTTTAGTCAAATTTAAAATGATTTGACTCTCCAAGATTCTTAGAATGACTTATAATTTGAAATGGAGAGAGTATAAATTATATATTATGAGAGAAATTATTGGCTTGTGATCTTAAAGATCGCACCAAGCAAAATCGAGCCTTATATCTTGGTATATGGAGAAGTATGACAAACGGGTTCTCATAACATCACCCCAACCCCACATAACACAACAGAGACAGGGAATGAGTGAAAGACTGAAAGCACTCCACGAAGCCACAAGCGCCTTCATTCAGAAGATCTGTTCACCCGGCACCATGTACCTGTCGTCCATCAGATCAGCTCCGGCCTGGTCACCAAAGCTTCGAATCTCTCCAATACCAGCCTGCGTGGTTCCATTCTGAAAACAAAGGTGAGCTTCCTAGTTTCCAAAGGCATCACAGCTCCTGAAGCAATCATGCCGCACACCGCATGTTTTTTTTTCCCAACCACAGCCAATATTTTAACTTGCGATTCAAATCGAAAACAACCAGTACAGCAGTAAGTTCAGCAAGACATCACCACATCTGCCTAACAACTACATGTAATGCTTTCAGGTTCAGTGCACAACAGATAACTCCCACCCTCCAGGCTCTCTGAGATGTATTCTTGCCTGCGCAATGGTGCGAACTGCAGGTCGTTAGGAGTAGGAACAATCCCATGGTGATATCTGCAATAAAATCGACGTCTGAGCATTTCATGTTGATAATAATGGGCATAATGAGGTCAGAATGGTTTATGCTTTGAAGTGCGAGATAATTACAGTTGTATGTTATGACATGTTGTCTAAGGGCATGTTTAGAACGTAGGAATTTCACAGAAATCAGTTCAATTTCGCAAAACAGGTATGTGTACAGCAACCCGCAACATGTGGATTGCCTTCCTTAGAGAGAAAAACACTTGGTGTGCTTTTTACTTTTTTTTGGCAGACGGCATTTTCTGAATGAGAATAGCTGCTAACCAAACCTAGAGAGCACGTCTATGCAAGCAAGATGCCGAAAGATATGACAAATTGGTAATCTGTCATGGGCTTAGGGGCCGAGGCCCAACAGCCGATCCACCAAGGCCAGTGTACTGTTCACCACGAACGGTGCCCACAGGTACCATGGCACAGCTGTCGGGAAACTTCACCCAAAACCCCAATTCCACTCGAATTATGGGAGTATTCGAGTACTCGTTTTTGCTGCAGCTGCAGCAGTTCTGGCTACAGGTACCGTGCGTGTACAAGCTGCAGCCACAGCTGCAGCAAACAGCGCCTAAGTCTCTCAGCAGGTTGCTCTGTGTCCCCAGCAGCAACGCTAGTGCTTCGCCTCCATGGCAGCGATGCATAGTTGGATGGAGGCGCTGATAATCTCAAAAACATATATCCAAATACATCTCAAAAGCCCCGCCTATGCTTTAGCTGTACCATTAAGAAGAAAATATAACTGAACTGAGAAGCATTGTAAACGCCATTCTACCGTAGCTTTTCTCATCTGATGGTGAACGGACAATTTAAGGAATGAAATATCGCTAGAACATGTTTCTGCAAAGCCTGTTCAGTAAGAACATTTCAGGCCATAGATGCACTATTAATTTTCGCATTGCATCTGATGCGATCAGAACCATAAGTGTAGCACTTGTTAGTGCGCAACAGAAGGAGATATTTCATAGTTAACTGCAGAGAAGGTCTCCTTTGAATAGCATATACCACGACTATTTCAAATTGGTAAATTTTCATTGACTTAAACATTTATCATAGTCAAACTCAAACAGAATATTCTTCTTCGTGTATGCCCTATTGGAAATAAGCTAAGATTGGATAAGATGATTGCTACCTGTCCTTAAGAGCTTGATCTCACTTCATGATCCTACCATTATTCACGCAGGCAGTCTTATCAATCGAGTTGCCAGTATCGATCTTGATGTGGCAGAAATCCATTGCACAAATCTAAAGTTCAATGCTGAAAGGAGATAAAAAAGGGAACCATGAGCTCCGAAAAATTCCAGGTAACTCGATTATGTCATTTATTATCTCAATGAACTAAACTTGTAATTTCATCAGCACTATAGTTCATCATAGGCCTGCTATAGACAATTGAAGAGATAGAAAGAGCGAGAGGACTCACTGATCAACCATTGGTTCATCCGCTTAGTAGTCAGGCTGTGACGTTGGGCATCCTCTGTGTGCAACGCAATCACTAGTTGCCGTCTGCACCGATCACAGAAAATGTGAATGGTGGTGAGGTTGAGCCAGCATTTCCTTGGCTGACCATACTGGCTACTGGTGTCTGAGTCCAGGCACAGTTCGTTCCAATGGACCAGCATGGCGGCGTCCGATCTGATGCGCCGATCCAGTCTATGATTGACAGCCGGCAACAGATGCAGCTGCGGCTCAATGAGGGCTGCTCCTCCGGCAACATGATCTTCAGAGTGACACAGACTGGCGATAGGGGTACCTCATCAACCTGGTGAGATCATTTGACAAAAGTTTGGAAAACCACTATTAGGATCAAATTTTTAACCATGTTTGCAGCTTAAATTTTCACACCTACAAGAGAAACGCACCATCCTCTAATTTGCTCTGGCTTCACCACTGCCATTCGGTGCTGTATAGTAGTAGAGAAGTCATGTCTCTTCTATTTGTAGATCCCCCTTATCAGCTTGAATTATAACAAGAAAGAAGTAAGGGGTAAAACCCTATACCCTGGCGTCCATGTCACTCGCGATCAAGCTGCTGTCCCTCCTCACTCCTCCTAGGGCGGACAACCCAAGGGCTGTCGTTCCTCCCTCCTGAACCTCCCTTTCTCTTCAATTCTCACAATCTACTTCCAATCCCGCAATTCTCCTCGAAACTGTCTCCAATGGATCAGGCACATGACATGATTAAATGCGGTGGACTTTGGGTAAAGATGCATATAGTTAGACCACTTCTTCCAAAAGCAATGTTTTATCAAGAAAAAAGAAGTTACAATTGTCCTAAGGGGTGCATTCTCAAATGTAAGAGAGCATTCATCAGGTAAACTGATACAGACAGTGTAAAATTAAAATTCTCCAACTTATGACAATTGAAGACAAATATATAGGCATTGAAGAACGAAATGTAATTTAAGAGGGAACTGTATATACCTCAATGAAAATAAGCACATTTGAATTCTGGCGGCAGCACAAGAGATGCAGAAGGTAAGCCAGCAAACTGAGATCTGACTTTATTCAGTCAAACCTGCAGCATCAATCATGGTCTCTCTGGAATCCATCTTGCTCATACATGCATATCGCTGCAGCTTCTCATTGAATAGCACGAGGGGATCCTTCTCCTTGAGCTCCCCATTTTCGTGATACGCTGCCCTGAGGAATAAGGCCCAGTTCATCTCTGTGCCGGCCAGGTAGAAAGCGCGGTTCTGCTTCTGCAACGACTCGTACATGTGCCGCGTGAGGCCAAATTCCTCCTTGAACTCGACGATGTGGTGGATCATCGCGCGCTTCTCCAGTGTCAGGCTGAGGAACTCGTGCACCACCCCGACGCGGTACTTTTCCGCTTCGGGCGTCCATGGCTTGAGCAGCGCACCGTTTGTGTACGGTGAGACAAGCGGGAACGTGGTCGCCGTGTCGAGGCGGTCGGCGTCCTCGGCGTCAAGCGGCATCAACCGGCGGTGTGGGACGGCGAAGCGGAACGTGCGCCGGACGCGGCGCTCGTCCACGACAAAATCGCGCTCCAGAGCACTGACGGCGAGCGCAGGGTCCCAGCGCGCGAGCTCGAGGAAGTGGCGGCCGTCCCTGGGGTCGACTACGACGCGGAAGTCGTCAGGGAAGTCGTGGACGCGGTCGCGGAAGTCATCGGGGAGGCCGAGCACAGCGCGGCAGTGGTGGAGCTTCGCGAGCGGCACGCGGCGGTGGGCCGTGAGCATGAGGAGCTTCCGGACTGCGCGCACCCGCGACGGGAGGAGGTCGTCGTGGATGCGGCGCTCTTCCTCGAGGAGCGAGCACATGAACGGCGTGAGCGCGAGGTGCGGGACGGAGCCCACGACGGGGAGGTGGAACAGCAACGGGTGGCGCGTAGCGGAGCGCGACACTTTGCGGCCGCGGGGGAAGCCGAGCTCGCGGTACAGCTTGCCGGCCTCGGAAAGGGGGATCCGGTGCGGAGGCGGGAGGGAAGCCAGGAACGAGCGCGCGCGGTGGAGGAAGCGGAAGGCCGTATCGCGGTCGAGCACGGCGTCTAGGGCCGGAACGCGACGCGCGGCCTCCGGCTCGATGGGCGCGACCCGTGGGCTGTTGAGCTTCCTCAGGAGCTTCTTTCGCCGCTTGCAGGGGAGCAGTGGCAGGAGCGAGGCTGCCGCTTCCGCCGCCGCTGCAGAAGATGCGGAGGTGGGCGCCGGCGCGGGAGCTGGGGCGGGGGGAAGGAGGAGTGCTCTCGTGGCGCAGAAGAGGCGGCGCGCCATCGCTGGCGGCGGCGGCGGCGGCGGCGCGGCGAGTGATGACCACGTGGGACTAGTGGGGTTCAGTATTCAGTATTCACTCCAAGGGTTTTGATCAAATCAGCACGCAAATTAAAGGCACCGCAACCGTTCGATTACGGGCCCCGCCACTCCACGACCACGTCTCAGCCCACAATGGCCCACTTCCGGTCCGTCCTGACTCCTGAACTTCTCCCGTCCCCATCGTCCTCGTCGCAACCCGCACTTCCTGCGCTTCCTCCCCTCCTGAGCCAAACCCCAAATCCTCCGACGGCCCAGCGGCGCCGTCACCGGCGGCGGCTGGGCAATGGGGATTGAGGTAGCAGCCGTATTGGACGTCCGGGTGCTGACACAGTCGGATCTCGTGGCCCTAGCTGCCGCGTCTCCCTACGCCGTCGACCCCCGCCGGGGCCGCCGCCGCGATGGCGAGTTCCTCCCGCCCCCGAAGATCGACCGCGCCGTTTTCAACGAGAGCGCAGGTTCCCGCAAGCAGACCTTCTCCCGCCGCCGCGTCGCCACCAACATATCCCACAACCTGACGCCCACCACCACCACCGGGGCGTCCTCCTCCTTGTCTACGCCAGCTGCCCCCGCCGAGGAGGACCCCGAGAACCGCCTCGTCGTGTTCCACCTCCAACGCCTATTCGCGCGCGACGACCCCTCGTACCGTGCTCCGCCTCCGATTCCACCCCGACCGCAAACCCTAGCCGCGCCCGCGATAACAGCACCTACGCCTCCCGCTCCGTCTCTGCCGCCGCTGCCACCGCCGGCGGCTGTTGCGGCGACAGACCCCGATAAGGTAGTGCTGAATCCAAAGGGTGTGGCGGTTGATCTGGCGAGGCTCGCCGAGCTTGTGGATCCCTATGGGGAGGAGCTACGGCAGCGAACGTCAGGATTGGGGTCGGAGTCCGAGCTACTCGGATTCATGAATGCGCTGGAAGGGCAATGGGGAAGCCGAAGGCGCCGGAGGAAGTTCGTGGATGCTGGTATGTTCGCTGACCACCTGCCCTGTGGGTGGAAGCTGTTGCTTGGGCTCAAGCGAAAGGAGCGTGTCGCATGGATTAATTGCCGCCGTTATGTGAGGTCTGTTTGAAACTTGTTTATTGTACCAGGCATACTTGTTTATTGTAGTATATGCTTCAGTTGATATGGTTTTGGAGTATGTATGATGATTCAGATTCTGTTTCGAACTGTTGCAAAGTGATTGTATGCAATGTTTTTCACAAGGTCCATGCTAGCTTCACAGTGCTTCTGTCGTAGAAAGATTGGCTACTTACTCTTTAGGCTTTAGCACTAAGTTGCCTTTCGGCAATAGGTGAGTAACCTAACTGAAACATGACATGAAGTTGAGATTAGGAGGATAGGACTTCTGTGTGGAATGTGCTGCTCAGATCCTTGCCCTCACACAAGCGCTTAAACATATATACAATAGGCTTACAGCTATGAGCTGCATATATCTGAACAACTATCATTTGAAATAATTAGGCTAATACCCAAACAATAGAACTTAATGAATAACCATTCCATCAAGACTGATGCTAGTGCCATTACAAAAGCATGCAACTATGAAAAAACATAGCTTTTCTGTGAAAATGTCTATTTGTTTCCTTTTAACGATTGCATCAAGACTGATGCTACTGAAATTTGTAGCTGTTTAATGAAAAGCATGGCTGTGACAAGTCTTTGCTAGAAGCCTACAATAGTATGCCACTATAACATCTGCCTTTACAGTGCTTAATTTCCACAACACCTAGGCATATGCGCTTTTTGATTGATTTCTTATCTCATTAGTAGCCTATTGCATTTATCACATCATTTTCCTACAACTGTTGTTTACCTGTGCTGATTACTTATATCATACTTTCAGCCCCAAAGGACATCAGTTTGCTACTTGCAAAGAAGTGTCTTCCTACCTCATGTCCCTTCTTGGATATCAGGAGGCAAAGACAACTGCCTCTCAGATTAATAGTGCAGGAGTGCATGGCCTAGATGTTAATGTAAGTTTTGATTATGCATTTTATTTGTGTGCTTGGGTATTCATAGTTTAATTTAAAAGTACTTTTGATTAGTCTGTAGGTCTTCACCAGCAAACCATCTCAATTGAGGAAAAGCAAATTGCAGTACCAGTTAATTCAGTTACATTATTTAATCCCTCTGGTGATTCTCATCAACAGAAACTTCAGAAGGATGAAGCTCCAATAGAAGTGAATGCAAAGGGGTGCCGGAAATGCAATTTGACGTTTCATGACCAGAGCTCCTATATGCAACATCAGTTGTCCTTTCACCAAAGGAAAGCTAAAAGGCGCAGGGTTAGTAAATCTGGAGAATTGGATGCCAACATTGACGGAAAGTATGAGAAGACTCAGCAGAAGACCTCTGGAGAGGTATCTGGCAATTTTGGCCTTAGCGTTGCAGATGTAAGGTATCAAGGTCCGAGTCCAGCTGAACTGTTTGATGGTCAACCATCCTTGGTGGCAATGCCATGTGGATTTCAGGAGATGACTGTGTTGCCTCAACAGGGAAAAGAACCTTCTGTGTTGCCTCAACAGGGAAAAGAACCTTCTGTGTTGCCTCAACAGGGAAAAGGACCTTCTGTGTTGCCTCAACAGGGAAAAGAACCTTCTGTGTTGCCTCAACAGGGAAAAGAACCTTCTATGTTGCCTCAACAGGGAAAAGAACCTTCTATGTTGCCTCAACTGGGAAAAGAACCTTCTATGTTGCCTCAACTGGGAAAGGAACCTTCTGCATTGCCTCAACAGGGAAAAGAACCTTCTGAGTTGCCTCAACAGGGAAAAGAATCTTCAGGAGATATCTCTGTGAATCAGAAGGACCCTCTTAAGGAGATGAATGGCTTTCCTGAACAGGAAAAAGGACTTGTTGCTGGAGAACTTGTCCCTGTGCATCATAAGGACTCTCTTGAGGATATTACGGATACAGCTGAAATAATAGAAGAACGTCCCACCAGACAGCCTTCCTCTGGGCATCATCTGGATACTGTTGACAATTCTGATGACCATAAAACCCATGATGAAGCATGTGACAGTGCTGTAGCTTCTCTTTCTGTTGATGCTGAAAGAAAATTGAGTATTTGCAACTCCATGAATGTTCATGAGAATGTCAGCTCAAAAGATTCAGAACTTTGCAGTGCAGATTATTCCCAAAAGTTCAATAGGTCTGATGAAACTTGTGATGTACATAAAGAGGTTTCTTCAACCGTAAATGATCCTGATGAAAGAAAATGCACAGATGATCCAACGGGGTGTACTAATATGACACAATCCATGCAAGTTTCTGAGTCCTGTGATCTACCGCATGGCAAATTTGTCAGTTCTCCTGAAGAACATGATTTTAATGGCCGACTGGAAAGTAACCGACTTTCACCATCTAGGGATGAGCCTGATCTTAATTCAATTGATATGGAAGTGGATGGTGGCAATATAACTTGCAATGTGGAAAACCCCAGAAGCTTCAAAAGTGACAAATCTGCTGAGGACAAGATTATGGATTGTGAAATGATTTCTTTGAAAGGCAGTGAACTAAAAAATGGTGTCAGAGTAAGGGATGTAAATCTCAATTCATGTTTGGATTCAATATCTTCTCCTATTTCTGGTGGAAACTATGAAACATCTGATACTCCTGATGATGCTATTCGATCATCCATTATTGCCCAATGCTTTGGTACTACCTCTAACGATGACACTGCTTGTAAGGATGGAAACTTTGCCAATCAGAACAACACCTGTAAGGGTGAAAATTTTGTCAACCAGAAAAATGACATGATGTATCAATCAAATTTGACCATGGATCCTATACCTCGAGCTCAAATAAATGTGGATTGTTTCACTTCTTCATGTTCAATGACTCCTGAAATCAAGGACTATGGCAACAGAGGTGAAGATAGTGCCAAAGAAGCATTGGTGAATTCACAAAACATGACAAGTAATGAAACTGGTTTTGATGCTGAAGCTTATAACAGTGATATCTTCAATGGTACTATCACAGAAAGTAGTCTTGCCCAGCTGAATAATGTCATTAATATGAAACATGATTTTGCAAACTGTTACTCATTATCTGACCTAAACACACTTACTGGCGGTACTGCAACTGATGATATTGATATCCACAATATGAGGAGTTCTTTTGTCAGCTCCACCAGTCGATCTGAACCAAATGAACACTGCACATTGGATTTTGATATCAAGGGTTCCATGCTTGAGGCATTGGAAAAATCTGACAGTGACTTAGATAATCAAAATCAATACAACGATGCAGGCCCTTCTTGTGACTCGCTACCTGCTACTGGGACAAGTGGGACTATTGATGATTTTATGGCCATGCAAACCAATTTTGGTAGCTTTACTTCTTTGGTTCGTGCTGTTGAAGATGTTCCACTGAGCAGGATTATGCAAGATCAGGTTAATAACTATTTAATTTATTTTAGTATAGGCATCTTTAGTATATCATCTAATAGGAATACCCTGCCTAGGTTTGAATCAGTCATTATGCCATTGTTTTCCACACATCAGTGATAGATCTGTAGGCTTTAATTAGTATATTCACTATTATTCCTGTGGGCCCATGCTCACCATATGCTTGGATGAAAATATGCTCGTCTACTTGATAACTGAAACATGTATGATGTTAGATAACAAGATACTCTTTTGCTTGATAACCGAAGTATATGCGAGTTTCATGATAATAGTGTTCATGTAGTTTTCTCTGTTTCAAAGGCGCGTTGCTTTCTCTGTTTCAAAGATGTCGCCTAGGCTAGGCGGACCCAGCTCGCCTTGAAGGTCTAGTTATGCCTTGTTGCCTACTCCTGCATACACTAGCCTTGGGTTGCCTTAAGCTTTTGCCGCAGTTAATCTGTAACTACCTCTATATCTAAGGCTTATCTTTGTACCATATAGGTGTACAGTTTATGCACTATTTGTTGTGGCATATTTATTCGCTTACATGTTAATCAAGTTTGTTTATGCTATTTTGTTTTCTAATGACAAGTTTGATTGTTCTTGAAACAGTGTGATTTGCAACTTGGATTTGGTGGCTCCAAGCAGCAGATCTATCCAAGCTTTGAGCAACAGCTAAGGATGGCCTCGGCTGGAGCTCCGCCTTATGGGGGCATGGGTAGGCATGACTCTATACCTGTACCAGAGCCAACATTGATGCTAGGTTATGCACCACAGCTAGGTAACTGCCCCCCTCCGTTCCAGTTGGGCTGGGGTCCGTCCTATTCTAAGATGGTTGGCATGCTCCAATCTGTGTGCGTGTGGTGCAATAGTCCATTCCAGCATTTCGGCACCGTTGCTGAGCAGCAGGCAGATTCTCTTGGTTACATTTGCCCGTCGTGCAAGGGGAAGTTTTCTGGTCATCTTGGCATCAACGGGCCATCTATTTGAGATCAATTTCTTGTAACCTGAACTGGTGCTGGTTCACCATCAGTTTCTAGTCTAATTAATTAGTCAATTTGCACTTGTAGTATGTACCGCCTTCAACTTTTGGCCTTGTGCTAAGGAATGAATGCCCTTAAAATCTTAAGAAATTGGTAATTCAAAACAACTAC
>Ga0182004_10005117_pt1 | contig 10666 bp, 11 predicted proteins | sample Sormic07211540_1_FD_120479 | JGI IMG/M metagenome (GOLD analysis project Ga0182004, IMG submission 120479) | Endophyte microbial communities from Sorghum bicolor roots, Mead, Nebraska, USA - 072115-40_1 MetaG | ecosystem: Host-associated > Plants > Roots > Unclassified | place: USA: Nebraska...
GACTTAAGCTCGGCGTATTCTCGAGTTCCGCGTGAATACCTCTTGGCCGTGACATCCGGGCGCATCGCTGTTGTCAGGACCAAAGTATTCGAGTTATCACCTTTGCCGATAGTAAGGTCAAATAGGTTGGCACGCCTTAACGTTTGAATCAGGTATTAGTCCTTTGTGTTTGCGGATCCAGCTTTTGCATCAATAGTTATCTCTCGGGTCCCTGCCACGAACAGGCAGGTGCTGGCGCAGGTGTAGGTGTAGGTGCAGGTGCAGGTGCAGGTGCAGGTGCAGGTGCAGGCACCGGCCGTCGCCAGTGCCACCTCCGGCAGCAGATAGTGAGTATCCCTCTCGTGCGCGCTTTATTTCATGTACATTGGTTTTCCTGACACCTCCCATTGCCCACAGCCACATTCTCTTTTGGTAAGGTCAACACTGTACCGATAAGTCTTCCCTTCCTATGTTGTTCCTATAATTTCAACTCACATGGGACCACTATTGTTGATGTCATAGTGCTAGCTAAAATGGGACAACTTTTGGATCAACCAAGTGTAGATCTTCTCCATGATCTTCACTCAGATCCATGGCCCTGCAGTGGTTTCTCTATATTGTGGTACTTCTATCCATTCAAATCCCTCGAATTCCATCTTCTCAACAACTGGCACTTCATTAGGCATGCCCTCAGCATCCATGTTAATTGCAGGAGGCATCTCATCCATCGCCACACGACTGCCCACTATCATCATAAATTTTACCAATTGAGATGCCCTTAGCAAGCTACGGAGCTGATCATCTAAAATTAACTTGCCTTGCCAATGCATCCCTTTCACAGCCTAGAAATATGTCTGCTGGTTGTTGTCCCATGTAAAGTGTGAAGCAATATCCCTTTCTAGATTAATGATTGAATACTTTTCTGAATCAACAACCCAGCCTACATCTCTGCCCCTATTGTAGATTTTTTTACCCTGTATAGTACTAAAGTATGAGTTGACAGTGACCTCTACTCTACAAGCATTCTTTGGATCAATCCTCTAATATGCAGCTCAAAAAAACATGGAACAAAGAAAAAAGTTCCAATTCACAAAAATATGGGAAAAATAGATACAAATTGGAAGAATAGAGTGTCAAAGGAGACTACTCTTCTAGAATTTCAGTAGCGCTCATCTTGTCTCAAATCAACAATCCCTTGTCACATCACTACAAAATCCCCAAAACCTAGGGTTTAGATCATGGAAGAATAGCACAAGAAGAATACAGAGAAGGGAGAAGGGCGCACCATGGAGGAACAGCATGAGAGTTGCCGCCGCTGCCGTCGTCGCCGAGGGAAGAGGAGTGTCACCGCCGGCGAGAGGAGCGCCGCAGGAGGTCTCGAGCTCGCGGCCAGGCGGTTCGTGCGAATATTTTTGCGTGCGTGCGCGTACTGGACTCGAAGGCTTCCTTTTGCGTGCGTGGGCCTAGAAGCCAGGAAGCCTTCGTGTTTGCCTTTGTTGGATCCATTTTTTATTATGTTTTACCTCTTCAACTAATGTCGTTAATGGCAGTGGTAGAAACCCGCTGAAGTGAAACCTTTCAATGTTAGTTTTCAACAACTCAATCTTCCAGTGGTATTTTTCTAAAGATGCAATCTTTTAATGGTAGTGAGCTAATTTTCTCCCCTCTGCAAATGGTTGTTATCTAAAAATAAAATAAAAATCTCTGCTAATGGAGGAGTTAGATGTGGTGTTCGTTGGGCACATTGTTTTTGATTTAGACTCACACTAATTCCTGTTTATGCAGAGAGCAAGCGACGCCGGTTGGCTGGGCAGTGGTAGACCATTGTTTCTGTTGTCCACGAATGCAAAGTACACTATGAGCAAATCAAGGACAGCTACATTGATAGGCTTGTCTGCTCCAATGTTTTCTCCGCTGGTGAGTGCATCGGCTGAAGGCGTCTATGCCAAGTTTGAGGTGTTCTTACTGCACCGGGATGGCCAGCCACATGATATGGCTGCATGCAGGGGAGCATCTTATGCACCTTTTGACCTTCATCTGTTCCAAGATGGCTCTCGTGAATCCGTGATGCACAAAATTTTATAGACTAATCTCGAGGAAAAGTATGTTACAGATGGACATTTCACCTTTACATGTGTTGTCATGGTTGTTTGTGACACATCTATTCATGTGCCAGCTTCAGAAATGGGAAAACATTTTGGCTCACTATTCGATAGTTCGGATGGGACAGATGTCTCATTCATCATTGGAACCGAGATAGTCCATGCACAACGAGCGGTGCTTGCTGCCCGTTCGCCAGTTTTCAAAGCCCAGCTCTTTGGCCATATGGCTGAGTCCACAATATCGTCCATCCCCCTATGTGACATTACCCCTTCAACATTCAGAGCCATACTTTGGTTTGTTTACACAGATGCCTTCCCAGAAGCTGACATGCTTGGGGGCTCTCCTTCTGAGATGGTGTAGCATCTGCTAGCTACAGCTAATCGGTACGCATTGTGCTGGCTTAAGCTTATGTGTGCGCAGAAATTGTGGGAAGGGGCGTGTGTAAACACGGTTGCTGGAATCTTACATTGTGCTAAAATGTACAGCTGCCTGGAGTTGAAGAACAAGTGCATTGACTTCTTTGCATTAGAGGATAATTTCAAGAAGGCTGTGTTGACCAAGGGTTTTATCAAATTGGTCACGAGTTCTCTTCAATTATTGATGACGTACGATATAGGATTGGGGTATGATTACCTACGACAGAGGAAGGTTTTATCACAGATCAGATTCAGGTGAGGTGTATGTTGTCACATGGATCCGGTCCAAAGTTATGGAGGACATGGTTCAGATCTGGTGTGAAGCTATGGAGATTATGAACACTAAGTAGCCTAGTTTTGTTCATGTTTCTTTATCATCTTAGGTCTTGTTTTGTCCTGAATCTGGTTATGCTTGAAGTTTTTAAGCTGTTCAGGCTTTGTCCTAAATCTTTTGTTTTTTTGGGAGCACTTAACAATGTATTCACATCAGTAATGTCTGGTATTTTCAAGCCTGATGTGCGTATTTAATCGTTTCACACAATTACACCCTATTTGTTTGGTAAGATGGTTGCAGGACGCAGAGCTAGTCCGTTTTGGCTGGCACACAGCTGGTTCGTTTTGGCTGGTGAGGAGCTGGTCCGTTTTGGCTTTGTATATAGCTACTGGAAGTTCAGTTAACCGAATGTTGCTTTTATTACTATGTTGACTTATTCAGAAATGTGGTTATTTTAACTCTATGTTGACTTTAAGGCTGATGTGTTGATTTCATAGATATGTTGACGTTAATACAGTCGTGTAGATTTTAGGAATATGTTGTTCTATATGAAAAATGTAGCTTTTTTATGAGATGTTTCGCTATATAAACGAATGTTGCTTTTAAATCTACGTTGACATTAATACATAGATCTATGTTGCTTTTAGATCTATGTTTCCAGATCTATGTTTTTAACATCCATAGCAAGTGTTGGTTGGGTTTGGCAACAAAAGCCAAATGAATATGATAAATGCAACAAAACTAACTGACTCGTCGCAACAAAATGAATCGTACATGTAGGTTTCGGAGTAAATTTTTACTATACCACTGACTGTTGACTTTAATAAATATGAATAATAAAAGAATCTAGACTTTATTTTGTTGCAGTTATTGTCAATACATTTTTTATTGTGATTGCCTACACAGGTTGAATACTTTCTCCATTAGTAATGATATTATTTGTCTGATTTGTAGTTTTAGTTGTAACTATCGGAAACTTCTAAACTCAACATACATATCTTAGGACTTGGGTCACATTGGAGGGTGGGATCATACATAGGGCACAAGTGCCGTGGGTGGTATGGCTTGAGAGAGACTAATATATTAACCAAGTTCATTCTGAAGCTTACAACTCCAAAACATGCCTCATCGTGAGGATGGCAGAGTTGGAGAAAACTTAAATTTGCATGTTGCTTAGTTATGTTACATTGTACGAAGAATTGAAACTGTCTCAACGTATGAGTACGAGGCTATTGCCTATTCGGTAGTTCAAAAAAATCAATGTGGTTGCGCCTAAATGATCCTATGTAATCTGAGTATGTAAACCGTCGCGTCAGTTCAGCGGTTGCGAAACAATATAAGCGCATAGAAACAGTCCGCGGCTTCATATTTTCTTCGGAACCCTCGATGCAAACTAAGTCGGCGCTATTGCTGACTATATTCCACCATGAGTGATTCGGGAGAGCCTTCGAGTAAGCGTTTCAGGGAGGACGATGCTGGCAATGATTCTTTGATCTGCTGCTTGGCCACCAACGCCAAGCAGGAGAATTCACCGGTGCATCCTATGGGGCACGGAAGCAGATTCGAGGAGTTGTCCCAAGATGCCACAAAGGAGAAGAAAACGATCGTGGAGCACAGCGTTGTATGGAAAAACTTGCCTTTGGAGATGTCTGGTGTTGTCTTGGATCACGGTGATCCCATCAGCGTGATTCACTTCCGTTTGGTTTGTAAGGACTGGGCGAAGGACGACAAGATCAATAATCGCAATCGCCATCCATTGGGGACTCCGGCCGTCTAGTCTGTGCTCGGAAAGAGTTGACGTAGACAATGAAGACGAGCATGGTCGTTTCGGCCTTCACGACATTGGTTGCACGGAAAGAGACGTAGAGAATGAAGATGAGCATCGTGGTTTCGGCCTTCACGAGTAGTCAACAAATCTTACTACGGTGGTTGCGACGAGTTGAAGAATCGGGCTTGGGTAGGCGGCAAAGACGACTGTTTGGTCACCACGGACTTAAGGTGCAATCTTGAACTTCTCAACCTGATTACTGGTAGTCGAAAACTTGAGAATAATTATAAAATACTGATGAACTTCACATACGCTCTACCTTTGCATACCACTTTCCACAAAGTAAACGCAAAGTATAGGATGAGAATCAGTTAACGGTATAAATTACAAATTGACCATTCCCAAACATGTATTTATGGTTGATGAAGCCACTTATTACACTAGCAAACTAGCAGTGGTGTGTTGTACTACGTTTCCGGTTTCCCCCTTTGTTACCATTTCAAGTCATGACAGTATCTCAAGAGATGTAGGTTTGAGTGAACTGTAAATTGTTGGTTCATGTGTCTGGGTTAAATACAAGATACGTTGGGTGTGACTCAATATGTCTTTGAAACAGATTCCATATCAATTATTGCTACACGTGAGTTGTTCTAACTTGTATGTGCCCAGGTCCTATGGGTGTGTTTGGTTTGCTGGCTTAGTTGTATTGGCTAGAATTGTAACCTGGCTAGGCTAAACCTAGTTACAGCAAGCCAACATGAGACTGTTTAGTTGTTTGTACTGTTCAACCCTGGCTAGCCCCATATTGTGTTTGGTTGTCTGGTTTATTTTGATATCGTCAGCTCTCCTTTAAAATGGTAAGTTTACCCTTTAAGGAATTTTTTTGAACAAGTGATGGGCATCAAATCCCCGTGTTCTAACTTTGTTAGCCTAACCACCTGAATGAAGACGTCAGTCAAAATGCAAGCGGCACGGGCCTATCCGCAAGCCTGCTAGGCCCGCCTCGCAAAATAGGCCCGCTGGACACCCACCGGCGACTTGTTTTTTGTTGTGGGCTGGGGTAGTGGGCCTGCTATCGTATGTGGGCTTTGCGGGCAGCCAGCAAATTCCAGCAAATCCTGCAACTGACCCCTCCGTACACGAACCTGCTCCCATCGGCGTTGCCACTCCACACAATGGCAGCTCCACCCGTGCCCATGGCTTAGGTCCCTGCTGTTGCATCGATGTCGGTGCCAGCGAGGCCCATCGATGCCCTTGCGACCGCGTCAGCCAAGAAGAACCCACCGTCTTTGCCAAAGCCGGTGCCGGAGAAGCCCGCCGATGCCCCCGCCACCGCATCAACCAAGAAGAAGCCGTCGTCTTCCTCCTCCCAGGACAAGAAGAGGAAGGGATAGGGCCCATAATTGCAACAAGGGGAAGGGAAACCGGATAATGTTTTAGTTGCCACTATAATTGCAAATGGCCGTGTTACTTCAAAAGTTCAAATGGAATCCTCTCTTGTGTAGTCATAACTGAAAATTGAGTTGAGATTTTGGTCATTTCCATCCATTTCTTTGGATGCCAGGCATGCTGTTTGGGGCTTCTCTATTTATAGAAGTAATATCTTCGCAGCCTTCAAATATGCAAAGCCACTAGCTAGTGTTAACCTGAAAAGGCTTTATGTTTATTTGTTGTTGACAATCGCTTCGACATTGCTATTAGATCATCACTCCAGATATTAATGGAAAGTTAGTTTGCCAAAAATTCTAGCTGTCAGTAATTGGTTTCATGTCAGGCCATCAGAGTAAATTTCCCAGATCAATGGTGCTTAGCTGATCTCCACAAGGTCTCATAGAGAAAGATTATCTAGTTGTCATTGAGAAAGATTGGATTGAATATTTATCTCTTGATCTTTCTTTTTTCTGTTCATCACACTCTCAGACTCTTGTCCTGAGTCCTCACTGAACTTTTCCTATAGAGCCTAATTGATTCAATGTCACATTTGCTAGATTGACCATGTATTTCATATGTAGCCTGAGTTATGTTGGTAAATTTGTTCGATCTAGTTGTCTCAGTAATTGGTTTCATGTCAGGCCATCAGAGTAATGTTTCATATAAGCATACAAATTTTACATTAGCTTCTATATGAGGTAATATGAGACGGCGTTTTAGAGTACCATAGCAGAACTCAATCCTGAAACGTGTGAAGCACTGTGTTACATTACAGTGCAGAGCTAGTGACTGAGTTCCCAGATCACTGGTGCTTGGCTGATCTCCACAAGTTCTTGTTATGTTACAGGTAGCATGTTTAATTGATCTTAGTAATCTACTGATATGGCTGTTCAATCAACAGTATTTTGATGTTATTTATCTTTTTCAAACAAACAACTGGGTATGCCTAATTGATCATACTACGTTCAACGTGTATTAAGTTTTTCCCTGCTGTACTACAGGCCAGCAAGTCAAATGTTCCATCACAGTTTGAATTAAGTTGCCTGCACAAGCTATTTGTATTTGGGTATGTTTCAGTACCATTTTCCTAGTGGCGGTTATCTCTATGTGTCTTTTGTTGAGAGTTGAAGATATGTGGTTTCAGGAAAGCAAGATGGATGGTAGATTTTTGGACGATATGACGCTTGGAAGTGGACTTGGCGTCCATTCCTAACCAAGTGCCTCGGCAGTAGATTTCTGTGTTGTATTTGGTTACCCTAGCGTACTCTGTATGGTTCATTTTCTTTATAAAAGCAGAGTTATTTTCCTTTAAAAAATAATTGATTAAATGAACTTGGAAAAGGCAACTGTTCAAATTTTGCATTCTGACAAAACTTGTGCAATGCAGAATTTATGGAGTGCATGAAGAAGCGAAGGACAAAGCTTTTGAGTTGGAGTTGAGCTAGATCTGCGATGAATCGAAGTATGAATTTTATTTTACCTATTTTTTGCTCACTTGTCATAATGGTTCCAAATGAACTGGTTCCAAATGATCTTCGATGTAAAATGTAAAATTTCATAGATGTACTTAATGAAACATGGTTCCGTTCGTAGGTTCATGGAAGTTTGAATCTAGATAGGAGATATTAGGGCGATGTTGTTTACATTCTGCTATTTTCCTTTGTACCAGTAATCTGTCTCATCAAAAATAAAGTCCTTCTGGGTCCAGCTAGGCTTTGCAGGCTTGACTACTAGCCTAGTGGGCTCTTGTTGGCTTGCAGGCTGTAGGTAGCAGACGCCTGCAAAGCCCACAAATCATTGGTGTGGCCAGCAGCGGCAGCGTGCGGACCTCAATAGAGCAGCCCGCTTGCATCGTGAGACGTCAGGGCACCAAACTCAGGTGATGGGCATCAAATTCAAGTGCCCACATGAACAAGAAGACGCCGGGGCCAGCAGCACGATCAAACCCAAATTCCACAGCATGATTTTCAATTTAGGAGCAGTTCTGTCGATGAAATTAGACACGCACACACTAGGAACGTTAGGCGAGTCGGACGAGCGGTTGCACTATGGCTACAGCCATGTCGGGGAAACCCTTGTGCAGGAGGGCGCCATGGCCGATGGCGTCATCTGCTCGAATCGCGCACGACAGCAGCAGGGAATCTTCCAGGCCTGAGGCGGAGCACGGCAGTAGCACACAGCAGCTGTGGCTAGCTCATGCTTGCATGTCAGCCGTGTTTGGATCATCCTTCGTTGTTTGGCTCCTTCGCATGGGGCTCGTAGTGCCAAAGGGAATGACATGGAGGTCGCTGTCAAATCTGCAAGCCAGCCACGTTCGGCTCGTCCTCCATTGTTTGGCTCCTCTGCACGGGGCCACCGACGCCGAAGGGGACGATGTCGAAGGGGATCCGCTTGCACGGCGCCGAATGCCACAAGGATGGGGTGCGAACACAATGATCATGGGGCCAGAGGGAGTGAAGACGGACGAGATTGGGAGGATGGGAAGTGAAGGAACTCGCATCAGAAGAGGTGAGGGGAACAAGCTAAGGGGTTGCCTCGAGCCTGGCCTGGATTAAATCACCGATTTGTTTATTCTTCTAGAACAGCCAGCCCAACCAGGCTCTAGCCCCTTTTACTGGCAACCAAATAAACTAAAATTGACTCTAGAAATCCAAGGCCAGGGTTAATCACCCAACCAAACACACTCTATGAGTCCATACCAGACACGGAGGTTGTAAATGCAGTTTGTGAAATAAAAAAAGGGAATGGAAAAAACTCTTTACTATATCCCATAGTTAGAGCCTTAGAGGGAGGTGGGCCAAACTTTAAGGATTAAATTTGGCACTTTATATTAGGTACATATAAATTCATTACATAGTTTTTTTTATCTCTTCATTTTCATCGGTTTTGATAAGTAGAAATAGAGGCCAAGTTTTAAAAAGCCTAATTTCCCCGTTCTCAGGGAACAACGTCACAATCCCTTCTTGGTTTAACAATTATCACTCCTATTTATCTAACCGGGATTGAGCCCTACATACATGCATTGTCCTGGTTCCAATGCCTGGTTTTTGGAATAGGATGGAGAGGCCTGTTCTATAGTACTGTTCCCACCCCAACAACATGGCTGAAAATTCCATATCATTGAAATCTGTCTACTCAAAACTTAGGCCTTGTTTGGATGTTGTCAGATTCACTTCAATCCATGTGTGTTGGTGTGGAATGCGGTGGAATTTAGTTCAAATTCTACGCCAATCCACCTCAACACATGTGGATTGATGTGAATCCGACTACATCCAAACAAGGTCTTAGGTGTTGTTTGACACAACTCAACTTTACTAGTAAAGTTATTTTCTTTTAGAAAATAGTTTCATGAACGACTTTAATTTCTAGATGAAGCTGAGCTGTTTTGAAAAAATGTTTGGTAAAATAGTTTCACCAACTCCTTCTTGCATTGATGAGAGAGAGAAATGAGGGAGATAGCTACAATAAGCTACTTTTTTCAGTTTTATCCCAGCTCATATCTTTGTGAGACAAGAAGAAGAAAAACAACTTTACCCATGAAGCTGTTTTAAAATAAGTCTTTGACAAAAAAAACAGCTCTGTACCAAATAGGCCCTTAGTGTTTTAAAAGCATGTGGCACATTGAGTGTTGGATGACCTTAAAACACTGAAATATGGTCAACTGATAAAATTGAGTGCTTCTATCTTCTCAAACGCTCCATTTTCATAAGCACATACTCCATATTTTATTAACAGAATAAGTTATATACAGAACAAATTTTACAAGACCATATATACACTCACAAAGAAAACAAAATAACCAGATAATCTCTATGAAGCCAAATCGAAAGATCTCTAAAGTGGATTAAAAATGTGATACATAGAATACTACAGACAAATGTTCCAGATTATATTCTATGGATTCCAATTTCGAAGATTTCAAACAGGGCCAAAGAAGCCAAACATACATACAAACAAATTACCAAATGAGCATGCCTCACTAATTCACAATCAATTTGCACTAATTCAACACATCAAACACGAATAAGAAAATACTATGCCATAATAAGGTGTAAATTCTTTGGAATGAAGTTGTAAATGTAATCCGAAATTGAGTACGGCTTGAATCACAGAGGAATAGAATTGTGTGAATACCAAAACAGGGGCCATTAAATACAGATTTAATGAGGCGCAGTTCCCAAAATCCAAATAGTAACCGGTGACAAGTGGAGGCTACATGCATGTAAGCGGAACAACTGAATAGAATACCAGATCAATAGACGAGATGAGAAGAATCCCAGATCGAATAACCACCAAATCGAGTGCTTGCATACATAGAAACACTCGATCGCCAGATAGTTTTTTTGGAAATAAAAAAATGGAGTCTGCGGAAAAAGGGGTTGGGGGGGCGGGGGGAATTACAGTCTTATTCATGTTATGAATAGACGTTCTCGGCTGTATTAGGAAACAATGATTCCTTCACATCACTGAGAAAAGGCACGCTAAAAGCCCTAGTTTGGTTTTGGATAATTGATGAAACCCTAAGTACTAACCTCTATACTAAGGTGTGTAGACTTAATGAGGTTGGTACATGTACATGCAAAGTGATGGAGCAAGTGATGATCATGGTGATGATGGTGATGACCACAAGATGATCAAGTGCTCAACTCGGAAAAGAAGAAAGAGAAAAATAAAACCCTATGGAGATCAAGGCAA
>Ga0182004_10005118_pt1 | contig 10664 bp, 18 predicted proteins | sample Sormic07211540_1_FD_120479 | JGI IMG/M metagenome (GOLD analysis project Ga0182004, IMG submission 120479) | Endophyte microbial communities from Sorghum bicolor roots, Mead, Nebraska, USA - 072115-40_1 MetaG | ecosystem: Host-associated > Plants > Roots > Unclassified | place: USA: Nebraska...
AAAACTAGTCCTAGGTTTTTAAATAAATTCATTTTAGGGATTTTTGTATAAATTCCATTTCTCAAATCCTATGGCTCCAAAAATTTCACAAAATTACTCTTAATTCTTGTAACACATATTTCAACCTAATTTGAATATTTCACAATTTTTAAAAGCAAGCATAATATTTTTAACCTATTTAACTTACATAAAATAAAGCACATAAAATCATACTTGAATTATTATTGTGCTCATGAGATGTGATGCTTATGCCATGCTTGATGAGAATGCTTATGAATGTTTTATGAGACTAAGTGCATGCTTAACACCTAGGGTGTTACATAATGCTTCCGCTGTTTTACTCTGAAATATTATTTTGGTCATATGTCGTCTGTGATACTGCAATGTCTTCACAACAAATGATCGTGGTGTTATGGTGGCCACTTGCTATCCTGTAAAGGCGAGAAGAAGAAATTCTCGTTAATTGACCATCGCTAGTGGTCAGGACGAGCTTGTTTGATACGCCACAGGTAGCGGTGGAATGGGCGTCCTGGGATGCTCATCGGACTTCTAGAGTGGGAGGGTGCTCGGCATCACCGTCAGAGGTCCTTAGGACAATGACAGGTGTCGGTGGGCCCAAACACTTAGGAGGTTCTGCCACAACCACCACGTCATCAATATAGATTTCCATCAGCTTGCCGATGAACTCATGAAAGATAAAATTCATAGCCCTCTGATAAGTAGCACCAGCATTCTTCAAGCCAAAGGTCATGACTATCCATTTAAACAATCCAACATGTCTAGGAAATCTAAATGCAGTCTTGGGAATATCTTCTTCAGCCATGAATATTTGATTGTATCCTGCTTTGCTATCCATAAAGCTAACGATCCGATGTGCACCTACAGCGTCAACCAGCAAATCGGCAACCGGCATTGGATAACCATCCATCGGTGTAGCCTTATTGAGATTCCTAAAGTCAATGTAGACACGAAGTTTCCTGTTCTTCTTGTAAACGGAAACAACATTGGAAATCCATTCGGCATACCGACATTGCCGAATAAATTTAGCTTTAATAAGTTTAGTTATTTTGGCATTAATATCAGGAAGAATATTAAGATTGCATCGGCGTGCTGGCTGCTGATGCGGCCGAAACCTAGACTTGATAGGCAACTGATGTTCAACAATCGATCGGTCTAAACCAGGCATCTCGGTATAATCCCAAGCAAAGCAATCTTTATATTCCTTTAACAAATCGGTTAATTGTTGCTTACACTCAGAATCTAATTTAGCACTCATAAAAGTAGGCCTTGGCCTATCGCCATTACCTATATCTACTTCTACTAGATCATCGGCCGATGTAAAACCCCTGGCCTAGATTTCCATCATCGGCGAACCTATCCATTAAAACCCTTCGTCAGAACCGACTGCTTGGATCGGTGGAATTTCGTAATCGGCAACTTTGAGAAAATCCTTCTCCCAAACTTCCCCTGAAATGCATCTGGTCCTTTCATAAGTATCAGCCTCTGCTGATGCAATGACATATGACAAATCTCCTGGGACAATTTCAATCTTGTCACCTACCAACTGAACCAAACACTGGTGCATAGTAGATGGAATGCAGCAATTGGCATGAATCCAATCTCTCCCCAACAGCAAATTATAAGCACCCTTTCCACTAAAGACAAAGAAAGTTGTCGGCAAGGTTTTGCTGCCGATGGTCAACTCAGCACATATGGCCCCCTTGACCGGGGACACATTCCCTTCAAAATATTTTAACATCATATCGGTCTTGGTCAAACCTGATCCCCTTTGCCAAGTTTTCGATAGACTGTATACGACATAATATTGATAGCAACCCCACCATCAACAAGTATCTTGGTCATCGGTTGTACATCAACTCTGCCTTTAACGAACAAAGCTTTAAGGTGCTGTCTTTCATCGTTAGTGGGCTTTTCAAAGATAGCTGTCATCGGTCAAGAGATAACTGAGATATTTGATCAGGGAAATCTATCTCCTCATCATCACTGAAAGGTGCAAGGAATTCCATTGACAACATAAACAGCATATTAATATCTGCCGATTGGCCTTTTCCTTTGGGATCTGACTGCTGCCGATCTCCAGACTTAGCAGAATTTTCTCCCCTACTCGGTTCTTCTTGTCGCTCTCCTTGCAGCCTTCTTTTTTGTGTCCTTGTCAACCCTTCTGGACACCACGAGGGAAGTTGCAGTTGCCTCACCAATCGATGACAGTTTTCCCTTGATTCCACCCGATAAGTATTAGCATCCCTGCAAAATATGAACTCATCGGGAACTCACGCATCCGCCATCTCCACAAGCTCTTCTTGGTTTTTGGGAAAATAACTGACATGCTCACCAAGCCTGTCATGCACATTGAGCCTGCCCCCCAGCCGATCGTGAACTGATGTTCTTCCTCTAATCGGCCCACCAAAACACCGGTTATCATCTTGATATCGTTGATTTGGTTTGTCATGCCGATTATATCCATTGCACTCAGGGCAGTCTCTACCAGTTGGTAACTTGATGTCTTGCTCCCAACAGTGTATGAAAAACGGGCAATTCCAATGATATTTATGCCGATTCCACTCTTGTCGACGTCTTTCTTCTTCCCGACGATGATCTTCCTGTTGGCGACGATACCGATCTTCACGCTGCTGCTAGGTTTCCTGATGCCTCCTATGACTAATCACAATACCAGATCGAGGAGATCTTCCAGAACTAGTGCCTTCTTGGATCAAGCCCTTGCCTTTGGCATCATCGGTAGTAATCTGGTGCCGAGGATCCACCGATGCTCTTTTTTCGGCTGCTTCCAAAGTTAAGACCTTAGTCTTTCCCTTAGCATCCAACATATTTGTAGGGAAAGGATGCTGATCAATCTTCATCGGCTTCTGGGCTTTGGAGCTATCAAATTTAATCCTCCCAGACTCTATAGCCGATTGCAACTGTTGTTTGAACACTTTGCATTCATTTGTGTTATGAGACGTTGCATTATGCCACTTGCAATACTTGATCTTTTTCCATTCTTCTGCCGATGGAATCACATGGTTGGGTGACAATTTAATCTGTCCCTTCTGAAGCAGAAAGTCAAATATCCTATCGGCTTTTGTGATGTCAAATGCAAACTTTTTTGTCTCTTTATGTCCGAAAGGGCAAGACATTGGCTTCTTATTCTTTACCCACTCTGCTAAGTCGATGACTGGTTCTTCATCAGAATCTGAGCTTCTTGCCTCATCAACAAATGACACCTTTTTGTTCCAAGCTTTCCTAGGGTCAAAAGCCTTGATATCTTGATCAGAAATCCTCTATACCAAATGGCTTAGACTTTCAAACTCTTGAGACACATACTTGTCTTTGATATGTGGCAACAACCCCTAGAAAGCCAAATCGGCTAGCTGCCGATCATCTAGAACCAAACTATAACATTTATTCTTGACATCTCACAACCGTTGCACAAAACACTCAACCGATTCATCATTGCGTTGCCTTAGCCTGACTAAATCGGTAATGTTCTTCTCATGAACACCAGAAAAGAAGTATTTGTGAAACTTCTTTTCTAGATCGGCCCAGGTAATCACTGAATTTGGAGGCAATGAAATGAACCAAGTAAAGGCCGATCCGGACATAGATGATGAAAATAAACAAACTCTTAAGTCATCTCTGTTAGCAGGTTCCCCAAACTGGTTGATGAACCTGTTGACATGTTCCATGGTTGACGTGTCATCCTATCCCGAGAATTTGGTGAAATCCAGGACCTTGTACCGATTTGGAAGCGGGATCAAATGATACGCAGGAGGATACGGTGTCCGGTAAGAGTAAGTATTGACTTTGGGTTTTATCCCAAACTGATCTCTCATTACCTCAGCTATCTTATCGACCCAATATGCATCAGCATTCTACCGATGAGCGGGTTGTGGATCCAGCACCTGTTGATAAGCTTCCACATGTCTTTGTGGTGCACGATCTCCAGGGAACATTGCATTAGCTGCCACCTATTCACCACCAACCTGCTGAGTAAGATTCATCGGCTGATTGACCAATCCTTGATTCTGAAACCCTGGTTGCATTAGTCCTTGCTGAAATCCCATAGCCTGATGAATCTGCTAAGGCATTTGTGGAAAGACAAACTGTCCTGTCCATCCATTGTTAACATTCATCGGCGTAGGTCCTGCCGATGGCTGATAATTGGGCACCATCATCGAATTGACATACCCTGGCTGTGTCATAAACCTTTGATGCGTCGGCAGTGGATCCACCGATGCGTTAGGCATCTGGAATGTTGGCATTTGAGAATTCCCAGTAAAAGGTCCTGCAGTGGTGGTTGTAGAATACTGGGGATTCTGAGTCATCGGCGATACTGGGGGTGCCGATGTCATAGGAGCCTTGTCTGTCGCGTCAGCCGCTTGAGATGTCCCAGAACTATTTGCACCAAAGTCCGGGGGCATACCATATCCCCACCAGTTGGGAGGAACTTGACAATTTTAAAACAGAGATCCTGACATTGCCGATGCCAATAAATCTGTAGCAAGTTGAAATTGTCCCTCTGATATTGCTGAATTAGTCGTCATCGGTGTGGATTGCCCATTAGTCATCCCTAATGTGCTTGGTGGAAAAGTAACTTCTGTACCCGCAATGACTAGAGTAGCCGATGGAGCCGTAACCGATGATGATCGTGGCTGATGATAGGCCGGGCCCACATAAGATGGTGGTATCTATCCTTCTTTGAAAGTTCTAGCCACATCATTGAAAACTATATTGGACAACACACTGGATTGATTGATTAAGGCATGATTAATAGCATTGTCAACCATCTCTTGTAATTTACCAGGATTGGCTTCAAAAGTGATTTGTCGAGGCATCAGCAATGCTTCCTTTTGGATCACCTTGCCACTCCTGTTGACACTGAAGGATTTCAAACATAGCTACTTGTATTCCTCCATAGCTTTTGCTATAGCTTGCTTCTGCTCATCTCTGAGATTGGCTTCCGTCACGGGTATAATGTTATCCGTATCGAAATCAGTATTCGACATGTTGATCTTGATGTCGAATTTGTGTCCCACCGGTAGTGCTAAAAGATGTGTTGGTGCAAAAGTAGATCTGCAAACACAAAGGGCTAATACCCGATTCAATATTAAGGCGTGCTAGCCGATTTGGCCTAACAATCGACAAAGGTGATAACTCGAATACTTTGGTCCCAACAAGAGCGATACGCCCAGATGTCACAACCAAGAGGTATTCACTCAAAACTTGAGAACTCGCCGAGTTTGACTCAATGAATTCCTAAGAATTCGTAAGTCAAAGGAAAATATGCAAATTGACGAAGTCATCGAAAAGTAGATGCTGGAATAGATGTAAAAACTTGTGTTTGATTGATTGTGTGTTTCTTACATTGCCACAGGGTCTACATTTATACCATGTCCAAAAGAGTTACAATCAGACACGACTAGGACTCTAATTCCAAATTGAACAAAATTTGTATGTAAAACAAACTCTAATAACTATGGAAAACATTAATTTATCCACCATAGCCGATCGGCATACCGTCACCATCCTATCGACAATTCCTGCGCCTCCTTTTGTTATCATCGACAAATCACCTTCCATAGCCATCGGCAACCACCAGTATCGGTCATCAGCATAGATCCAACACCACTCCTAGACTTGACAACATTCTGCTGTTTCATCATTGGCATCACAACCCATCGGCAACTCCTTTGACAACCAGTCACCACTCTTTCACCTGCCGATCTATATTTCATTGATTCCTAGATACGTGTCCAAAGATACGTGTCCAAAAATTGTGTCAACAAGTACCAATCTGCTCGTGAAGACACTCCCAAAAGCGGGCAGTGAACTGCGGTCCACGATCCGATATGATAGTTTGAGGCACACCATACTAACAGACAATGTGCTTGAAGTACAACTCCGCATACTGATGTGGACGATAGTCAGTTCGAATTGGAATAAAGCGAGCGAGCTTGGTCAAGCGATCCACAATCACCCAGATAGAGTCATAACCCTTAACAGAAATTGGGAGTCCAAAGATAAAGTCCATACTTACTTCTTCCCATTTCTAACCAGGAATTGGAAAGGGTTGATGTAATCCTGCTTTCATGTGAATTGCCTTCACACGACAACAATTATCACAACGAGCAACAAAAGCAGCGATCTCCTTTTCATCTTTGTCCACCAATACAGAGGATTCGGATCCTAATACATCTTACTACTACCAGGATGGATAGACAGCTTGGACGAATGAGCTTCAGATAAAATCTGATTTCGGAGTTCACGGTTCTTTGGCACCACAAGCCGATCCTTGAACCATAGAATTCCATTCTCATCGACCCGGAAATGCTTGGTTTCTTCTTCTTTCATTCTCCACTTTATATGGTGGATACCTACATCAGTTTGCTGCAATTCAATTACTCAATTGTGAAGAGGATGTTCTAGAGCAATCTGGTGAAGCACTAGCGGGTGCATAAGACGTGACAACAATGGATCTTCAATCAGAACTGAATGGCAATGCAATTTCCGACTCAAGGCATCCGCAACCACATTTGCCTTTCCTAGATGGTAGTGCACTTGAAGATTATAATCTTTAATCAACTCAAGCCACCTTCGTTGTCGCATGTTCAATTCAGGTTGGGTGAAGATGTACTTGAGACTCTTATGGTCAGTGTAGATATTGCACAGATTACACAGCAAGTAGTGCCTCCAGATCTTCAAAGCATGAACAACTACAGCCCATTCTAAATCATGAGTAGGGTAACTGACATCATGTTTTCGAAGTTGGCGCGAGGCATAAGCGATAACACAACCTTCTTGCATCAACACACAGCCTAGACTGATACCAGATCCATCACAAAAGACATCGAAGGGCTTCTCAATATCGGGTTGAGCTAAGACAGGAGCTGATGTCAGTAATGTGCTCAACTTGTGGAATGCCTCTTCACACTCAGGCATCCACATGAACTTCTCGTCTTTCTGAAGTAGGCGAGTCATAGGCTTGGATATTTTTGAGAACTCTAGAATGAAACGACGATAATACCCAGCCAAACCTAGAAAACTCTAAACCTCGTGCACCGAAGTTGGAACCTTCCAATCCAACACTTCTTGCACGTTGGCCGGATCCACCGATATGCCTTCTTCACATAAGACATGGCCCAAGAAAGGTACTTCCTTTAGCCAGAACTTGCATTTGCTAAATTTGTCATAAAGCTGATGCTCACGCAAATGAGTTAACACCACATGCAGATGCTTTGCATGCTCTACTTCATTGCCAGAATATACCAAGATATCATCAATGAAGACCACCACAAACTTGTCCAATTCAGGCATGAAGACCAAATTCATGAGATACATGAAGTGGGTCGGTGCATTCGTAAGACCGAAAGACATGATAAGATACTCATACAACCCATACCTCATCGAGAAAGCGGTTTTAGGTACATCTTCAGAATGGATCTTGATCTGATAGTACCTAGACCGTAAATCAATCTTGGAGAATACCTTAGCTTTGGACAACTAATCAAACAAGATCTGAATGCGAGGAAGAGGATACTTATTCTTGATGGTCACCGCATTTAGGGGACGATTGTCCACACACATGCGCAAAGACTAATCTTTCTTCTTCACAAAGATAGCTGGACAACCCTAAGGAGAAGAACTAGGACGAATAAGACCCTTTTTCAACAGTTCATTCAACTAGGTCTTAAGCTCAGCTAGCTCATTTGGCGGAATTCTATAACATCTTCTAGAGATAGGAGCATTACCTAGAAGCAATTCAATTTTGAGCTCCATGTCCCGGTCTGGAGGAAGCCCGGGCAAATCATCAGGGAATACATCCGGAAACTCACACACCATCAGAATATCCTCGATGGCCCTAGATGTAACTGCATTCATCGTGCTACGGATATGAATATCCTTAGGGAGTTGCACTAAGAACGCCTCCGTAGTACCGGGGTCTCTCAACATCACCATGTGGGTAGTGGTGTAGATAAGAACCTCGTTACCACTCATCCATTTCATTTTTAGAATTACATCTATACCCACACCGGGCAAAACAACCAGATCAGCAAGGAACTGATAGTCCCCTATTTTTGGAGTTACCCCCAAAACCACTTGATTTGTAGAAATATTATTCCCAGCGGCACTAATGCAATTGCTGTCTTTATCAAGTGTAACTGCCTTGAGATTATGCTTAGACACAAAATCTAAACTCACAAAGGAATGCGATGCTCCTGAATCAAAAATCACAAGTGCATCACATTGGTTAACAAGTAACTTACCAGCCGTAACTACCTCACCAGCAGGGATAGCTTCCGCTATTGTGTAGTGAACACGCCCCTGACGTACGTTCCCTTGGTTGCCCTTCTTTGGCGGGTAAGGATAGTTGCTTTGCCAATGCCCTGTCTGATTACAGTTACAGCATGGACGGTTGGTAGGCGGAGTCTTGGCATAGCTAGGCCCAGTGTTCCCCCTAGGGAGAGCAATGGATTACCCCTCGCAGAACCACGTCTTTGTCTAATTCTTCTTTGCTGGTGGACGGTATCACGTGTTAGGGGTTGGAGCACGATAGTGGGGATTAGCTACAGTTGGAGCCTTGGACTGAGATGCCCCTGCCTCGGCCTCAAAAGCTCACTTGCGAGTCTTGGTCATAGTGTACACAGTGTTGTAATTCTCTTAGGTAAGAGCATCACTAACAAACTCTTTGAAGGTGGCACACTTAGTGCAGCCCATTGTCTTCAGCAGCTTGGGGCCAAGACCCCACTTGAAGCTAGCAATCTTCTTTGTTTCAGTGCTCACAAACTCAGGAGCATACCTTGAGAGATGATTGAAAGCATGAAAATACTCCTTCAGAGTTTTGTTGCCCTGAGTTAACTGCATGAACTCAGTATGCTTCATTTCCATGACCCCAGGAGGTATGAAATGTCCCTTGAAAGCTTCATGAAAGAGATTCTAGTCAACCATAGTTTTTTCTAGAAGAGCCTCCCTATGTTGATTCCACCAGATACCAGCTGGTCCCTGCAGTTGATGAGCTGCATATTCTGCCTTCAGACTTTCAGTTAGCCGAAGTAAGCGGAACTTCTGTTCCACCATGTCAACCATTTTTCTGCCTGAAGGGGTTCTTCAGCCTCTCTGAAAGATGGGGGCTTGGTATCCATGAAATCCTAGAAACTGCTATACTGATTAGGTGCTGGTCCATGTTGTGCATTCCGACCACCCTGGTTTGCCATCTGATTAATAGTCTCAGTGAGCAGCCTCTGACTTTCCACCATCATTTGCATCAGCTTAGCTGGATTCGGTGGTGGAGGCAGAGGGGGTGGATTCATGTTCGCATGATTTTCCACACCTCGAGTGGCACGAGACATCTGTAAAGACACAGTCAGTGAGTATTGATGATGACAAGATTTGCCGCAGAATAACTTATAATCATGCCTGAAAGTATTTGAGGGAATAACTTTATAGAAAAAGGCACAATAATTCAATTCCACAAAACAACATCACCAATTCCAACACATGACACAGATATCCATAAAATGCACAACAATGGGAAATAACATTGCAGCCGTTTGAACATGACAGAGTCATTACAACATTCAGTCCATAATGTTATTACATCACCGAAGCACAGACACAAGTCTAAGATCAAGGTTTAGGATTACAGCATGATTACAAGGGCACGACTACCGTAGGTCATACTACAAAAGAGCCTCACAGGGCGGCTTCCAACTACCCACTACACTCTAGGCTCGTCGTCCGAGTCAACATCGAAGATTGCCTCTCCATCCTCATCACTAACCGGCTCAAGCGCCTCGTCCTCCACGTCCTCGTGCAAGGGTGGTGTAGCCGCAGCCGGTCCATTTACCTCCATACAATCATCATCAGCCACGATCACCTGAGGTCCCACCTCTGTGTAAACTGGTACAGAGCGAGGAATTGGGTGTAGCAAGTTGTTGAGGAAGTGAATCTCCACAAGACCAGCCTCAATCTGATCCTGCAAAATAGTTCTTCCGCTCAGCCGACTGGATACGATGTATCTCCCATGCCCGACGCCTGTTCTCCAACACATGGAGTACAGTATCCCTCTCACGAGTGATCTGCACCAAGCGCTCCTGCACGGTCTCCTTCTCCCTAACCAACTGACTCATTTGCACCTACTTATGATCTCTCTCTCTAGTGGCCTTCACCCACTGCTGCCTACGATATTCCTCAATGTCCTCCCAGTCACTGTGGTCCTTTTCGGCATGCTCGAGGAGTCTAGCTTGCTTATGAAACTTGCGAGCACGCTTTTCAACCTTCTGTTGCATCTCCTGAGCCTAGGGAACAACAGCCATCACCTATGCATAGTTGTCCTCTCGCTAACTGAACAGCTTGAACACAGCCATCATAGCACTCATAGGAGGACTAGAGCTCTCATCTCGCTCTCCTCAGCCTTAGACCAACGCACAACCATCAGCCTGCTTCCACTCCGCCGCTGTTGGATCAGCATGGATAATGGAGGCCGTTGGACCTCCTATCAGCTCATCACCAAACCTCTGACAGATATTGAGCAGCATAGCATGGGCCACAACCTGAGCTGCTTCCCATGGGGTCTGCCCATCTGAGTTGCAGGTCCACCCTATCCATGTAGGCCTACCCCTATGTGGTGGGACAACTCCCTGCACAGC
>Ga0182004_10005119_pt1 | contig 10664 bp, 5 predicted proteins | sample Sormic07211540_1_FD_120479 | JGI IMG/M metagenome (GOLD analysis project Ga0182004, IMG submission 120479) | Endophyte microbial communities from Sorghum bicolor roots, Mead, Nebraska, USA - 072115-40_1 MetaG | ecosystem: Host-associated > Plants > Roots > Unclassified | place: USA: Nebraska...
CTCTCTCTCTCTCCTCCCTTTGCCGCACCGGAAAACTGCCTCCGTATAGTCTCTCTCCCGGTCTCTCCCCCCCTCTTCTCCGGCGAATATTCCCCGCGCCGCGTGCCGTCGCTCGCCTTCCTCTCCACGGCAACAGGGCAACCCCCGCCCGCCGCTCGCATCGCCCGAACAGCGCAGATAATCACACCCTACCGAAGAGGAGAGAAGCCACCCCGCGCCGGCAATGCTGCGACGCGTCCTCCTTCTCCGCCGTTTCCACCACCACCGCCACCGGCTCCGCCTGCTCACCACCACCCCCACCCCCACACCCACCCCACACGCCTCGCCCGCTCCCTCCACCTCGGCCTCCTCCCTCCCGATCGCCGCCACGCCCGCGCCGCCGCACCACCTCGCGCCCCACCGCGGGGGCGCGCGCCGCCTCGCCCCGCTCCTCGCCTTCTCCACGCTCTCCCTCGCCGCCGCGGGCGCGGTCTACCTCACCACCGACAACCTCGAGGAGACGCTGCAGCGGTCCAGGGACTCCGCGGGCCGCGTCGTGGACCGGATGCAGCACACGTGGACCGCCGCGCGGGTGCTCTGGAAGTCGCTCCTGTCCGTGCTCTCGTCCGCCAACCATGAGGTGCGCTCCGGCTTCGAGCTGCGGGTCGCCGCGCTGCTCGCCGACATCGCGGCCGCCAGCGCCGCGCGCCGCGCGGCCATCGTCTCTGCGGGCGGCGGCGCCGTCCTCGACTGGCTGCTCGAGAGCGTCGTGCGGGGGGCCACGCAAGCCGAGGCTGCCAGGGCGCTCGCCCACCTGGTGGCGGACCCATGGGTCGCGCCCGCTGTTCTCGGCCGCCCGCACGCCGTGCCATGCCTTCTCCAGTTCATCTTCTCGTACCAGCCCACGCGCGGCAAGAAGGTAATGGATGATCTTACTTTTGGAGTTCTATTTTCTGCTTGCTTTGCTTTGTCTGATTGATTGACATAATGTAGGTTTGCTATAGAAGCTCAGAATAGGTGATTATGATCTTTAGATGTATCCAATTTGTGATTGTTGCTGTAACCACTCCATGAAATCGATATATTAAGCTGCAATGCTTCTTCATACTTTTTATATACTCCATAGCATCCATTGATATTTATGTTTTGTAGCTAGGCATTGATTTGGTGTTATCCGGTTGGTAGCAAGGACACAGGGTATTTGTAAGCTGTGTCCTAGCTTATAGCAACTGGAAATGAGTTTGAGCTCATTTTTTGCAAGATTTGGATATCATTGCCATGTCTTCAATTGGTATTGATTCTCTTTCTGGTTGCTTCAAGTTATTTCTACTGAATGTAGCCAAATTTGGTTCCAGTTCTGAACCTGCAAACTGTCTGTGCAAATTTGTCATTGTTGGCTTTGTCTTAGGGCCCTTAAACTTAACACTTGGAGATGCTTTTTCATGTATGAAAATTACAAACTTATCACTTATGAAAGGCAAAGGCAAACACAATACTCCCTCCGTCCTATTATATAAGGCGTAACCACCTCTGGTTCAAAGACCAAGAACACATTTAATTCTCTCTCACAACACTTGTACTACTGCATTTATGTTTGTGAGAGAGCATGCCTTATATCATGGGACATGAACAAAAAGTGGTTACGCATATACTAGGACAGAGGGAGTAGTTGACATGATGTGAAGCAAATTACAACAAGAGAATTAGCATGATATGTGGGCAGCATATTTACATGTCCTTTGCTTAAGACGATTAATCTACTAGGAAGGAGTCTAATCTTGCAATGTGGATCTTATACTTCTTCAATGTGTTAAAATGATTTGGCATCAGTAGGGGAGTGTTGATTTTTTTTCTGTATGTCAATTAGTTGCAAAATACAGAAAATAGCAGAAACAGTTTTTTTTTCTGTTTGGTTTCTACAAGGTAAAAGCTGTATGAACATCTTTTGTTGCTGATCAGTCATTTCTTAAGCTTAATTATTTTATTGAATATATATCATTCTTCTCAGGCACAATTTATTTTATAAAAAGAAGCTACACAGATTTCTTAACGTTCTAGCTTTTCCACTTCCATGGACACTTATCTGCTTGTACCTAATATATTTTCAATTTCGAAACAGAAATCTTCATTTGATGGTTCAGATCATTCTAAAGGGAGGAGCATGCTTGTGGCTGCACTTATGGATATCATCACGTCTAACTGCGATAATGCAGACTACTCGTTGTTTAAGCCTTTGCTGCCTGCTGATGCTGATACAAGAGATATTGCAACAGCAATTGAAGTTATTGAGCAAGGAGGGATGCATTTTGATGACCACGAGGATAATAGCAGTAATGATGGTGACACTGGATTAAAGGGGATAGGTATTAAGGTGCTTGGTGGAACCACAATATTGGGATTCTCTAGAGGAAATAACTCATTGGAGTTGGATAACTCAGACGGTGATATTTTGGATGTACCATATGATAATAGGGGATTTGTGGTGGAACAGACTGCTGCTGAGTCTCCACTGCTTGGGAAATCAAGCTCTTCTGCTGTCCCAGGACTTTGGGATGATTTACAGAGGGAGCATGTAGCTGTACCTTTTGCTACATGGGCTCTTGCAAACTGGGCTATAGCTTCAGATCTGAATCGCACTCGTATTCAAGAACTTGATAGTGATGGGCATGCAGTTGCAACTGCGCTGAAAGCAGCTGAAAGAACTGTAAAGTGGCATGGAACTCTGGTGGCTCGAGCTCTTTTAGAAGACCAGAATTTGGCCTTGGCTCCATCAGTTCCTGATTGGTGCTCTAGTCTTCTTTCTACAGCTTCTCAGGCTACTGCAAACAATGATATGCCATTGGGTCAACTGTCGTTATCAACGTTCCTATTATCTATGATGCGGTGTAATGAGTCAAAATTTGTGATAAGGCAGAAGGGCCTTCATCCTCTTCGAAGTATTGCAAAAAAGATAGAAAATCAGAATGGCCAGAACAGTATGAAAGAATCAATAGCAAGTGCTCTGAGTTTGCTTTATGCTGGTGAAGTTCCTTTATCACTTGAGGAATCTCAAAGATGGTCTGGCATTCTTCTTAGATGGCTTTTTGATAAATCTGTATCAGATAAAACACATCTTACAGCTGTGAAAATCCTTTCATGCATACTTGAAGATTATGGTCCAGCTTCCGTGCCAATTTCTCAGGGATGGTTAGCTCTTGTCCTTTCTGAGATTCTTGGAGACAACAAGGCTCAAAGTTCAAAAGGAACCACACAGCCTGAACCAGAGAAAGTGAAGGTACTCATTTCTTTTATATCAGCACAAAATATATTTGGATGAGTGTTTGGTACATTTTAAAGATCCTAAGCATGTATACATACAGTCACAGCATTAAAATGAGTACTGTTTCAATCTATAGATATTGCCTTATACATCATCACGGTTTGCAATACCTTTGATGATGTTTTATCTGGTAGTTTGTTAATACACATTATAAAAACATAACAGTCATAGCTCTTTATATAATTATAATAGATTGTTAGAGTTATCTCATCGTGGACATAGGCATGTTCTTTAAAACATTCAGTCTTTGACAGGAAACCAGAATCCCTTTTGATTAGAATTTTGGTTTTGTAACAAATTTATCATTTGATTGTACCATCATTTGTTGTCAATACATGTAGGCATGTGCCTGTCATGTTTTTTGATCTAATATTACCATGCTACATTATAAACTTGATCAGCATTGTAGAATTTATCGTGTTACCTGATAATCCTAATGACTTTGTACTGGTATATATATCTTTCTTTTTTGTTTACATTCTTGTTCTTCATCCTACCATCCTAATACAACTTGTGTTATTGACAGAATCCAGTTGATTACCATAATGCTTCCACTGCAACTCAGGTCTTGAATCAATTAGGTAGTGCTGTTGTTAAATTAGCAAGCGCCCAATTGAGCTGGGAGACGGGGTCTGTTGACAAAGATAACGGGCCACTTTCTGATTTTCTATCTCTTGAGCCATTTGCTACAGCTCTCAAGAATATGAACAAAAAGAATCCACCCAAGTTTGATGCTGCTGACTCAGCATCAGCAATGCTCAAGGGAATAAAAGCTCTAGCTGAGCTTTGTTCCGAGGATGGTGCATGCCAAAAGAGAATAGCTGATCTAGGAGCTCTTCCCTTGTTGAGGCACATCCTCCTGGGTGATGATTACGAGAAACTTGCTGCAATTGAAGCATATGATGCATCTCGTATTCGAGAAGTGCAAGACAAGAATGTGGCTTCTAATGTTTCATCTACTGATGCTACCACTGATCCCTCAAGTGTACGTGTTCCTCCTGCAGCACATATCCGAAGGCATGCTGGACGGCTGCTTACCATTCTCTCTCTTCTACCCAATTCAAAGAAGGAAATTATTTCTGATGATGTATGGTGCAAATGGCTCGAGGATTGTGCTAGTGGGCGAATTTCCTGCAACGATATAAAACTAAAAAGCTACTGCAGGTTAACATTATTGAACATATTCTGTTCCGAGAGTCCAAATTCAAGAAAACCCTCTGATGAATATCCTGATTCAGAAAGTGAGTATAAAAGAAACTGCCCTCAGTTTGGAGATGCACTATTCTTGCTAAATCCGGAGTTACCTCTTGAAGTTCATGTGGACAACAGTGGTTTTCGGATTTTAAGAGTTTCAAGAAATAATTGTAAGGAAGATGGAAGTATTGAAGATCCTGGCTCTGAAACTGTGAACTCTGGAGATGATGCTGAAGCTGCATCCAAAAGTGTCCCTTTGATGGATGTTGTGTTTGTCCATGGCCTTCGTGGTGGCCCATTCAACTCATGGCGAATTGCTGATGACAAATCATCAACTACCAAAGCTGGTTTGGTGGAAAGCATCGACGAGGATGCTGGGAAAGAGGGCACATGCTGGCCAAGAGAATGGCTTGCGGCAGATTTTCCTCAAGCACGTTTTTTTACAGTCAAATACAAGGTTTGTCTTTGATGCCTCATCAATTCCCTTCACCTGCTATTATTGTCACGATTAGATATCTGTATATTGGGCCCTTTCTATATTTGAGTTGTTCTTGTACATTTGAATATTTCTACTGATACCGACTTTGTTGATTCTAAACATTTCAATGTCCTTACCAATTTTGAATAACTTATGTAGACAAATTTGACCCAATGGACTGGAGCCAGCTTGCCTCTTCAGGTAACTTCTGAGATTTCTTTAGCTTTTTATGCTGTGTGCATGGTCGCTTCCTTCTCGACATTCTCTTCTGGGCAAACTAAAGAACCTTGGGTTTTTGTGTGCCCTTATATACCCTTTATATGTGGACCTGGACCCAGCTTGTCAACATTACAAGTTACACTCCACAACTATTTTGAACTTCATATGTGGACCCTTTTTTTTGTTATTGCTTAAAATTTTTGTTGTGCAACTGCAGTGATTTTCCCAACATAATTCTAGATTTCAAGGTTTTCTGTCCGATGCTATATATGTTGGTAGCTCTTTTCATGTTACTGATCATTTGTTGTTTTACTCACTCAAGATCCTATTTGTTTTATAGGAGGTGAGCTCTATGCTGCTGAGGAAGTTGGTGGCTGCTGGGATTGGTAGTCGGCCTGTTATTTTTGTGACACACAGGTAAGGATTGTTGTTTGGTCTATGATGCTACTCGGTCATGCAATTGCTATGGCGTGTTGCTATAACTGCTAGTTACTGAAATAACTTATGACTTGCTTTCTCCCCATTTTCATACTTGCAGCATGGGAGGACTGGTGGTTAAACAGCTTTTATATCAAGCAAAGCTGAATAACTATGACAAGTTCCTGAATAATACTATTGGGCTAGTATGTATTTTTGTGTGTTGAATTTTGTGATTATCTGTGTGCCTGTGAATACGATCTAACTATTTCTGCATCACAGGTTTTCTATAGTTGTCCCCATTTTGGCAGTAAACTTGCAGACATGCCATGGCGTATGGGTTTAGTGTTTCGTCCTGCTCCTTCGGTATGGTCTTCCATTCCTGATTTGATAAGCTTGCTTACAAATTGATAGTTTTCGTCTTCTCTATATGTTCTGACATTTGATTTCGATAGATTGGGGAGTTAAGAAGTGGATCTCCAAGACTAGTTGAACTGAACGATTTTGTGCGTCAACGCCACAACAAAGGATTTCTTGATGTTCTTAGTTTTAGTGAGGTAGTAACATTTCATACTGTCAAGTTCCACTGCCGTAATGCTAAGTTATATATGCTAATTGGTTCCATGACAGACCCAGGTCACACCGATTGTTGAAGGATATGGCGGTTGGGCACTTCGTATGGAGATAGTGCCAATTGAATCTGCATACCCAGGCTTTGGGGAGCTTGTCGTAAGTATTTTTTACAATTCGTTGCACATGAAATTATTGTTTTTGTTTTGCAAATGATGGAATTCTTATTATCACAAGGGCCTTAACATATCATCACATGTGATGCAGTCCAATATTAATTCTGATTATGTCTGTGTTACTTATGTTGATAGTCAAAACTAGTTTTGGGATAGTCAAGGCTTCTTCGATTTTTTTAGTTACATAGGCTACTAAGCCATATGGACTCTTCCCACAAATTTTCCACCAATTTTGTTCCTTGTATGCTTCCATAACTTCATTGGTTCTAATTTTTGCAAATTTCAAACTATTACCGTTATGTTCTTTTTATTTCTCTGCAGGTTCTACCGTCCACTGATCATATAAATTCATGTAAGCCAGTTAACAAGAATGATCCTTCTTATGCGGAAACCTTGGCATTTTTGGAGAAGAACTTTAAACTGCGTCTGAAAAGAGAAGAACCCTAGGTCTTGTTTCAGAGTGCACCATGCAGTTGGATGTTAATGGTGTCGCGAAGTTTTCACCAATATGGAGGCTTCATTTTCCCTATTCCTCCAGAGATTTCTCTCCTTAACGGCAAATGGTGGTTGATCTGACAAAGTGATTTGGGCGTGCTGTGTTTTATGAAGCTCGCACCGAACTGTGTATAGTAATAAATTGCACATAGCAGTTAGGCTGTAAATTGCTGTCTTTGCCTTTTAGTTTTAGTTGACATGAGAGTTGTCCCCTTCACCCCGTGTAAGATGAAGCTATATGCCTCAATGCATGTATCATCTCAACAGTTTTCAGCAATAGCTTATTCCAAAGGGAATCTTATACTAAGCTTTCGGCGGCATATATTATCATTTTCAGCAATAGTATTATACTGTACAAGTGATTTTCATAAAATGAGAGTGTATAAAATTTTTAGTGGGATTTCCTTTTGAGGGAGGTTTTTCAGAGGTTGATGGTCAAAGTTAAAGAAAATGTTTGATTCAGAGTTCGCACTCCAAAACTTTAGTGGGCTATGCAAACAGTATGAAGACGGAAACAAGCTTTCGGCCCATTTACAGCCCGACGACCGTCTCCAGCCACCATCATCCTTTCTCCTGCCCCGCACTCCCGCAGAACAGATTGAAGCAGCGCCCCACCCCTGCCCACCTCGCCGTCCTCGCCTAAAACCCTCGCCGCCCTCCTCCGGCTCCCCGCCTCTCGTCCACGCGTCGGCAAGCAATCAGTTCACCCCAAGGTGCCACCCCTAATTCCCCACCTTTTTCTTCCCCTTCTCGCCTCACGATTTCCTCTGTGGCTCCTGGGATTCGACCAAATCTGATCGTGCTGCCCCGATTTCCCCCCGCAGACTTGCGAAGCGATGGTGGACGCGTGGTGGCCTCTGCTGGGCGCGGCGATCCCGGCTCTGGTGGCGGGTCAGTTTGTCCGCATCAAGCGCCGCCGCGACGAGGAGCAGCGCCTCAAGGCGGCGCGCGGGCGGGAGAAGAGCTCCGACGAGGTCTTCGTCTGCGAGCGCGTGTGCACCTCCAAGCGTATGCTCAAGAAGGTGGGGGCCTTCTCCAAGGACCCCATACCGGAGACCTGCGTCACCGTCTGCGGCGTCTCTGAACTCGACGCCTGCGCCGACGCCTGCGCGCGCACCGTCTGCGTCAACCAGCACCAGGTGCCCAACTGGAACGACGTCTGCCTCAAGAGGTGCCAGAGCGAGTGCCTCAAACTCTCCTCAACCCTCATGTAATGGCCATCTCGCTACCGTGCGGCACTCCTTAGGTACCACCAGTCAGGTTCTTATCTGCTTCTATCCATATCATGGTTGACGAACTTCAGTCTTCAGACATTGTTAACCGTCATTATCTCAAGGAATTGGAGCGAGTGAATGTTTCTGGCCATGGCTGTTATGTCTTTCATTCCATTAGCTCTTGCACATTTCTACCACAGAATTTGTTTCCTTAACTGATTGTGTGTACTAGGTGCAATATCCTGATTTCTTGAGTCACAACAGAGCCTGGGACTCCTCCAGGATTGAATGTTGGCTTCGACATTCACTTTTAATAGGTTGCTTATGTCTTCTAATAATTAAATTGTTTTTGTGAATTGAATATTATAAGTTTCTAGGGTGGTGTGATGGATGTTGCACAATGACATGTATCACCCTTCCCAGTTTAAGCTAAGAGGTGAGCTCTGAAATACTTGTGGGCTTCATATTCCAAATCTTTAATAACTCGTATTCAAAATTTTAGATGTGTGGTTTTTAAGGTTTTGAGAGTTAATTTGTCAGTACCATTATAGATTAATCCTGATTGTTGGAGTACCTACTTTCCAGTGCAAAATGCAAATATCCAAGGTTGTGATTATGTTGGTTTAGATAATTTGTTTATTAGTTGATGCCATGCCTCATTTCATTTGACCATCCTGATTGTACCTCATGTTTCTTGTTGAAAAGCAGTGGCAATGCTATCTTCAAATTGCATTTGTCTAGTAGGTCAGATGTCTGTTTGGGTTAACCTTTCTAACTCAGTACCATTATGGCGCATAAATTATTACTAGGTTCGGGCTGACCACAGCTGAGATCCAATACTGTTTAGACTTCACTAGTTTGCATTTTGCATAAGGTAATACTTCTTTGAATACATTTAGCCATTTCTTATGTATTTGGTTCCCACCTGCCTAAGGTTCTTAAGAGTGTTTGGTTAAGGGTGTCACCTAGTTGCCTAGGCAACAAGAGTAGCCACACCTCACCTTATTGCCTGAAGAACATTGCATCTGTCAAATTTGAGTGGGTTAAACATTGTCTCTGGTTTGCAATAATGGTTAATCAACCATCTTGCTAATAGAACTAAGACCTGCTCAATAAAGAACATGAAGAAGAAAAAATGGGATGGACCCATATCCATGGTAATAAAGACTGAAACATAATTCGGTGTATAGTGAAGTTTATGTATTTGGTGCTTGAAATTTTTGAATGGACAAATGCATGCTATGCTTGTGAATGCAATCTTCTTGTTCACCAGATTACCAAAATTGTTTTCTTCTTATGTCCAGCGAAGGCTTTTTTTTTGTGTATAAGGCCTACACCCCCCGGTCATATTATATGACGTGATGACTTGGGTCAGAAAAATGTGATGACATTTAAGTCAATATATATCTGGCTGTTCTAACGTCACATAATTTAGTATGAGCATGTGTGTTGGGAGACGCCTTTGACCTACAATTACTCTGTTAATGTATAGTGTATTTTGACAGAAAGTCAATGTTTTTAGATTTGTATTCAAAGGGACTTATGATTATAGTTTCACATTATATAGACGAAATGCCAGTTGAATAATTATTGGTTAAATCTTGTCTCGATGAAACAAAATGCGCCTAAAAGACAGTACGGGGCATCCAAAATTCATATGATGAAGTCGGTACTTATCTGATGTTACTGATCTACTTTGATATTTTCACTGGACTTTCAACTCAAATTTAGAAGCATGATCAACAAGGCAGAGGCGCGACAAGCTAGCGTGATGGGATGAGAGCTATGAAATGTTGAATGGGAGACGTGGCCCCGGTGTAATCTGGGGAGTGGAGATTTGGAATGGAAATGTGAATACGCTTGGAATGGAAATGTGAATACGCTTGACCAATCTGCTGGTTGCGGATTAAGAAAAGAAGACCATTCGTTGGAACTGTAGCTTGATTAACTTTAATCATGGCTACCCTTCGTTTCCAGATATCCGATCACCTCTGAAATTCAAAACACTTGTACCACCTCTGTAAACAATAGGTGCTATCATCTTCTATCACGATCAGCACCCCCAAGTTTTCTTTCATTTCACAAATTAGGTCTTGTTTAGTTCACCCCAAACCAAAAACTTTTTAAAATTTATTGTCACATCGAATCTTGTGGCACATACATGAAGCACTAAATATAGGTGAAAATAAAAACTAATTGCACAGTTTACCTATAAATCACGAGATGAATGTGTTGAATCTAGTTAGTCTATGATTGGAAAATAATTGTCAAATAAAAATAAAAGTGCTACAATTCCGAAAACCAAAAAGTCTTCGGAACTAAACGAGACTTATATGAAAAAAAAGACAAGTGGTACAATGAGAGACACCACATGTTTTAGTAGCCAAATGCAATTAATCAATCATTCAGGCCCGTACAATGAGAAGTGGTGCGATGACACATGCCACAAAAAAAAAATAGGGACCTTAAAATTTCATCAAAGTGTATATACATACTTAGCTTATTTGGACGTGCATATATTCATCTCAATCTACATATACACATGTGGATTGAAGTAGATATCCGGTGCAAACCACATCTTCGGTGTAATCCACAAAAAAAAA
>Ga0182004_10005120_pt1 | contig 10663 bp, 13 predicted proteins | sample Sormic07211540_1_FD_120479 | JGI IMG/M metagenome (GOLD analysis project Ga0182004, IMG submission 120479) | Endophyte microbial communities from Sorghum bicolor roots, Mead, Nebraska, USA - 072115-40_1 MetaG | ecosystem: Host-associated > Plants > Roots > Unclassified | place: USA: Nebraska...
GATTAGCAGAGAACACAAACTCAATAGTACAGTAAGCTGGTGTCCCTAGAAATCGGTTTTCTTGTTCTCTATCTAGATTAGGCAATATTGTTTTTATTCTACCAGCGGTCCACCATTCTACTCCTTTTTCTTTCATAAAGTTCAGAGGACACAAATTACTTACCAGCACTGTATGAATGCCAATTTTCTTCATGGCCTGGATGTTGTTTACACTATTGTCGAAGGGAGTTGGTGCGAAAAACATCTGTCAGCACAATGGTCAAGCTGAAATAATAAATTCACTTTCAGGGATGAAACTATGCTGGACTCTAAATTTTGGGATTGCATAGCAGCTCTCAGTGTGGTCACATTATAAATCTTGGAACATTAGAACACACAGAAAATGAGAACTTGTGATGCCAACTATCAAAATTTGCAAGAGAACATAGAGTGAAAAGTTCTTACAACTTAAGTTTCACATTGGTTTGGAGCAGGCACTATTCAAACTCACAAGAGGCAACAAAATATAGCTATTGGATTGCATTCATCTTCAGTTTAAATGTAAATTTGGCAGAAAAGAAGCTTGCCGGTCACAAAAATTCTAAATGTGTTTCTACAACTAATAACAATATTACCATTATCTACCATCAAGCAAAACCTAAGTGTAACTGACATCTTTCATGAATCAAGAATAATGGTAAATTGATCATAGCAACCTAGTGCTTAGTGCTTAATGGCAACATAAAAACCTAAGTGTCACAGATGAGAGCTGAATGGAAAGGATGAGTCCAGCATGTGTCATGGTAGTACGACGCATTGTCTTATATTGAGAAAGTTTACTATGCCTTTAGATCATCATTTAGTGAATATGCTGCCAATGGCACCACCTACACTTCAAATATTATTCAAAGAACAAACATAGAGTGTTGGTTAGAGCCAAAATGCCTTGCTTATAATGTCATATCACACAGCCAATCAGTAACAGTAAGAAGCATGATCCATGTAATTTTTGTTGAAAAGAGGATTGTTGAAGCAACATCTATGGAAATTTGCTTAATGAAAACCACACAAACAATTAGGACATATTTTCTATGCAATTAATTAAACTTTCAGTGTTGGGTGCTCCATTTTTTTCGTAAGCTTAAATTAAGTTGAAAACTCGTTTGCAGTTAGTATTGACATGGCCAACTAACCATGTCTTAAACAAATAAAATAGAGTTCATGAAACATAAGTCTAAGAAGGAGATGGAAGAAAAAAGCTAATACCAGGAGGATATCTAGTAGGGCACGGTGAGGTGCTTAAGTGAGAAGAGCCTTCAATCGTGAATAAAAAGTATGCCCTGCATTCCAGTAAGTAGTTTTGTGATATTAAAAATACAAGTAGCAGCTGACAACACTGAAGGAGTCATAGTTCAAAAATCCATAATGAAACAAAAGAAAGGGAAAATAAGCAAACTGACCAATACAACAACTAATCCATGGATGAAGGACACCAGGTTCTTGAACAATTCTGGTATCCTAAACGAAACATTAAGAACAGATGCCACCCACTCAGGAGTATTAGTCGATGATTCAGGCTCCTACAGTAGTTACACCTGAGAACTGTTCATTATATGTTTTGCAGTAGAACCTGAGAAGAGTTATCATACCATATGAAATAATTAACCAATAGACAAACCTAACTGCTACGGATAATATATCACTATATGAGTAACTGTAATTAGTAACACACCAATTGAAATTATGAACATCACACATTGACGAGACAAACTATTCATATTGCTATTATGAAATTATGAACATCATATATTGCTATTATTAAACTGAGCAAAATGTGCATAGCAACATTACCTGCTTGCCTATGCCAGTACGTTTACCAAACTATCCATTTGCTTGTGCTGGCTCGCAAGTTAGTTCCTCCCTAAACTCTCCATCACTACAGAGCAAATCAACAGAACAAAAACCAACAGTAAGGGTGGATCCAGTAAAAGAACACGATGGACATATGCACACTTGATAAGTTTTGTAGCAAAATCAAATTTGGTAAGGCTTGGTATTAGTTCAGATATGAATACACCAAATAGCTTAAGTTAGGGTTTGGTTCCTCGGCTTCGCACAGAAGGGAGCAGCAGGGAAGGGGTGGGCATACCTGTTGGTGCTCGTCGTCGGCGAAGGGGCCGACGAAGACATGGCGAAGGGGCCGACGAAAACCTAGGCACATGGCGTTGGGCTGCCGCGATGGTCTGCTATCACCACAAGAGAGAGTGTGCATGGGCCCTGTGCCCCTGGTGGCCGGCGGCAGGCGGCCTCACGTCTTTGGTCGGCGCCCTCACCTGGTGGGCTGGTGCCTCATCTGTCTAGGAGAAATCGAGGAGTCGCATGCGTGGGAGAGGAGGAGGTGGCGTTGAGGGAGTGGAGGAGTCGAGCACCTGGCGTAGGGCGTCGAGAGTGAGGGGGATCGGGAAGACAGATCGCACGGGGGGCACCGGGCAGACCGACGACCCCCAATTTTTGCGACTTTCATTCTTATGGATCGCGGGGACGCCGAGGAGGCGATCGCACGTCTGGGCGGATGGACGGAACGAAAAAAATGTCGTACCAAAAAATAGTCTTACTTTTGTTCTTTTTAGTTGTAGGAGATTTAGTGCTCCATACATGTGCCGCAAGATTCGATTTGATGGGAAATCTGAGAAATTTTTCAAAATATTTTGGGAACTAAACAAGGCCTTGGAAGCCCTAGACTCTCAATAGTATCTCTCTCTCTCTCTATTTTGGAAGCCCCCCAGGTTTCTAAAAATTGAATGACTTTTCCCTAAGAAAACCTCACACAGTCGAGTAGTAAAGGCACCTCGAGCCCCTTAAGGGCTGAGGGACGATGAGCCTGAGAACCCCTATGCCCCTGGGCTACGGTAACTCTACTCACTCCCTCACCCTCGAGGCAATCAAGGCTGCCCTAACAAAAGATTGAACGAGGAATACAGACTTAGTCAACAAAGGAAACAAAGCAGATTCAAGCATAAAAATAAACATATATACAAGTCTCAAGACTATTTAAGCCACAACGTTTACTCAAGACAAGTAATAAGTATTTTACAAAGGGTCCAAATACCTAGAATAGGCTCCCAAGCTTCAGTCCACATCCCTGTCCTCACCACCATCTTCTGCGCCCGGGCTAGCCTCAGGAGGAAGTACCTCTGGCTCGAACAGCTTCGCCAACCTTTCTCCAGGGACCTCTGCGTCGTCGATCAAGGCATGAAGCCTCTCCTCGTTCTCGGCGTCAGTCTTGGAAATGTCGATGACGAAGCCGTGGGACACCACCTCCATGTCGTAGGAGAAGCCCGAGCAGACGACCGCCATCGCTCGCTTCACCCCAGTATGAACGGCGTCCGCACTCGATCCCTCAGTGTGGCACCTAAGTAGCACAGCTGGTCGACCAGCACATCGCCTCGAGCCACCTCCCTCGACTCATCCACAGGCTCGAGCTCCCAGGAGGCCGAGAGGTCGCTTATCGCAGTCCTTAGTCGACCGTTTAAAGCAACCTCCCCCTCGAGCTGAGCCCTGGCAGAACGGGCCTAGACCTGGGCAGCCAGGAGATCATCCTTAAGCCCTACAAAAAACCGACATGAGAGAGTTAGGCAACACAGGAGAAATACCTTATGAAAGAAACATGAAAGCATAAAGAAATTTACCACGAATCCTCTCTTCCAGAGCTGTGTTTTCGCCAACTAAATCAGTGTTGGCCCTCTCGATCTCCTTGTAAGAGCGGGCCAGGTCGGTGTTGGCGGCCCATAAGTCCTCGATCATCTTACCCGCCTGTAAGACGACTCCTTCCTTCTCCAGCAGTACTCTCTTTAGACGATCGACGTCGTCAGAGAGTCCATGAGAGCGAGCTCGTTCCGCCTCGAGGTTCTCACAGGCCTTCTTCCCAGCCTCCTCCGCGGCGCTCCGAGTGATCTCGCTCTTCACGCACTCTTCTTTTATCTCTCGATAGGCCTCCTGGGCGGAGGCAAGGTCCGACTTAACAAGGCTCTTCTCCTTGTCAAGCTCAGCGCCTGCGTCTTTGTAATACGCGGCCTCTTCCCGGGCCTTGGACGCAGTCTCCTTAGCCGACGTGGTCCGCTCCCTCAGCTGCGTAGCCTCTTCTATTGCCTTCTTCGAGGCCTCCCGAGCCTTGGCCAGGGTAGCCTCCCTCTCCTTCTTCTCCTCCACAACCGCCATAATGTCCTTATACGCCTGGAGAAGCTTTTCCTGCGACTCGAGGAGTTGGTCCTTGAGGAGAGGGAGCTGCTCCCAACCGCCTCTCGTTGCGTGGATAAAACCCGACTTCAGGCGGGAGGTCTCTTTTAAATCCTGCGAACCGATAACTGAACGATAAAAATACGAGACTAAATACCCAAATAGCTAAGGTCCAAAGATACTTACGAAATAGGCTTGACCAAGCCCATTGTTGACAATATCGGACATAAGTCCCACGACGTGCTTCATCCAGAGACGAAGCTCCTCGAGATGCTCCCACTTCTTCGCCTCCTTCCGGTTGTCCATCATAATGTTGGGCTCCTCCGGACAGGTGGAGGCTCAAAGGCGGATTCTCCCAGGGCCCCAGTTCTCCATCTCCTCCTCCGTGCGTGCCTTGACACCACGGATGAGCTCTTCGATAGTCTCTAGCGACCCCCCGTGGCGCAAGAATAGGTCAACGAGGGAGGGGAATCGCCCGTCGTCGTCCACCGTCCTCCAGGTCCCGGTCTCGCCGGTATCGCCTCCGCCCGAGGTCCCAGCTTCATCCTCCCCAACGGTGCTAAGATCCACCCATGGTCGTCGGTCTCGAAGGAACCCAGGAGCGATTCCCTCGATACCGTAAATCGTGCCCTTGATCTCTGACTGGGGGTCCGCAGGAGTGCGCATGGCACAAGCAAGCGCCACCACACCGTCTTCGCGCCTGGGCTCAGCCGGGATGGAGGCGGGCCCCCCTGGATGGAGCCATGCGGGGGTTGGAGGACCGTAAACTGGCAATCCCTCTTCCCCGGCCTCGGGCCCTTGCGGTGGTGACGGTTCCGGTTGGCGCGGGCTACGTGGTGGCTGTTCGAGCAGCTCTTCTAGTTGTCGGCTCTGCTCTTGCTGCTGCCGTTGAAGTTCCTGCAGCTCCTGCTGCCGGTACAGCTCTAACTCGTCCTCGAGCGGTTCTCCCCGCCGCAGCTGTGGCTGCTCCTCCTGCAGCTGTTGCCGCTGCTCCTGCTCATGTTCTTCTTCTTCTTCCTTCTTCCTCCTCTCCTCGACGGAGTGGAGCCCAATGGGCCAGGGCGTCCGTTTTGCGACAGGAAAGGCCTCGACCTCTTCATCCGTGGTGCGTACATCCTTCGAGAGCAGATCGCCACCGGACCCGTCGCTGATGGTGATGGGGTCTCCCACTCCCCCAGACTGGGGAGGCTCGGGGGCTCCCTCCCGCTCTTGGAGACGAGGCGTCTCGACCCCCCTTGGTGACGGCAGGGCAGTGTTAGAGACGCCGCCCCCCTCCGACGGACGAGGTGGGGTTCGCTCAACATCCGTCGATGGTCGAGGATCGGAGGAACCTGTGTGCGCCCCAAAGACAATACGTTAGTCGCAAAGGAGTTCGACACAAGAATGGCCCCACTCCAGTACTACGGAAAGAAGAATAAGTCACTCACCCGAGCCTCTGGAGACTGCCCCCACTTTCAGCTTCTTGGCCATCGAGGGTTGGGCCTGTTCTAGCGGCCGCTTCAACCTAAGAAAGAGGGGAATAGCCTAAGAAAAGCCAAAACCAGAGAGAGCGCAAGACACCAGAAAACAAGAATCACGATGTAAAAATCTTACCCCACGGGAAGAACGACCCGCCTGCCAGTCCCTCGACTAACGGGCCTCAAGCCGCCCCGCGTCGAGATCCCGGGCTTCTCCTGGGCAGGCGCGGGCCTCGGCTCGACATCTCCCGTCTGGCGAGCGCCGGTGCTAGAGCTCCCACGACCTCCTTCCCTCTGACTTGAGGCCGCCATGGTGGCGCGGCCACGGGTTAATGGCCCCGTTGCCATAGTCTTGACCCGGTGGCCCGCCCTAGACGTGGGAGGAGGATGCGGCCGAGAAATGGCCTGGCCCTGCGCGGGCACAGGAGGGGTGTCGGCACAGGAACGGCACGGTGAGGACTCCTTTTGCTGTCCGTCGTGGGGACCGCCCGACACCCTCTTAGGAGCCCCCGTCCGCGGGACGTCGACGTCGACTTGAGGCGAGCCCTCAAGGATTCTATCATGACGAGCCGCCATCCCCTCGGAGTCATCGCTGTCGTCGTCGCCCTCGTTGCCGTCATCCTCGTCAGGAGAGCCCTCCTCACACTCCCCCTTCTGCCTCGATTTCGCTCGATGTTTCTCGAGCGCTTGTTGCTCGAGATTCTTTTTCTTCTCTTTTTTCTTTTCTAGGTCTTTTGCGGACTTTTTTTTCTCCGCGGACTCGTGTCTCCTATCACGATCGACGTCGTCCTCCTTTACCGGAGGCCTCGAGGACCGAGCGTCAATCGGGCCCTGTGCAAGCAGGAGTAAGTCCTAGGAAGGGTCAGAAAGATCAAAAATTGAGTAACGGTAAGGGGAAGAGCTTACCAGGTTGATCGACCCCTCGTCAGGTTTCATGGGGAAGCCATTGATGTGCTTAGGCTGAAAATCACCTGCGACAGCCGCCCTAACCCTGGCGGCGACCTCCTCGTCCGCGGGCGCCTCGTTGGACATCCGGCATGCCTCGAGGTCGCAAGACGAGACGCCGGGACCCATCTCATCCATCCTCAGCGGTTGAGACATCAACAGGAGTACCCGTCGATGGTGAGCAGCCGAAAGGACAAACGCAGCAGTCAGACCTTCCTCGCGCAGCTTCTTCAGGGCGTTGAGGATGGGGCGGAGCCGCGACTGGAGGGTCTTGACGACGCCGTAGTTCCAGTTGTCCGGACGCTCCGAGATCAAGCGCCCGGTGTAGTCGGGGAAGAGGTCGTCGTCGTTTCATAGATAGAACCTTTGGGAGTCCCATTGGGCGTGGTTCGACGTCAGCCCCACCGGAATGTACTCTCGAGGCTCCTCCGCCTTGCCAGTCTTCTGCACCAGGTTGAGGCAGCCAGCCCGCACCGGTTTCCTCACCCCTATGGCCCCACCAGGGGCATGGAAGAGCTCACCCCAGTACAGGTGAAGCCACAGGTCCCAGTGTGGCATCATCCCCAGATAGCCTTCGCACACCACGGTAAAAATCACCGCGGTGGTGATAGCGTTCGGCGAGAAATGCTGGAGCTCCACACCATAATGGTGGCAGAGCGCCCGCATAAAGCGGCTTGGAGGAGAACCGAGGCCATGACGATGGAATTTGGCGAAGGATACCACGTACCCCTTGGGCGGTCTCGGCTCCCGGTGGTCCGCCGCCGGCGTGATCCACTCCGGCCGCGACGAGGAAACACGGGGGCGCAGGAGTCCCTCTTTCTCGATCTCCAGCAGCCGGCGCTCCGTCATCGACGACGGGCGCCAGTCATCGGCGGTGACGAGCCTCACCGGCATCTTGAGGAATGAAGAAAGGTGGCTCCGCTGCTATGTGCTCGAGGGTGCGCGTGCACGTGAAGATGGCAAGGGTTGCAAGGGCAAGAACGATGGCGGAAGGCGAAAGGAGTAATAGCTGAGAGACCCGATGATATTTATAGATGTCCAACCTCCAACGGGCAAATACGACGAATACGGAAACCTCCCTAGTAAATGTGCCGCCTAACGGTCCTTATTGCTCTCTCTGACAGGACGCTACGAATTTTGCGACGGCACAGTGCTACAACGGCTCCCGCCTAAAAAGGCGCGCCCAACAGGCAAGAAAGTGAACCGCCACAGCCCTTCCTTCCCCTGTAAGATAAGGTACGTACGTGTTGCGATAGAAATCTTGAGGGATCACAGACCGGCCCGCTGAACGGGTTCGACGGTCGTCCTCGAATACCAGAGTCAGGGATGCCCAGCGAGAGGTCGAAAACGAGGCCTGCCTTGAAAACTCGCTGGGGATGTCCAAGGCAAGAGCAAGAGGGTCGAGAGGAATCCCCACGGAGGGAGGCAGCGAGCCGCTGGACTCTATCGAACGAGACCAGTAACCCCGACCACATTGACCTCGCTTTATGAGAACGCCTCCGGGCTGCAGCTGACCCCATCGCACGGGGCACGTGTTCTCACTTGGATTACCGATAAGAACTCGGCCTGGGGTAGGTGACGCTCGCTCCACCAGGAGTACGTCACGACCCCAATGCGAAACCGACTTGTTGAGGCTCAAAGCCCCTCTTCCATGGCGAATGACTTTTGGAGAAAGGGGAGATCGAGAGCACTTCCATTAGAAAAAGCAACATAACCCTCGAAGGAGTCAAAGACTCCTCCAAGGGCTCGGGGGCTACCCCCGCGGGGGTCGCTCGCGCGACCCCACGGAAACTCCACCGACGAAAGAGCCTCCACCCGAGCGCAAGCGCTCGAGTAGAGACTCGGGGGCTACTGTCAAGGGTGTCAATAAGGGGTAACCCAACCAATGCCCATAACGAGACAATCCTGCCACAAAATCGAGGCCCCTGACTCGACGCCCCCGCTAACACGCGTAATCGCCAAAACATGATGTCGACCATAGCCTTGAACACGGAAAAGGGGTCGTGCGAATCAGCAGAGGCTCGACTAAACGACAACCGTCGAATACGGAAGTGGCTCGAGCGAATCAGCAGGTCTCGAGCGCAAAGGCGCCGCCCGCCGTCTGTCATGGGTACGGGAGTCAGGGCATTAAATGCGCCTGCCATGCTCTCACCTAACTCGACAGTCACGGGAAACATGATAGGGAGCAGGCACTCGTCCAATCCCCCTTTCCACAGCTTTATCCCTCAGACGAGTAAAAGTACGACCCCTGCACGGTGAGATAGTCGGGATGTCACGTCGCGGCACCCCTCGAGGCACCCCAAGTCAACGCGCCGCTCCACAAAGCCCTGCGTAGTGCCAGACCCTCGAGCAAGTACGTTCCTTCCCAGAGAAGAGTCAGACAGTGAAAGACACTGACTACTGCTGCGACGTACAGACGTGCCCAAGGTTGGGCCAATCCAAGGCGACGCACAGGAGCCGAATTCAGAAGCATGCGCCATCATCACCAAAGTACCAAGTAACGAGACGGCTTGAGGCCACGCCGGTACGAAGGTCTCGAGTAGGTCAGCGCACCACACCCCTATCGAGCCTATTTTATAACCTACGACATGTAACCTAGGCCTCCCCTTGGAACTATAAAAGGGGAGACTGAGGAGGAATACGTAGAACACTACACGTAGAACAATATCCATACATCACCCCATATATCGCTTCCATCTAGGACTTAGAATTCACCACTACACCGGCTTGTATTCACCCCTGTACAAGCACTTAGGTGCAAAATAATAGAGAACATCCCCCGCTGGACGTAGGGCCTTCTCTTGCCCGAACCAGGATAAATCTCTGTGCCTTTCTTGCATCACCATCTGGGAGAAGGAACACACATACAAGTTTACTCGTCGGTGTGACCCCCCGGGGGCAAAACACCGACAATAATAAATAATGATACTCTGTATACTATTTATATGCTTATGAATATTTAATTTTCTTGTGTTCATTTAATTTATACGAACAGCCGAGCACCTCCAGTGTGTTCAAAAAGCTAACCGTGGGCAGGGTAAATCAAACCCAAAAAGTGAGTAATCAAACCAATAACCCTGTAGTGTGCGAACCATGGTTTGTTAAAATGAAAATCGCATCTTGCATATGCCTCGAACCATAGTGAATTAAAAAAACCATTGCTGTGAAGAAAGGACGCTGGTATCTGACACAAAACCTTTAGATAGTGCATGCCAACCACACGTCATAAGATTAGGGAGGATATATCGATAGATATTTAAAGTATTAAACATAGACTAATTAAAAACAAATTATATAGCTCATCTAGAAACTACGAAACAAATTTATTAAGTTAAATTAATTTATCATTGGCACATGTTGATTACTATAGCAATTATAACTAATCATAGACTAATTAAATTTAAAAATTTTATCTCTTGATTTACAACCAAACTGAGCAATTAATTTTTTTTTATTAAAATTTAATGCTTCGTGCACGTGTCGAAAGATTAAGCACATTCCGTATCGTTTCCCACTTCTTCTAAATATGGGCCGCATCGATGCTATGGGCCAACGCAAGAATTTGACGAGCTTCCGTGTTTATTTGGGATGCCCAACGGACGTCAACGGAGGTAGGTTCGTTCCTCTGCTGTGGATCATATATAATATAATATATAGACAACCCTAGCAGAGCAGAGCGTTCCCCGACCGCACAAACACAAAACCCTACATCGATCTCGACATCTCGCAGTCTGGTGGCAGCGCGACAAGCTACGTACTCTCGCGGCCGTTCGGTGCCATCGCGGTTGACGGCGGCTCGGGCCTGCGGGGTGGTCGGGGACGCATCTGACGACTAGCTAGTGATTCATCGAGGGAAAATTGCGTGATGTAAGCGTCTCTTTACTCATTTGTTGCTTGCTCACTGACATCAATGGCAAATTGCGTGAAGTATCAAATTCACAATAACTATACTCTCAAATTGGCAAGAATTATTCAATCATCACAACTGAAGTTGAGCCACGATCTCAACTGACATCAATGGCAATTCAACACTACTAGTCTGCTGC
>Ga0182004_10005121_pt1 | contig 10661 bp, 10 predicted proteins | sample Sormic07211540_1_FD_120479 | JGI IMG/M metagenome (GOLD analysis project Ga0182004, IMG submission 120479) | Endophyte microbial communities from Sorghum bicolor roots, Mead, Nebraska, USA - 072115-40_1 MetaG | ecosystem: Host-associated > Plants > Roots > Unclassified | place: USA: Nebraska...
TGATTAATGCCTGCTCGTCTAGAAATCTTATTTTATTAGTTTCTCTTTTATTTATCATTTGAGATGAGCTCATTTGTGTGTCCACTATCTCTACTATCAATCCTTACCCCTGTATGAACAGCTAGTTAATTTACATAGTACTACTATTCATGATCATATCAGAATCTTAATCAAATGCCTTTCTTTTGGAAAATACAAATAACGATACCCGAATACTCACTGGGTGAAATGCTACAAATGATAGCTCCATGTGCTTGCGGATTAATATCTAAAAGAGATCAAGGAACTATCAAGGTCAATACTAGTGACATCATTATACTTTAGTGATGTCTCTAAGTAAAATCGACACCTGACATTTCTGGCGCAGTGGCTGGGGATAGGCTCTCTGCCTACTCCTACTGACTACGTTTGGAAATGCCAACAACGAGGCACAAACGCTTCTTATCAAAAGGACACAGATACCGCCTAAAAATGATGTATAAGTACTTCGACTATAATGATGAAAGGAACTTAGATGCACCATTAGGTAATAGCAAAGGGCAGAGAGTTTTCAAAATAATGAGCAACTTTAAATTTGTGTTCAGAAAGAAGACAAAGGACAGAAAGACAAGAAAGGATGTTAAATCAACTCCAGGGGCAACATTCAAGAAGAAGTCTGTTTTCTTTGAATATTTGCCATACTAGAAAGACTTAGATGTACAACATGTGATCGATGGTATGCACGTCCAAAAGAATGTGTTCAAAAGCCTAATTGACACATTGCTAGACATCAAGACCAAGACAAAGGAAGGACTCAATTCACACTTCGACATGGTGCAGTTAGGCATAAAAAAGAGCTTCATCCTGTTCTTCAAGAAAATGGGAAGTACCTGTTGATGGTTGTTAACTATCAAAATTATATGTCAACTAATGAGAAGAAAGGGGATAAAAACTAAACATCACCATAGACATAGGGTTTTCACTAATAATTTCCATGAGTTTTGGTGAATGTCTGTTTCTGCAGGGGGTCATCGGAATAAGAACAAAAGGAGGTCCACATGTCGGATTTACATAGAGAGAAGACCCGAACGTCAACTCTAGAAGACTCTAGAAGACATAGAAAGGCATGCCCTGAAAGCTAGGGCCCACCTGCCATAGGGCAGGAGAAGGCGCCCAGGGGGGCAGGGGCGGCCGCCCAGGGGCTGCAACCAATCAGGTGCAGTCTCGTGGATCCTGCCTCCACCAACTTTGAGGATTAATCTTAAACGCACGTTTAAGTCTGTTTGATTCAAGGGCTGTGGTGCTTCCTAGGGGGGCTATAAATACAAGCCTACCCCCTGGAGGGGAGCTCAGAACTGAGAGAGAAAAATAGAATTATATTTTTATTCTCATCTAAGTATTAGAGGGAGCCATTAGAGTCAGGGATTAGAGATAGGTAGCTACTCCTGATCTTCATCTTCTACATAGGATTAGATTAGATAGAGGAAGAGTCGGGCGCCTGTGCTTAGAATTTCCAGATCTTCAACATCAGAGATTGGTATTATCTTTTATCTCTCTTTTGACTTTATTCTAAATATCATTATGTTTCTATTTATTATGTTCTTAGTTTATTGTAGTTATACATTTGATATGGTTATGATTGATAATGATTTCATGTATATGTTTGCAAAGCGCTTAGCCCTCTTCGCGGGAGAGTTAGGTGATAAATGTCATGTAAGCATGGTGCTTAGATCTTGTTTATCTACAATTACACCCTATTGGCCGGGTTGTGTGGTAGATCACAGAAGTGACAGTTCCGTTGAGTCTTTTGTATTCCATCCCCTATTGGTAGGACAGGTAGAACCGTAGTTGCGTAGGAAGCCCAGCTCTGTCTTGGCTTTTTATAGCAATGTTCCTTAAACATAAATGAAGAGTCTTTTGTGCTATATATGATAGTGTAGCATTAGAGTAGATGAATGACTTGATAATTTAGAACTACATAGGATTTTCTATCTCTTGAACTAATCGGATGTCTGCCTGATATTAAGCTGAGTAGTCTATATCTAGTCTCTATATTTACTAGGATTCTATATTTTATATATATCATATATCTATGGTTTACCCTCATGCCATGTATGTGACTCTGCAACCCAATAACTCATAAGTAGTCATGTTTTGCAAGTTGATCTCATTGTTTCTGTTAAGCTAAATATAAATAATGATACCCGGAATACTTCTCGGTGAAGTGCTATACTGGTATTTAATCCGTATGCTTGTGGATCCTATATTTATTTTATTAGTGGACAGTTTTTATACCACATGTCTGGTGCCATGCTAGGGATGACAACTTAGCTTAAGTGGTGTTAGAAGTGTCAAGAAGCATTTCTGGTGCCGTTGCCGATTAAGGAATAAACTTTTAGAGAAAAATTACCTAAACAGATATTTGATAAATGAGTAGGTAGCTTGCTAGTCACCTCTACTTGGCAGGTTTACCCCTGTTAGTTTTTCTTTGTTTATATTTTTAAACAGGGTAATAGCAAGATTGAATCTAATTCACTCAGTTATTTATCTGAATCGGATCAATCAAGAAGGAAGCTCGTCACGAGTATTTGAAGCTATGGCTGAAAAGGCCTTGTTGGAGTTCTCTGCTCCAACAGTGGAGAACATCCGCACTAGTCCAATACTAAGAACAAAAAATCTTGAGTTTGAGATCAAGCCAAGCCTCACCAACATGTTGCAAGCTATCCAATACAGTGGAAAGGCAAGAGAAAACACAAGTGCACATCTACAGGACTTCATGGAGATTGGAAACACCATCGCCATAGTCAAGATATCATACTACTTCGCCTATTTCCATTCTCACTAGTGGGAAGAGAAAAGCAATGGTTCTGTGCCAACAAAGAAGACATCAACACATGAGCGAAGTGTTCCAAGGCCTTTCTAGCAACATTCTTCCCAATAGGCAAGACAAATGCCTTAAGAGTAAAGATTACCAACTTCCAACAGCAGAAGACAGAAACCATTTTAGAAACTTGGGAGCCTTTCCAAGGATACATTCATGATTGTCCTCATCATGGAATGGAAGAATGGTTACACATGCAAGGCTTTTATCATGGATTAAACTAAAAGACACGTGAGCACCTAGATGCTACTGCCGAAGGATCTCTTATCACTCACTCTTGGGAAAGCTAAGGAGCTTATGGAGAAGATATCAGATAATCAAAGCTTATCCCAAGACAAAGATGAAGAAGCAATTGAAGAAGTAAATGCACTATCCACCAAGATGGATGACTTGCTCCACTGGCTAGACCAGAGGGCCAAGTACAAGGAAGACCAAAGGGTGATTGAAGCAATATCTAAATCAAGTCCCGCCGTTAGGAAAGTTCCACATCAACCAAATTTGAGATAGCATCAAGATAGCCAAGGTATGAATTCAGGTAATTTTACAAAGCAACCTTCTTTAAGAGAGACAATTATGCAGCAATCTAAAAGCAACCTAAACATTAAAGCTAGGCTTGCTAATATTGATAAAACCTTGGAAGATATAAATGTTAAAATGGATAGTTTCTCATCTGCCATTAATGACCAACTTGAAAATAATAAATAGATAGAAGCAAAAATAGTAAAGTGCGGCCATCCTCAACAAGTTACCAAAAAAGAAAAAGGATCCAGGATGTCCGACCATTGAATGTACAATTGCAGATCAACATTTCAACCATTCACTCGGTGACCTTGGAGCAAGTGTCAGTGTGATGCCTGCTTCTATCTACTACAAGCTTAATCACACTGCACTTGAGCTACATCAATGTGTCTTCAGCTGGCCGATCAGTCAGTCCAATATCCATTGGACATCATCGAAAATATTCCAGTCAAAGACTCCTTCGTGCCATTTGATTTTGTAGTACTGGATATGATTCGGACTCAAGAATGTCACTCATTCTCGGGAGACCGTTCTTGAGCACTGCCAATGCACACATTCATGTCGGGAAAGGATCTATCAAACTCACCATCAACGGTTAAGAAGAGCAGTTCACATTCAAGCCAAAACAAGAGCTCAACTCTTCTGCAAAGATGGTAGATCAAGATAAGCCAGAAGAATCACCAGAGTCACCTACTCTAGAGCCATCAGCGGAATAGATAATTTGGAAGGTCTAGTTTGGAGGGCGCTAAACATATAAATAATTTTCCCGGTGTGTAACAACCCATTAAAAATATTAATTGTGGTGGCATAAAAAGATTGGTTTAGTTTATATATTTATTCTTAGCTTATTCTCATTTTTAATTCCTGCATTATATATATATTATTCTTAGCTTATAGACCTGAGCTAACATACATCACATCACCAACTGCTCTCCTCCACTCGCCCTCCTCTTTTCCACTGGCCAAGTCTACCAAACTTCCACTCACTTTGCTCAGGATTGAAGCAAAGATATGAGCCACAAAAATTGAGTGGAGGAGCAGCCACCACATGGGCGACCGCCCCACTTCCTTTGGGCACCCGCCCGGCCATCTCCACCTCTATAAAAGGCCTTCCTTCACTTCTACACACCACACACAAGCCAATTTAGTAGACAAACTTCGAGCTCTCAGCCTCTAGCAATCCAGAGAGAGTTTAGGAGAGAAGGAGAGCTTAGAAAGAGTAGAGAAGAGGATAGGAATTTGGGAGAGTGAGCAAGAGCTCAAGAGCTAGTGAAAGAGGGGTAGTGCTGCAAGAATTGATAGAGAGAAATTAGTGGAAGTACTGAACAACTAGGAGATAATAAATCTAAAATCAAGGGGACGTTCTATCGAAATCCAAACTAGCAAGTAGTCTCAATCTTGGAAGAACGACTGACCTCTAGACGGCTAACCGCTAACCTTTGACTAACCCCTTGCACTAGTGTTGTTTTGTCTGTAAGCATTTGTTGCAGGATGAAGAGCTGGGCGAAGGGAATCACCAACAAGGTCTCGGCAAGGACCACAAGGAGCTCATCCCAGTACGCTTCATCGAGGGCCGGCTCCGACATGTGCACCGATCCTCCCGCTGACCCTCAGCCACCATCTTCCTCAGCTGCACAAAGGGTTCTCCTCACAGGAACTCACCTTGCCTTGAAGCATGCGAGAGAGAAGAACATCTATAATAAATTGAAGAGCAGAAACTTCATCCACACACCAGTCTTGGATGATGTGTTCCTCGATGAAACATGTATGGTAACTGAACTTGACACTATTTTCCAATTTGTTGGTTAGAGTTCTTTTGCATCTATTACGGAATTAGGGTCCAAACTTTTAACCATAGAATTTCTATGCACCCTTCAATCACTCAGACAGGAGTTTATTTTAGGTTGTTTACCCAAGAATTTTGTTTAACATGAGAGTTCTTAGCGATCTTTTAGGCTTTCATTCAAATACATGTTTAGATTTAGCAGACGCCTTAAAAGATTTTGACACCCATAATTTCTAGATTGAAATTTCTAAAGAGACTTTCTTCCATGGCAATCATACTCGGGACATAGAGCACCCTACACTTAGGTTCTTGCATAAGTGGTTAGGAATGGCATTCTTCCCTCGAGATGATTAGAGCTATAGATTTGCAATTAATTTATGCAGCAGTGAAGAAAATAAGGGTGTCACCTATCCATGTTTTAGTACATCATTAGTTAAGCATTCCTTAATATAAGTAGGAGATGTAGCAATTTGTTCCATTATTACTCGTTTAGCTGTTAAGCTTAAATTACTTGAAGGTGCCTCTTTGGATTTTATTGATACACATAGACAAATTTAAGGATACGAACATTTTAATCATGCGCACCTTGTAAAGAAAATAAAGAGGGACCTATACATGACATATGGGGACGCCAAGCTCTGGTTACCTAACCCGAAGATGGCACTATATTCTGTCCAAACTCTGCACATTGAGTTTCAGGCATGACCAGTGAACAGGAGAGGAGCTCCGGGGAGACTTCTGAGAGGGCACCTCAGAGGACAGCTTCTGAGAGATTTTCTCGTCAACATGAGCCAATCTAGCATGACGCTGATCCCACTCATGAAGCACCGACGCACACCAGCTATGATGAATGGTAGGCACACCAGTGGCACGCAATGAATTATAGGATGTATCCTCCGTTCCATCTTGCCTACCATCCATATGGGTACTACTTACCACCACCACCATTCATCCCCACAGGAGAAGGTCCCTCATGTGAAGCTCTAAGGCATTCATTCAGTTCCTATGGAGAAAGGACAGAAGATGAGGAACAAGGCTTTGAGCAAGGATGAAGGTCTGATGCTTCTAGGTTCTTCTATACCCAGCAGCATTACAATGAACAAATGGCATTCCAAAACTATGTCCACACCTCTCTTGCTCATAATGAGCAGAATTGGAATAACTAGCATTAGTGGAACCAAACCACCACTCAGATGTTGGCCTCTATTCAAGAAGGGCAAGACTAAGCCAATAGCACTCTAAGTGACATCTTCGCGTTCCTCTAGATCCCGAAAGAAGACTAGCTTGGGGGAGGACCCCCATTATCAAGGTAAGTTTTCTTTTCCCTTCGTTTTGATTTATTTCCTTTCTCTTTTATAAATCTAGAAAATCAAATAAATATTTGCTATTTAATTCGTCCAATTTTGAGTTTGCTTAAAATGAAAACCAAATAAAAAGAGTGTGTAATATAAGTTTGCTTTTTATGCTAAGTTTGCTATAAATAAAATATATAGAGATGAAGAAGGCATGATGGAAATGATAAATAGTTGCTCTGCCTTAATTCTTTTCAAGTACCTAGTTTTAAATTTGAATTCTCCCAAGGATTGGATATACTGATAGACAACTAAATTTACTCTACCCTTTAAACCTGTGATAGCATATGCTTAAACTAAGTCTATGTAGTTGATAGATATGATATGATATGATATGATATCGTTTGAGTTGTTGTTTATCATCTTCCTAGTGCTACTAAATTCTAGAGATTTATTTTATGAAAATTAAAATACTTCGTGCTGAGTTCTATGTGTGATAAAGAGTATAAAATTCCTACCACAGCCATATTTATTTAGAATAGGAAGCCTCCACATATATATAGGGCTTTGTGTTTGCTCGAGTTTTGTTGACCCTTTGGAACTCATCATGTGACTAATCCTGGTATCACGTACACTCATGTTCACCCTTTGCTGCTTCTACTCTAGAAGTACACACCATATATATATATTCCATATTCACCTATCCATAAATGTTTTAATCTTACACTGAGAGACAACACCAAAAATATTTCCCTTGCTCATTTGCTAGCCAATTATCTTAAGTTCAATGCTCCAAGTTTTATCTCTTATTCCTCTACAAATATTTGTTACAAAAAGAACTGGTGGGCTGAAAGAAAAATAATGGACAAAAGTTCCATGAAAGAAAGAAAGAAAAAGAAAGATTTATGAGCCCAAGTTTATTATCAATTTTTCAATTTCAATGTTAGAGGAATCATTCCAAGTAAAGGAGCATTAGAATTATTTTGCACCTCTTCTCCTTCCGCAAATATTCTTTAGTTTAGCATCCACATATAAAACGACACATGCACAAACCGGCTGGTTATGTGGTGAGTTCATTTGGATCCATGGTTCGATCATACCCAATGCATTAGCTATCTCCACACCTATGAACTCCACATAAACTTTATTAGATATAGGATGAGAGAGAGTGAAGGCTATATATAAATGCCTTGTGCCATAAATACCACATATTTTAAGAGAGAAGGCATCACTCCTTTCAATGTCTTAGAGAGAATCCAAAAATACCATATAATGAGAGACTTGAAAGGATCATACTAAAGAACTATGGGTTTTATTTTGAAAATCTTATAAAAGCTCCAAGACAGAGGTAGAACAAATAAGTCGAGGCTCCAACTCGACGCTCCAACAAAAAACGCATGATCACCAGGGCCCGGAGTCGGTCGTGGCCTCGAACACGGAAACGGGGTCCTGCGAATCGATAGGGGCTCGATAGCCAGCGACTGTCGAATACGGAAGTAGCTCGGTTGAGCCAACAGACCTCGAGCGTAAAAGCGACCTCCATCGCCTGTCGTGGGTACGGAAGTCAGGACATTTAATACGACTGCCATGGTCCCACCTAACCCGACAATCATGGGAAACGTGATAGGGGAACAAGCACCCGTCAAATCTACACCCTTTTTAGCTTTATCTCCCAGGAGGGTTAAAGGTACAACTTGGGACAGTGCTACAGGCATAATCCCGTCGCGGCACCCCTCGAGATGCCCAAAGTCAGCGCTCCACACAGCAAAGCCGCTCGTGCCGCCCGACCCTCGAACAGACATGTTCCTTCCTAGGAAAGGATTAGACAATGGAAGTCAGTGCTTCAACCACCCCAGATGTGACCACTGCCACGACGTACAAGCATGCTCGCCCCCAAGCCAATACAAGACGATGTATAGGAGTGGAACGCAATACATACCATCATCACCAAAAGTACCACGTAACAAGACGGCTCAAAGCCATGCTAGTACGGAAGCCTCGAGTAGGCTAGCGCCATACCCCTATCGAGGCTTATTCTAATGCCTACCCCCTGTAACCTAGGTCTCCCCTTGGAACTATAAGAGGGGAAACTGAGGACGATATACACATCCAATACAACTCATAGAACACAGCTCATACACCACCACTGTCACCAGCCAGGACATAGAACCCTTGGCCATATCACTTATATTCACCCATGTACAAGCACTTAGGTGCAAGATAACACAACGTCTACTCCCTCGCTGGACGTAGGGCCTTCTCTTGCCCGAACCAGGATAAATCTTTGTGTCATTCTTGTGACACCATCTAGAAAAGGGAGCACGCACACAAATTCACTCGTTGGTGCCACCCCTCGGGGTCAAAACACCGACAGTTAGCGCGCCAGGTAGGGGTCCTGCGTGTTACCACCAATTTCCCATCTCTTTCCGGATGGCCACTCACGTCTCGCTGATCCCACGCTCCATGGTGATTTGGTTTGGGAGCCTTGAGTTCATGTCCACCAGCTTCGGCTATGACATGATCCTGCTCTCGATCAAAGGACGTGGAGGGGCTCGTATCATGCCCACACGGTCAAAGGCCCCGAGACGGCCTCGCCACCATGCTTCCCCGCCCAAGAGGAGGTGTGGTCAGCATCGCCAGCGCCCCACCACCGCTGCGCGATCATCGCCTCGTGCGGAACGGGCAACGATGGAAGAACCGACAGCTCCACGCGCCGAGGCCATAGTCACGATGGCCCGACGTCAGGATGGCCGCACGACGGCGTCAGGCGGCAGCTACCACATGGCCTGTTTGACGCCAGGTGGATGTACCCGCTCGGCTTGGACAACGCAGTGACGTCGCTCGCCAGAACGATATGTCCCGGTGACAGGACATGCATGGATCGACCACAGGTCCTCCCGCGTGACACAGAGACACAGCAACAAGCTCAACAAGTAGCTGAGCAGCCTGATTTCTCCAAGAGACACGGGCTTCGACACCTAGGACCTGGGCGGTACACCATTACCACGCTCAGACAGCAGTTGGCGTAGGAGGGGAGCGGATGTTTCTATGCCGCCGAGCCAGGCCCTGATCCGAATCCGACAGCTACAACCCTACCAGGGAATGCTTCAACGTCGTCGGAGCCGTGGGCACTACGGACGACACGGAGGATGCCATTGCCGGTGCCTGAGCTCCCGCTGTAGAAGGAGATCCCAGGACACCTCGGAACGATGGGCAGGCAGACCCACTGCCTCAGGACGACAAGGCCGTGCAACTGGCGCAGCTGCGAGAGCTCAAGGCCAAGCTAGACGAGGATCGTGAGTGGCTCAGCCAGCTCGAGCGGGCTCTCAAGCGAGACCAACCACACCCGCACGGCAGGGGCGCGCGTGGTTGTGCTCGAGAACTGTACCAACAGATTGTTGGGGACGAGGAGCCTGAACCGCTCGTTAGCCGCTTCCGTCGAGCTGGCCAGAACATCATGGCAGCAACCATGCTGCTACGTAATATGGCTGAGCCCTCGAACTCCCGGGCACGACGCATTCTAGATGAGGTGCAGGGTCTCCTCCATGTGGCTGCAGCGCAGCAAGCCAAGAGCTCCGCCTCTCGACATCGAGGGGCAGCCACGGAGAAGCGCGTTGATCTGGCCCGAAATGAGAGAGAGGTATCAATTCATAAGGAGCCACCACCTCGAGGCAAGAAAACAATGCTTGCCAGGAGCGCCTCGTCGACAATCGAGGGCAGTGCGACGCTCGACATGACATCAACAAGCACCATCACCGCAGACACGGGGACGCTGAGGAGCGAGGCTACAACGCTCACCATGGCGGACGTTACGATAGCGACGAGGACCGAATGGCTCCAGAGCCGCCGGGTCCTCGAGTCTTTAGCAGGGCGATCCGCAGCACGCCACTACAAAGCTCGTTTTGACCCCTGACTAGCATCACAAAATACAATGGCGAAACCAAGCCAAAACTGTGGCTGGCGGACTTCCAGCTGGCATGCCAGTTGGGAGGCGCTCGAGGAGACGATCGAGCCATCATCCGGCAGCTACCGCTCTTCCTCTTCGACACCGCTCACAGGTGGCGCGAGGAGCTTGTTGACGGTCCTTAATGCTCACATTTAACCGTCAACCAATCATGGAAAAGGATCTAAATGGAACCAACACCTAGACTTAGGGTTTTATTTGACAGAATTCCACGAGTTTTGGTGTTTGTCTATTTCTGCA
>Ga0182004_10005122_pt1 | contig 10660 bp, 12 predicted proteins | sample Sormic07211540_1_FD_120479 | JGI IMG/M metagenome (GOLD analysis project Ga0182004, IMG submission 120479) | Endophyte microbial communities from Sorghum bicolor roots, Mead, Nebraska, USA - 072115-40_1 MetaG | ecosystem: Host-associated > Plants > Roots > Unclassified | place: USA: Nebraska...
AAGTGCTACAGCGGTACATTCTGTGCGCTTGCGGAATTATCCAATAGTAAATAGAGTTACCCTACCAGGGCACTTCTGGCGCCGTCGCTGATATCCGGTGGTTGCGTTAAGAAGTGTCAACAATGGGGATTAAAGTGTTGAATTCTTCTCCTTATTATGCTCAAGCCAATGGGCAGGCCGAAGCATCTAATAAAGGAATTATTAAGCTGATCAAGTGAAAGATTGAAGAAAACCCTAAAAGGTGTCATACATTGTTGAATGAGTCTTTATGGTCATATCGGATGGCATGTCATGGATCGACCAAAGTTTCACCTTATCAGTTAGTGTATGGACACAATGCAGTGCTACCATGGGAAATTAAGGCTAGATCTAGGCAACTATCTTTTCAAGATCAGTTGGCTGCCGATGACTATGCTACTTTGATGAAAGATGAGTTAGACAATTTAGCAAGGCATCGGCTGAGGGCTTTGATGAGTATGGAAGAAAATAAAAAGAGAGTTGCTAGATGGTATGATAAAAAGGTAAAATCAAAAGAGTTTGCCGATGGAGATTTGTTGTGGAAATTAATTTTACCGATTGGGACTAAAAGTTCAAAGTTTGGAAAATGGTCTCCCAATTGGGAAGGTCCTTATAGGATAAATCGGTCTGTTCCTGGTAATGCTTATATTTTAAAGACTCTCGAGGGAGTTGAATTTCCCAGAGCATTGAATGGAAAATACTTAAAAAGATATTACCCAAGCATCTGGGTCGATGCATAAAATTCTAAGTGCCGATAACACTCCTATCGGCTGGATAAAATGTATCTGGGGCCATGCATAGAGTTTCAATTGATGCCGATAATAGTCCTATCAGCTAGACTAGAATAGTTAGAGGTGTTTTAAAGACAGGACAAGGCAAATTGCCGATGAAGAACTTATACATTCACTAGGGCTTGGATGGCCGATATAGCGCGCAGGCAGATTTGATCGGCTTCTTCTATCTCCTGGATGTCTTCATCGGCAGAACCCTCTACTGGCTTCAGCTTCTTCATCTGCAGCGCCTTGCGGGCATGGATGTTCCGTTCTAGTTGCAGGGTCTTGGGCATCTCAGGCAGTTGACTTTCTTCTTGTTGAGCTTGGGTCAGGGCTTCTTCAACTTGTTTGAGTTCAGCCAGCAAAGCCTCTCTTTTTGCCAATAAGGTAGAGATCTTTTGCTTTAATTCATCTCCTGAGGACTACAGGATGCCGATGCTGTTGTGCTTCTCATCGGCAAGGCGTTTCACTTGCATTACTTCCTTTGAGAGTTGGGCATGGGTAGCTCTATCTGCAAGGCACTGAGTAGCCTTTTGGTACTGGAGTTGACGACTCTCCAAGTGTGCAGCCTGGAAGAGAATTTGACCATGAAGAGCCTTGAACAGAGCTTTGGCTGCATCAGAATCATCAACCAACTGAGCAGTGTCTTGGTGTAGCAGGGCCAGAAAATCCTCTAGTTTTGCTCTGATTTCTGCCGATGAGGTCCCTATTGCCTGTGAAGAGCTTGCTTCCTGAACTTCATCATTGGAAATCTCAATGGCAAAGGAAAACAGGCTATCTAGCGAGTCTTTTTCCTCAGGGAAAATAAGATAAGTCATTTGATGATCAGATATTAGCAACATAGAGAATGGGAATCGGGTAACTTACTTGCTTCAAGGTTATTTCGCGCTGTTGGCTGGTCGATGCCACTAGTATTACTAGTTGATCGACTGGAACTACCGATGGAACAATGTCAACTGAAAAAATAATAAATAGTTATATATATATCCATCGGTGATAATTTTATAGATGGTGCTTTACCTTGAGGAGGTGCAATACTTGTTTGTTCTGAGGAGACTACCGACAATGTGATTAGATCCACCGGATCGGCAGTCTGTTCAAGCACATCGGCTGATGTGTCTTGTTGATGAGGTACTTCTTGTGGTTGAGGTGGAGGCAGTAGTTGCTGTGTCTGAGCTTCTGATGAAGAAGGGGACGATTCAACATGAATCGATGATACCTAATGAGGAGGAGGAGACGGTGCTGTCTTCTGACGTTTTGGTTGCGACTTAGTGCTCTTGGGGTCTTTCCTCTTCATTTGACTGGACTGGGGGGCATCGACACTTGTTTTGGTACCTCTGGTCTTTGCTGATTTGCAAGTCTGCTGTTACAATAAGCAAAGTCTCATGAGTCTAAGTATGAAAGAATATTGATAAAGATTTTGTTAAAAGATGAAAGTTACCGATGAGGTTCCCATAGCAGCCGATGTGTCCTAAAAATATTGTGTGAGTATAGAATGGAATTGGTATAAATTGAGGAAATCAAAGAGTTACCTTGAAAGCTTGCGCCAGGGTAGCAGCGGTAACCGTTGGAGATGTCTTTGCCCATCTGGTGGTTATCTTCTTAAAACACACATTCCGGTGCATTAAAACTGCCAAGCTTGGTGCGTTGTTGCCGATCAGAGAAATCAAACCTGATGGGAGGAGCTCGATTGGCTTTCCACTCCTGCTGACTGTTGGTGGTGGATTGTCAACCTGTTCAGAAAAGAGAAGGTGAGTTACCGACAAGGATAAAAGTAACAAAAGAATTGAGGTATCAGTTGAAGACTTACAGTGTTTTTGGGAACCTTGTACTTGGGGTCGATCATGCCGTGGTATGTCATAACCGATGTGCAGAACAGATGTTCTTTCCACTCTTCCCACCACTGTTTGTATGCTTGAGTAATAAAGGGAGCTGGGATCCATGTCGATAGATTGATGTCCGACGTATCAGCATTTGGCTGGAGCTGGGCTATTCTGATCCACTCCAGACCGCTGGTTGTGATCTCCCTTGGCTTCACCACATTGGCATAACAGAGTGCAACCGACAGTTGTCCAAAGGCCAGTTGACGGGCCAGTGCCGATGGGTTATAGAATTCATAGGTGGGGTTGGAAGTCTTCCCACTGCTGAAGAAATTCACTGGTATGGTTCTTGGGGTAATAATTGCCATCATCAAATCATGATCCTTATTGAGGGCGTCATCAAAAGGGTAGAAAAGTGAGCGGAAATATAGTTTTTGGATCCTCATAAGGCATCCATGCCCGCTGATCTTTGGCAAGACCCTCATAGAGAGTTTGGAAGAATCGGCTGACCTGGTCTTCATTGTCACCAGTACCGGGCAGAACTATGGCAACTTCGTCGTAGTTCAGAGGTGAGCAAGTTGCCGATTCTTCATCACCTAATTCATAATCTTCAGCAATATCTCTGGGAAAACGCTGTGCAAAGAGGTCAAAACCAAGGCGTTTGTGCATGTGAACACTGAGCCACATGTTGATGAACCACCAAGGCCCTCCTAGGTTGCCGATGGGTTGGCCCAACAAAAGCTTCTCGGTTACTTGGTGGAGGAGGTGGTAAACAGAGCCTAACAAATATCGACCAAGGGGGAAGCGACCGCCATTGGCTAGTTTTTCTGCTGCTGATAGATAAACAGAAGTTGGACCTGTCGATCGGCCGCATAATACAAATTTATCAAGCCACATGTTCAGAAAGATGGCATGTTCTCTTTGCCCAACTGCTCCTGTCTTTCGGTACTTCTGAATATACCCTGACCAACCGCCGATGCTGCGATTTTCTACCTTGGAACTAGGCTTATTGTCAAACAGATGGCTGTCATCGGCAGTTGCTATATCTAAGACAGTAAGCATGAGTACATCGGCAAGGGTAGGAGAAGCAGGGCCATGGCCAAATACAAAGGCGTTGACAGTATCCGACCAGAAGTATGAGGCAGCTATCAACAACGACTCGTTCCTCTCCATATCGGCAATGGATAACCTAATGCACTGGTCTAATTTCCGCTCACCCCATTGGACTTCATTCGAGTTGCTGATTCTCAAGAACCAATCTTTCCATCCATTGGTAGGACTGGGCCAGGAACGAAAAGTGTCTTTCCACTGATCTAAAGAGAAGTTTTTGGCTCTGAAGGGGATCCTATTTGTCTTTGCATTTATCAAATCAGTAGGATATGGGTTTCCCAATGGACCTAGACACTAAAAGTGGGGCTGATCGGTAGGAATCACAATTTTATCGACCAATTCCTAAAAGATTTAAAGGTTGGAAGGACGGAGAGAGAAACAAAGAAAAAATGTGTACTCAGTAATAGATTCGTAGATGAATAGGAGTACAAAAAAAGTACAGAAAAGAAAGAGGGTATTGAGTTGACCTCAGGGACGATGAAGTTGATGGTTATTTCTTCCCGAAAGGAGGAAAGAATCGAAGACTCGGGAGATTGTTGGAGGAGATTCTTGCCGGAGTTCTTGAAGTCTTCGAAGACTCGGAAGTTGATGGTTATTTCTTCTCGAAAGGAAGATGGGTTTGAGGCTGTAGAATGACAGGATGGAAGAAGAGTACCGAAGAAGGAAGTATTTGTAGGACAAAGAGGGCAGGGGCAAATCTAACTTATGTCTTTGCTGCATCCGTGAAACCCGAGGGTGTTCAGGTGGATATGGTAACTGTTCGCACGGTAATCAAGGGATTGCGAAGGTGATTTGGCAGCAAGCGGTCATGATTTTGGAGATATCTTACTGTGTAAGATCTCCTGGTCGGTTCATCGGCAGTTTGCTCTAATGGAAATGTTGCCGATGAGCGCATTCTGGGGAGATTCGGTTCGAGAAGTTGAGAGATTTGAGGTGCGTGCCAGAGAACCAGGCTAAGATTGTTTGGATTTGATAATTAATTACTGATAGGAAGGAGTAATTGCGGAAAGGCAACAATATTGAAGAGAATTTTGGAGCATTAATGATTTTATACTCCAAAATTGGGGGGCATGTGTTGACACTGTTTTTGGACACGTATCTTTAGACGTGTATGTGGAATTAATGAGGTATAGATCGGCAGGCAGAAAAGTGGTGACTAGTCTACAGAAGAGTTGCCGATGAGGGTTGGTGCCGATTGGAAGACAACAGGATATGGCTATGTCCAGGAGTGGTGATGGATTCATGCCAATGACCGGTGCTAATGATTGCCGATGGACGATGAGAGGAGGCTTGCCGATGGTTATGAAGAAAAACACAGAGGTTGTCAATCGACTCGTGGCGTTGTACCGATCGGTTGCCGAGGGTGATTTAATGCTTTCCATAGTTATTGGAGTTTGTTTTGGACATGGATTCTGTTTAATTTAGAATTCAAATTCTAGTCGTGTCTGGTTGTAACTCTTGTGAACAGGGTATAAATGTAGACCCCGTAGCAATGTAATGTTGATATCTAACAATCAATCAAACACAAGTTTTTACATCTATTCCAGCATCTACTTTTTCGACAACTTCATCACCCTGCATATTTTCTTTTTACTTACGAGTTCTTTGGAATTCATCGAGTCAATCTTGACGAGTTCTCATGTTTCGCGTGAATACCTCTTGGCCGTGACATCCGGGCGCATCGCTGTTGTTGGGACCAATGTGTTGAAGTTATCACCTTTGTTGATTGTAAGTTCAAATCGGCTGGCACGCCAAAACGTTTGAATCGGGTATTAGCCCTTTGTGTTTGCAGATCCACTTTTGCACCAATAGAACTAGAAGGCTCTTGATGCTTGATGGCTTGAGGCCTTGATGAATGAGTTAATGGTTTTGTGTCTCCAGGGGGGTCTACCCTTGTATTTATAGTCCGGTGGGATGCGCGTGCGCCGTAGGATCAAACCAACTTAACCAAGGGCCGAGATGACTCCTCGTAGGCGGTGGAGGAACATTCCAGAAGGGGGGCCAAAACCCTAATGGGGGGCGTCAGCCGGCGCTATGGTAGGTTCAAACCAACTTAACCATGGGCCGAGATGACTCCTCTGGCCCCCTAGCTCTTTGGGTGTCTTCCAGAGTCTTCTCATGTCACGTTTGCGATGTTGTCGTGGTGGATAAGTTTTGTGTTTATTTTACATTAGAATCTCTCTTTTCAGCTTTCCTGAAATTCACCTTGGAAAATACATAATATGCAAAACTCATGGAAATTGTTAGATAAAACCCTAGACTAGTGTGTTTTTGTGTTTTCCTTCAGGTCTAAAGATCTAATAAAAGTTGACATTATCGACCGTGAACAATATATCAAACTTCATAAGAATCAGAGGGAGCTTTTGTTGATGAAGGAGCCTTGCCGTTTGTTGGACCATCATGAAGTTATCTTGTATGAATCGCCCTTTTATGAAGGCACTTTGAATCGGAGAGACCATTTGATCAAGATGACTAGCAAGGTGATTAGCCATCATTTTAGTGATTAATTTGGTGAAGCTATGAACCAAACTTATAGGTCAAAAATCTTTAGGCTGATCAGCACCATCCTTCTTTGGGAGGATGGTAATATAGGCTAAGTTGAGAATGCCAAAAGTCCCAAACTTCCTGTTCCAAACCGCTGAAACTGCTACCATAATATCATCCATTATGATGGGCCAACAAGCCTTATAGAAGCGTCTTGTGAAGCCATCAGGTCCGGGAGCTTTGTCTGAAGGTAATATTGTAATAATATTTCACACCTCTTGCTCACTAAATGGGAGCTCAATATCAGCTAGGTCATGTGCATTGATTTCTAGTTCAGATAAATTGATAGTGTACTCCCTGCCAGCACAATTACCCAATAGAATTTCATAGCAATTATCAATAGCAGTAGCCTTTTCTTCATGACTTGTGCAAATTTGCTCACCGGACACAATCTTTCCAATAATTTTTTTCTTTTCTGATGACGGGCTTGAAGGTGGAAAATCTTTGTATTTGCATCCCCATCATGGAGCCAGCTAATCCTTGAACGCAGCCGAGCAATTGTATGTTGGAGGGAAGCCAGAGCTAAGCTGTGCTTTTTCAAACTGCTTTTGAGCCGCACTCCCTGAGAGGACTGTTGGCGACTATCCTGGGCGATCTCAAACTGGTGTAAAATTTCCCTAGCCAAAGCAAGCTGGAAATTCACCTGACCAACCACTTGGTCGCTCCATCTCTGCAGACCTTTGGTGGTAGGCTTGAATTTTTTTCTCGAAGGTTCTGAAGGGACAGAAGCCAGCAGGAACAGAGGCCCTGGCTGAGGAGACAACTTCTTGAAAACCAGTAAGTTTGGGCCAGAAGGACTCAAAATGAAACCTGCAACGTCCCGGAGTGTTATCCTGCAAAGCAAGCAAAAGGGGGCAGTGATCTAAATCATCAGAAGCCAAACTCTCACACACCCCACAATAGTATTGTAGTTTCGGCATAGCGCTTTGTAATTTTTTGATTTTATGTTACCTGCTAGAACTCTCAATTTCTGGATGCAAAACTTACTGGACATGCCAACCTCAAATTTGATTGCTTTAGTCAAGTGGCTTACAAATATTCTTCTCAAGTTTCTTTATCTGATTAAAACACACAATTGCTAATACAATTTTGACAACAATTAGGTGCTGTCTGTAATGGAGATGCCTAGGGAGCCTGCTAGTTGGTTCCAGGGCACAACAGATGTGATTACAAAATTTATCTGGACAACAATACTTACACTTCTTTTGGTGTCTTCTGTTGGTCCTAAAAGTCTAACACTTGCTGAGCTTGCTTGCGATTAACTAGTGTCATCTGTTAGCGAAGATTCATGCCGGCCAAACTTTTGCCTCAGGTTGAGAAAATATACTTATCCTTTGCCCTCTCTAACTTTCCAAAATTTGAATTAATTAGTTTATTGAATAGAATGGTGTGCTCAAAAGCTATAGTGTTCCTTGCATGGCAACCTCTTCTGCTTCCTTACAATCTCTTTTTTATTGCTATTGTTGACATCAAATTATCATTCTGCGAGCAAAAGCACCCTACTAAAATGCCAAAAAAAAGGAAAACTACCCTGTTGGTACATTAGTTGGTTTGCAGTTACTTATCATGTCTAAAATGTAAGTACATGGATGCTTACTTCACATCTTATTCACAAATGAAGGCTATAACGACAAGGAGGAAACTATAAGACCATACAAAGCCTACTTCATATGTAACAGAAAGAGAAAAAGGTCTACCACACCAAGCAATTTGTACAAATGGTAAACGAACATGAATTTATTTCATGACAAGATTTATTTACATGGTAACTGTACCAATAATTTTATAAGGTAAAACACTGTTAGCAATGAGAAAACATTGGAGACAAAGCAAGAGAAAGCAACCATTTAGGTAAAGCTTTCAAACAATACCTCAATAGTTGCCTCTATTTCAACTTCCTGGAAATAAATTTGCTATCCTGTTCTCCCTTGCATGTAATCCTCCCAGCTTAGTTATGTTTATTTATTTATTAACGTCAGTAATATGGTCTATATGATGTTGAGTAACAGGGGCTACATTCTTTGTTTCTGTCATAGTACTATATGGGTATTACGATGCCTTGTTTTTTTCACGAAAACGCAGGAGATCTGTGCTTCATTATATTAAGAAGAAATAAATGGGCTAGAGCCCTACAACACACACCAAACACAATCCCCGCACTTAGAGATTACAATCGCGCCTGCAAAACAGACAGAGAAGCAACCAAAAGGACTAGCACTAAGCTAACCACCAAGGAGAGGGGCTGTCAAAGATGACAGACCCTAGACTCATTACCATTTTTTCCTCAAAAAACAACAGTTACCTAAACAGCCACCGCAACCACTACTATCTGTGACCCATAATTTCTAATTATCAGCCCAACTTAAAAGTTTGAAGAGGTGTGGGCTAAACTAGGTCAGTTTCCTTGCTTCCTGTAGAAATAGAAGTCCTGGATTACATAAAGACCACTAGGGCTAACTCATATGATAGGAGAATAATGATAGTGGTAGATTTGTCAAAACACCATTCTAGTTTTTCAAAGGCTCATCTACAGTTGTCAATTCTGTATCTTGCATTCTTTCAGCTCTCAGTCATGGAGATGCAAGTTCCTTTCAGTTGTCATCATTCTATCCCATGTGTTTTCCGCATTGACAGTGTTAGCTTTGTTGCACTGGAAAGACAGTGTTATTTGGTCTTCCTTGATAGTTAAAACAATCCCTTTTCTCTATATGGTTACCATTCCAGCGAGGTATAAAGTTTTGCCTCACATTTTGTTGCTCCAATGGGCATGCTTATAAAATAGTTACATTTTGTTCTGATGTAGATGGTTGCCGGCTTTTGGAAAGGAAAAAATTTATGCTTACTTTCTAGGCCACCTTCCAATAATTGTGGAATCACAGACTGTATTCTATATTCATACATGTCTATATACTTGCTTAGTCATATTCTCCCCTCACATTTCATCCCCTTCTATGTTAGCAACAAACACCTCCGCCAGGACTTGGAAATGATGGCACTCCAAGAATAGCTGAATCTACTAGGTTTGTTCCTTTTTGCAACTATATCGATATCTATCTAATTTAAACAATGGTACATTTCTAATCCATTCTTATTTGCTAACATATTGTTTGGTTATAAGTCACAGTAGGAGCACCATGGACAAAGGAAAACCATCTGTTTGTCGATTGTTGTTTACACCCATCATGCCATTAATCAACCTTTCTTTTCTTCTCATCTAGCCTTTCAGATATCAAATAAAACTTGATACAAATTTACACATACAAGAACAACCACAAATGGCCACAAATGATAGTGCAAAGCATGTTGAGACACAGTCGCCGATTCTCTAAGTATGTCCATAGACAGTCTTAACTAAACCTATAACCTATACTTATTTTCCGCACTAAAAGGAAAGAATGATCTGTTCATACCTATATACCAATCAACATCACATCTTGTGTCTAAAACTGCAGAAGCAACACCCCCACAAATATTATCCATCCAGCAGATCATACATCAGCTATCAACATGGGCATAGATCAGGTCTTTCACAATCTATATGCTTTCACCTTTATGTGCAGGTTCATTTTGGTTCACATGTTGATATTAACTACAAATATCTTGGCTACCAAGCTCTTCATCCCCAAAAATTTACATTTATATTGTAGGATTCCATTTCTAATGAAAACTCTAAGTCTGTTGATCTCTATGAGAATGATGAAACTATTCCACACCTCACTTGCCACCAGACAAAAAATATATCTGGTGTCCTTTCATTACTAAATAAACAAAAATACATGTGTGTGTGTGTGTGTGTGTGTGTATATATATATATATATATATATATATATATATATATATATATATATATATATATATATATATCAAAATAAGTTATTATGTAGCCACCTCCATTTATGAAAATTTTATATAATAATTTACGATAATGTCAATACCTATTTACAATAGTTGGGTTACTATAACACATGGATATATTTACCATAACGTTATAGTAAACCACTTAGTATGGAGTTACTATAATCTCGTAAATTAACATAGTAATTATCGTAACTCAAAGTGGCTACAAAATAAGTTATTTTGTAGCTAGGTACATAGTAATAGTTCTATATATATGTGTGTGTGTGTGCGCGCGCGTGCTAGGAACCTACACAACATGTGCGTTTTTAGAGTAGACAATATCAAACACTCGAATTAAACATTTTAGTGCTCCACTTCATGTACACATCTATATCTCCTATAAAGATAAACACCACTAGCCTAATTCTCTAGCACCTCTGAAAGCCCTAGTTTGGTTTTGGATAATTGATGAAACCCTAGTACTAACCTCTATACTAAGTGTGTGTAGACTTAATGAGGTTGGTACATGCCAAGTGATGGAGCAAGTGATGATCATGG
>Ga0182004_10005123_pt1 | contig 10659 bp, 6 predicted proteins | sample Sormic07211540_1_FD_120479 | JGI IMG/M metagenome (GOLD analysis project Ga0182004, IMG submission 120479) | Endophyte microbial communities from Sorghum bicolor roots, Mead, Nebraska, USA - 072115-40_1 MetaG | ecosystem: Host-associated > Plants > Roots > Unclassified | place: USA: Nebraska...
ATCCACCCCTTGTAAGAATAGGTTTTCAAAATCTCATCACGTGGATTATTCGATAGGCATGTAGTGAGTTGATTTCTTGCAAAACCTACAACCAAAAACACAAAGAACAAGTACATCAGGGTGAATCTCCCAAAAGCTACGTTACATGAGTACGGGTACGAGTATCCGATACAATACGTATCGGATACGCGGAATATACACTTTCTCAAAAGAAAACCCACTAAAATGATGTATCCAAGTATCCGTATCCGCGTATCCGACGAGTATCAGATACGGATACGTCACCCCTCTTGGAGTATCCGTGTAACATAGCCCAAAAGTAAACATGAGCAACAAGAACATAAGAACAAGCAAAGGATACAGATTTGTTTACTGAAGTTATTCGGTACGTCTCCGTGAATGTGTTAAGAGTGTGTGAGAGAGTGGAGAGTGCGAGGAATCAGTTCCTCCACCAGCCAACGGAGCCGTTAGCACCTCTAGTTTTCCATTCCCTCTTTTCAGAGCATCTCCAGCCACGGGCCCTAAATAGTGAGTTGATTTCTTGCAAAACCTACAACCAAAAACACAAAGAACAAGTACACCAGGGTGAATCTCCCAAAAGTAAACATGAGCAACAAGAACATAAGAACAAGCAAAGAATACAGATTTGTTTACTGAAGTTATTCGGTACGTCTCCGTGAATGTGTTAAGAGTGTGTGAGAGAGTGGAGAGTGCGAGGAATCAGTTCCTCCACCAGCCAACGGAGCCTTTAGCACCTCTAGTTTTCCATTCCCTCTAGCCGTTAGCATCTCCAGCCACGGGCCCTAAAGAGCATCTCCAGCCACGGGCCTTAAATCAGGCCCCTACATTTCTATTTGGGAGGTGGCCTGCAAAATTTGAGGACCCAAATCAAAGCCCAACTCCAGCCATAGCCACTGTCCCTCTAGAAAAAAAATCTCATCCTTTCCCACCGGACACCGACGGCCGCAAGCGATGCTAGCGACGCCGACGGCCGGCCTCCGGCACCGGCTGCGCCTCACACCCGCAGGCCGCGCGCCGCTGGGGAGCCACCCCTCCGCCGGACACGCGCCTCTAGGGAGCCGCGCCGTCGAACTGGTCGGCGCCGAAGGAGGAGACGCAGGGCCGGATCCCGGCGGTGCCGAACGCCGTGACGTAGAGCGCCGTCTGGAGGTACGCCATCTGCCAAAGTGCGGCGGGCGCGCAGGCGCCCAGCAGCATGGCGAGCTTGTCGCATCCCTCCTGCGTGGGCACGAGCGCCGGCACGCTGGCGCTGACGGTGAGCGCGATGAGGCCCACCAGGTACATGGTGGTGAAGATGGCGACGGTCCAGTACCGCCCCAGGTAGGCGTCGGCGAGGAACCCGCCCAGCACGGAGGACGCCTGGGAGATGCCGAGGAAGTTGTTGACGGCGTTGGCGGAGCTGGTGAAGGGGCGGTGCATGACCTTGAACATGAAGATGACCATGTCGACGGAGAGGCCGAAGTAGGCCATCCGCTCCGCCATCTCGTTGCCGAAGATGAAGAAGGACGCCACCCACCCACCGATCCTCGATAGGTCCCGGATCGGCTCGCCACGGATGTTCACTGGCGTGGTGCCGCCGCCGGCGGCGGCGCCAACGGAGGAGGGTGGCTCGTCGTAGCCGCCGCCCAGGGGCGTCCTGCAGCCGCGGGAGAAGCGGCGCTCGTCGCTCTCTAGGAAGTGCGCGCCCAGCTTCTTCCGCTGCAGCGCCGACAGCGAGCTTGGCTCCGGCAGCACCTCCGGCGACTTGATCTCCTTGGCCGCCGCCGCCGATGCTGACGCCGGGGGCAGTGCTTCCAGGTCCATCGCGGACAAGCGAGGTGGGGACGAGGACGGAGCGGGGCACTAGCGAGGGGAGGTGCACGGCCAGGGGAGGTGCACGGCAGGGCGGCCGCAGTCGTGCGCGAGATCGGAGATGGAGGCGGGAGGACGGCGTAGGGACACAAGCTTGCGAGTGGAGGCGGGTGTGCTCGTGTCCCCTGTCTGGCGGCGCCCGGAGAGGAGGGGGTGCACACACGGAGGGCGAGGAGGAGGCAGCGGCGGGGGCATCGAGGAAGACAGAAGCGGCGTCGAGGGGGAGACAGAAGCGGTGTCGTGCGAGAGGATAGGATCCTCCTATCCCTACGGGCCTCAAACTAAAATTTGGGAGTCCTCCTAAAATGAGAGCCCAAATAGGAGGCCCACTGGAGTTGTTTTTTTTTACTCAAACTTCAAAAATTTAGAATGGAGGCATGTTTAGGAGGCCTACTGGAGTTGCTCTCATCTCCTCCTTTGGGGATGCCACCAGAGGTGGCAGTCCAATTTCACCAGCATATGGGCATTAAGCAAATTGGGATCCGGCATGGTAAAACACTCTTCTTTCCATGCTTAATTATGCGAACTTGAGGACTGATGAATAGCGTGAGAATTTCCATGTTCATGAATTGGCTCGCTCAAACTGCAAAGTGATATGCTCTATGAAGCTGAATAAAGAAAAAGAGAATTTAGTCCACACTTGAATAAAGAAATTATCACCAGCGCACCCTGCAAACCGATATTGAATTGGCTTGTCATTTTCAGAGTATAGTAGCATCCCGAACTGGCTTGCCATCCTGTGCTTGCTGAATGCTGACATTGCTATGGATTTCAGTAGCCATTCGTTACACCTTGCTCATGATCAGTTCCAGCTTGGTACTGTTGTACAGCAAGGAATACTAGCTGAGTTAGATAGTTGTTTTTTCTGTTAGAAAGATGTTCTGAACATGTATTAGAATGTTCAAATATTCAGTTCATCAACACTTGATATTGCTTTTTGTTGATTCAGAAAATGAATGTTGACATTATGGTATCATAAAAAAATTTACACTGGTGATGTAAATAACTACTAGTGACATCCATCTACATAGGTATATAAGGTTTGGGGAAATATGGCGCACCGCTCTAGTTGTTTGGTTGTTGTCTCTTGTTTCATGAGTTGCTAGGGTGGTAGGGTGTGCTACGCCGTTTGTTGTTGTTTTAGTGTGCTCAATGTGATGAATTCCTGAGCAAGTTGTCAGAGTTGCTAAGGGTGTGTTTCATTGTTTGATTGCTTTTATTTTTTTAATCCTTTATATCCTAACCATGGGCCACCTTTTTGGCTCGGCGCAGGCACAACATGGCTCAGTGGCTATTGGGCCTATGTGGGTCTAGTTGGGTCGCACCCTTGGGATAGGGTGCCAGCCTAGCCCAGCCCGATGAGATAGAGGTCTGCTAAGGCCCATGTGAGCCACCTTCCTCTCTCATGTATAACCATCAGCAAATCCTAATTTCCTAATCCCACACCCAGCAACTGACTCCCATACCCGATCACTGCAACTCGACTCCACGCGCGCACCCTAAGTCGCTGACTTCGTGCGCACATGCCGTGTCTCGCCGCTACCTCCTCGCTCTCCTCCAACTCCGCCTTCAACTCCCTCTCTCTTCCTCGCTTTTTTCTCCTCCTGGCGGCAACGTAGGAGCTCCTCCTATGACAACCTCGCGCTCCTCCCATGACGGCGGTGCAGCAGCTCTCGCGATGGCGGCAGATAGCGCGTTGCATTAGTGATGGTGTAGTAGCTCACCCCTTGGGCCGGCTCAGGCACGACGGGCTTTGGTGGGCCATCGGACCGGCACGGCACAAGGCCTTATGACCGTGCTTGGGCCGTTGGTGCCACCCATGGGCTGGCACGGCATAGCCCAATGCACCTGACGTGCCGTGCCAACCCGTGCCGAGCACAGGTCTATGTCGTGCCACCGGGTGGCCCGAATGGCCATCTATATTACATTGTAGTTCATTCCTGGTTACCTGCACAAGAACAATATCCCCTAAAGCAAAGCTAGCCTTCATCCCACTATTCGGCCAAATCGTGTGTATTCAGCTATGCACACTTCCTCTTGCGTCTGCTCTTTAGTCGAAGACACAGTCTAACCACTTATGTAAGAAACCAATCATCACATATACATAATTGTACAACTCCCTGTAGAGGCAAACCAAATTGTACCAAATTGCATCGCCTTGTCTAGGTTAACGATATCCTGCATAACTTTTAATATAATGCAATATGGATGCAGAGTAACCAACCAAACCCTTAATAGCTGAAAGATGGTTGTCTTTTTGCTCGATTTTCATTATAAATTAAGGGAATTCTCTTATTGTATATAATAATATTAAGGTTAAACAAAGTCTTTCACCATCCTTTTTTTTAAAACCAAATAATGTTTTATACTCCCTCCCATCTGGTAGAGTTTAGTCATACAGTTACAAGTAAGTTTATGCCTTGGCATTGCCTTTGGTGATACTCATTTTTTTAATACACTGTGTTCGAACCTCCAGGTTCATCCTTTCAGTGTAACAGGGGACCTAAAAGGAAAATATCAACATTCAAATGACGGACCTAAAAATGTACTAATGGGACCTTTTCGTGTTTATTACAGAGACAAACGGCATAACAGCAAATGGCAAAACAGTTGGACGGAGATCCACGTCGTCGGTCAGAGACCGTCCATCACGGAACCAACGGCGGATATTCCTTCACGCGGTTTTGAACACTTCAAGCCCAGCCCCCAACGATTTGTTCGGTTCGTCGACGACATTCCACCCCTCTCTCTCTCTTCTCTCCCTCTCTTCTTCCTCCTCACTCCTCTCTCTCGTCCTCCGCCACGCGCCGCCGCCGTCTCCGGGCAGGCAGGGCAGGAAGGAGGGGGTGGGAAGATGATGATGACGCGGGCCCCGATGGGGCCGATGGAAGGCGCGGCGGTGGACGAGGTGGTGCGCCGCCTCGTGGAGGGCGGCCGCGGCGGGCGCCAGGTGCAGCTGTCCGAGGCGGAGATCCGCCAGCTCTGCGTCGAGGGCAAGCGCGTGCTCCTCTCCCAGCCCAACCTCCTCCGAATCCACGCCCCCGTCAAGATCTGCGGTAATCCTCGCCTTTCTCCTCTCTCTCTCTATCTATCTATCTATCTATCTATGTACCTGGGCGATGCCGCCTAATTCCTTCCCCTTTTGGTTTGGGCTGCCGCCTAATCTCTACGGCGTCGTGGTTTTCCCGATGTGGATGGGAAAGGGTAATTCGGTTGCGCTATTTTGGTTTCGTGGAGAATTGCTCGGTCATGGTTGGATTTCGTCGACGCGGGATAAAAAAAAAAGTTCTTTGATAGGATTGATTAACCCAATGGTGCCATGTTTTCCTGTCTGCATTCCGTACGCGTTACGTTTGCAGCCTGAGAGTGAGAGGCATGAGAATGATTGATGCAAGTGTGGATAAGTTGGCGGGAGTAAATGATGTGTGATTAGGTAGAAAGGGAATGCCCTCGAGCACCCCGCTTCTGTGTTCTATCTTCCATGCCTAATCTAGTTAGGATAACGTTTTGTCCATATATCACTAATTGCTCCTTCAAGAACTTTCTTTTCCATTAACCTATTGTACAATTGTAGCAAATACTATTATCAGCCGGTTATGCACGACCTGCTTGACACCCATCATTTCCACTGAGAACATGTGTGTGTTGACTCTGCTTAGATACATGAACTGACTTGTGCGATTGAGAATTGTGTTGACATGAACACAGTAACCCTCTTTTCATGCCATGTATTTGTTCTATAAATATAAATTCTTGTACGTCTACAGTCGAAACAATTCCGCCTTATCGGTTGCCGTGTCCTGCAGGTGATATCCACGGCCAGTTTGTTGACCTTCTGAGGTTGTTCGATTTGGGCGGTTATCCTCCAGCTTCGACTTACGTATTCCTCGGAGACTATGTCGATAGAGGCAAACAGAGCTTGGAAACTATATGCTTGCTGCTGGCATACAAAATCCGGTACCCCGAGAAGATTTTCCTGTTGAGGGGGAACCATGAGGATGCCAAGATCAACAGAGTCTACGGTTTCTATGACGAATGTAAGAGGAGGTTCAATGTTCGGCTGTGGAAGATATTCTCCGATTGCTTCAACTGCCTTCCTATTGCAGCGCTCATTGATGACAAAATACTGTGCATGCATGGTGGTCTGTCACCTGAGTTGACTAGTTTGGACCAGATAAAGGATATTGAGCGGCCTGCTGAGATTCCTGATTATGGTCTCCTGTGTGATCTGCTGTGGTCTGATCCTAGCCCTGATGGAGAAGGGTGGGGGGAGAGTGACAGGGGTGTTTCGTGTACGTTTGGTGCAGATAAACTTGTGGAGTTTTTGGAGAAGAACGATCTCGATCTTATATGCCGAGCTCATCAGGTTTGTGAAAGTCTATCTTCTATCTTGTTTTATCAATTATATTTTTGGTTCTCTGTGATCTTTACCTGACAGTGCTGTCATGGCCCTAGGTGGTTGAAGATGGTTATGAGTTCTTTGCACAACGAAGATTAGTGACAATCTTTTCAGCTCCAAATTATTGTGGAGAGTTTGATAATGCTGGTGCCCTATTGAGCATAGATGAGAGCCTAATGTGTTCATTTCAGATCCTGAAACCAACTGATATGGGTCCACCACATGCAAGAAAACAAATTCCGAATAAGGTAAATCAGCTACCTCCACCTAGGTTTAATATTCAGCCATAAAGCTATAACTTGAATCAGTAGAGATCGAATTGTTTGTTATATCATTATCATGTTAGCTTAGATATCTAGAACCCATGCTTCACATAATGACGTAATGGAAGAGTATTTAAGACTCCAGCTATCAGCTGATGACAAAATTTGAATTCCTGAGAAAGACAATGTGTGCAAGATATATTCTGGTTTGCTAATTCGAAAACTTGTGGTCATGTGGTGCTATCACTGAGGCTTATTCATAAGAAAAGTTTAGGGATGTTAATCTCTTTTGCTAATGCTTAATACAGAAGGATGGTGATGTAATTATTACCAGATATCCTTTAATGAACCTTTTTTTTCCTGAGATAACTGATTCCATACATCTCGTCCACCTCAAGACATATCCTGTAATGACAATATGTTGGCATTTCTCACATCTGACTAACATAACTGTTGATTCTTACATAGCGGTAGGCTTATAGGGAAAAAAAATCTTCTGCATAGTGTCCTGATTGTTCACTTGTTTAGTCAGAGAACAATAGGGGTTAGTAGGTTTTATGTTGAGTACTCACCAAAGACTTAATAGATCAAGATGCTTATGTAACGAGATCTAGGAGGAGTACAGCTCATGTTGTTCTGAATAGGTCAGTGAGTATTATACTAATATCAGTAGAGTTTGCATATATCATCCCTTCTGAAATGTCTATGTAGATGAGCTAATGAGTGACCATCAAATAGCTACGTGTGAACCACCCTGAGGTGCAAAGAACAATTGACTCACCATTGGATAATTTTAAAGAAGTACTTTACGATGTATACTTGTTTATATTCAAACAAAATTGTACTTTCCGCCAGACGAATGATTTGAAGGCAAGCAAACTGATTACATCACTATGTCTCCCACTTTACAGCCAGCAAGAGGGTGAAGCCTCCGACCAGCATCCAATCCAATTTAAGTATCATCACGATCGTCAGTCAGCTCAAAGGGGGTGATCTGTTGTTTGGATAGTTGGATCCACCAGGGCATGGCATTAGACATCCATCAGCCAATCCATCCCCTTAACCACCCTTTACGTACTCAGCGTCTTGGGTGGCGGCGGCTTGGCTGTAAAGGATATTATTCTGTACAGCATTAGGTTGGATTCAGCACACCATCTGTTTTATTGTTCTTCCTGCCGGCACAGGACCTCATTGGCAGCTTGACTTCCAGTAGATGTTAGTGGTCTCTATTTTTTTTCTTAGCTGTGACATGCGTCGTTTTTGTGAGTGACTTTATATTTGGTGATTTTTTATCTTATCTTTGTAATTTGTAGATGTTGCAGGAAATAGGTCTGCACAAAATGTTGTGTCCATCAGCAGTACCATTCTTTTTTTTTTTACCTTACTTTCATTTCTTTTGTGAATCTAGAAGACGTGAAGCTGATAATGTCATGCAAATGCAAGGGGAAAGATAGTGGTGAGCACAAGCACCTAAGTGCCTGTTTGGATCACCTCGTCGAAACTTAGCTCTAAACAAATTTAGAGCAGTTCACCTCAGTTTTAAGCTCTAATGTAAGGTGGGTGAAAGTTTAGGTCTAATTTTAGACCGTGAGTTTGGAGACTTTAGTTCTAAAATTTACAGATAAGTTTAGAGGGGTGGATCCAAACATACCCTTGAAAAGGGATGTTTATCGGCGACGGGAAACAAACGCGAAACAACATTATCGGGTTGCACTGTGAATCCGTGTTCGGTTTCTGGAGCAAATTTGACGGAACCAAATAGGCAAACATTATCTATACTAGCAAAAATATGTCCCGTGTGTTGCAACGAGAGAAAAACATCAAATAACTCTAGAAGTGATGACATAATATTACATATCTATTTATATTTATCCTTTTATACAATTTAAAGTCTATAATTTATTTTATTGATAACCATAACATCTATGGTATTAGATAGTTAATATTTACAATAATATATAGCTTGAAGACATATTTATTTAATAATAATAATAGAAATTAGTTAAACTTTATCTTACTCTAATATTACCTTTTAATATACCTTAGTATTATATTAAAACATGAAAAGTTTGTTCCTAGCATTAATTTTTTTATTTAGATTAGTATTGTTATGAATATGAATCAAGCATCACATTAAATAGGCTACCATAAAATTTTTATAATAATTGGAGCAAGATAAATATAATTTTAATTTTACACTAAAAAGCATAGGCAAGCATCTCCAGCAAAAAAATATACTAAAATTTGTGATATTTTTTATTTACTATATGGATTTACATATGTGGAGCTGAACAAAATTTGTTTTGTAATTTTTAGATTTTTCTATGAATTACTGCGCATTTATCAATTTTTCAAACGATCAATTTTACACTAAAAAGAATAGGCAACCATCTCTAGCAAAAAAATTATACTAAAATTTGTGATATTTTTTATTTATTGTATGGATCTACATATGTGGATTTAATTTGTTTTGTAGTTTTTAGATTTTTTTATGAATTACTACACATTTATCAATTTTCAGCCGATTTAAAGAATAAAAGAAAAGTAAATTGGTGATTTTGCATTGGGAACCCTAGAAAAGCTTCTATTGTTTTTTATCTCTTAGCATTATTTTTTTATTTAGATTAGGATTGCTATGAAATATGAATCAAGCATCACATTAAATAGTCTACCATAAAATTTTCATAATAATTGGAGCAAGATAACTATAATTTTTGTTTTACACTAAAAAACATAGGCAAGCATCTCCAGCAAAAAAAATATACTAAAATTTGTGATAGTTTTTGTTTACTGCATGGATCTACATATGTGGAGCTCAACAAAATTTGTTTTGTAATTTTTAGATTCTTCTTTGAATTACTGCGCATTTATCAATTTTCAAACGATCAATTTTACACTAAAAAGCATAGGCAAGCATCTCTAGCAAAAAATATATTAGAATTTGTGATATTTTTTGTTTACCGTATGGATCTACATATGTGGAGTTGAACAAAATTTGTTTTGTAATTTTTAGATTTTTCTATAAATTGCTACGCATTTATCAATTTTTAGCTGATTTTAAAAATAAAAAAAAGGTAAATTTAAGATTTTGCATTGGAAACCTTAGAAAAGCTTTTATTGTTTTATCTCTCTTCCATCCTACCGATTCCGGACGGGTGGATTGGGTGGACGGATTTGCGAGTGGACACATGTATAAGAGATCATTGGGAAGTCTAAAAAACTTCTATTTTTTCTCTCTCTTCCACTAGAGATTCCGGAGGCAGACAGAAGGCGGACAGACAAGCGGCGGACAGAAACGATTGGCGGACTAAATTTTTGTGATTAAGTATTAGGGAAAAATCAGTTTTGGTTTCAAATGCTTGTTTGTCTCCTGAAGACGAAATTTCGTACCAAAATCTCTTTTTTTTTCAAGTTGTATTTACCGAACCACGATTAAGAGCCAAATCCTGTGCAATTGGTGGATGCATATTGATTATTGAAAGGTTGCTTATCTAGTTGTTGCATTTTAATTCAATTGGCAATCGCTAGGTTTTTAGAGGATTTAATTTGCAATTAGTGTTGCGTTGCTATTTTCACTCTATTGGCTTGTATAAAAAGTTGTGGCTTATAAAAATATTATTCGTTGATTCGTCGTGAAAGAAAAAAATACAACCGACTAATTGACAGACTCTTTGTTTGTTAGTAAGCCGACGTGACCAGCCGGGATTGGCAGGCGCTGCTCGACGCCGGCAGCCGGCGCCTGGCGGTGACCGGTGAGCATCGGGCATAGAGCGGCCTGAGATTTTGAGAACGGCAGCGAGGAAGAAGCGGAGCGGAGACAAGGAACGTGGTTCTTGGGCTCATTATCTGTCGGAGGCCCAAACGGGACCAACCAAAGCCCAAGCAAGCTCTCCTCTCAAAAAGGCCCCAAAAAAAGCCCAACCCGACAACGAGCAGAGGAGAGAGGGGTAGCAAAGAGGCGGCGAGAGAGAAAGTTCTCGAGCTCGGCGAGCGCCGCCCGAGGAGAGAGAGAGAGATGAGCGGCGAGGCGGCGGCGGCGGCCGTGGGCGGCGGAGGAGGAGGAGGAGGCGAGGGAGAGACGAACGGCGTCCAGCCGAACGTCACCATCTACATCAACAACCTCAA
>Ga0182004_10005124_pt1 | contig 10658 bp, 9 predicted proteins | sample Sormic07211540_1_FD_120479 | JGI IMG/M metagenome (GOLD analysis project Ga0182004, IMG submission 120479) | Endophyte microbial communities from Sorghum bicolor roots, Mead, Nebraska, USA - 072115-40_1 MetaG | ecosystem: Host-associated > Plants > Roots > Unclassified | place: USA: Nebraska...
ACAGGGCTCGGTAACCCTTTACAGGAGCATCCATGCTGTCAGCCATGCTTCAAGGACGAGATGAGCAAACCTCTACAGGGTCGGGACTGTGGCAATACCACTCGCCAGGGGAAGATCACCAGTCACACATGTAAAACCCTGTGCCCCCTTGAGACTATAAAAGGAGAGCCAAGGCTCACAACCACGGCAGAGAGTGCACCATACACACACACAACCAAGGCAATCAACACGCCACTACCCCAAGCAAGTTCACTCACAGACCTGCATTTTGTCCACCACAGATAAGTCAAGACTTGGGACTTAGCCCTCTCTCGCAACCTACTTGTACATCCCTACTACAAGCACCTTTGGATGCAAGGCAATACAGACCCCCGATCTCACACTCTGGACGTAGGACATCCTTAGCCCAAACCAGTATAAACTCTCTGTATTCCACTTGCATCACCATCCGGGTTAGGGTGACATGCATACTTATACACGTTTGTGTCTAGACGACGAGTCTAGACGCCGACAATGGCCTTCCTAGGATTTTGAACTTTTTTCCAGTATTGTAGCTGCAATATTTAGGCCTTGTTTAGTTCCTCCCAAAAGCCAAAAACTTTTGAAAATTCCGTCACATCAAATTTTGCAGCACATGCATAATATAGATAAAAAAATAACTAATTACACAATTTATCTGTAATTAACAAGACGAATCTTTTGAGTCCAGTTAGTCCATAATTGAACAATAATTGCCACATAAAAACGAAAATGCTACAGTAGCTCGAAAATTTTTTCGCAACGGGCTGGACCTTAGAGCGGTCAACGGAGCAAATGTGTCTGCCTTGCTTTCACAGGAATTGCAGTCCACAACTGCAGGCTATACTACCACAAGATTCTCAACAATATATCTTCAAACACCTGTCCCACCTCCCAAGATTGAGATGTGAATCTTACAGAGACCTTGAGGTCAGGATTCAGTCACTGTCCCGAGAGGAGAAAATCCTCTTCAGAGCATGAGGTAGCTCCAGCACAATGTCTGCGTATGCTGAAACACACAATATGGAGGGGAAAATAGATCAGAACAGAGTTCGGCACAAAGCTATGTATGCTGTAAGGAAAGGTGAAAGGAAGCACCTTCTGGTAGACACAAGGTCTTGAGTGCTTCCTCGGCGTATGAAAGGTGACAAGGTACTGGTTGCGCAGCTGATGCACTGCTGCTTCTTGTGGATATTCTCTTGGCCGAGCGAAGTGGCCAAGCCAAGACCCTTGCTTGACTCGGCAGGGTCTGCAGTAGATCCGAATATCGGATACTGATTGTAACCTTGCTGCTTATAAGTGGCAAACAGATCAATCTCTACAAAATGTGCAACGCGCTACTTCACATATAGCAGCTTAAAATCAGTATGCAATATTCAACATGCATGCTGCAAGACAACAAAATAAATGGCTGCACTAGGTGTACATATTCTACGACTACGAGTGAGTGCACTAGCAACATAACAGAACTTATTGATGCAGATCCTAGTATTAGCAGTAACTAAATATTATCCTTACCACTCAAAATCCTCCAATACAAACTCGATCATATTGTAAGGAAGACTATGGAACAGCTCGCCAATTTGGTTCCCGTAGAGCTCCTTGATAAGACGAACCTTGAACATGAAATAGAAATTAGCAATCTACTGTCAAAGACTGTATGGCCCATCTGTCTCCACCTTCCACACTTGACCCATCTTTACAGCTATAAATGCCTCAACAGTTGATTGGCCAAATGGTAGAAGCTAGAAGGCAATGTCACAACGCATATTCTCATATCAATTATTTTCTAATACTCAGGGTTTCAATTTCAGATACTGGAGCAGAACCAAAGTCAACCAGTAGCACAGATTGGTCAGTTTCTGGATGAGGTCATATATGAGCAAAATTTAAGACACTTCATGAAGTTACTAAATGCACATATATGCAAAACAGAAACAACAAAAAAAGAAGGAAAAAAAAGTCCTAATATACATAAAATGCTCCCAACTATGGAGAAAAGAGATATCATATTGTAACTCCTTTTCTGAAAATGAAAACTGCAATGTGCACAGCTCCTGCCATGCGCTGCTCTGGCTGACTGAGAGTTTGCAGTAAGACATTAGACTAGAGGGTTCGCCTTAGGCAAAGACAAATGAACAAAAAGTGCTATAACTAGAGTTGTCTCAAGCATTTTAGATTGGGATGAATACACCTAACTAGAGATCTTTGCAACAGAAAGTTAACTGATCATCTGTGATGCCATCTTTGGTGGATTGGTTTCGTGATTATAAACCTTTTCACTTGTTACAAACCTAACTTCTGAAAATAACAATATAACAATATGAAACATCATGGCTTTGTTTGGCTAGAGTAGATCATGGAAATATAATCAGTAAAAGCCACTATTGAGCATCTTCTAAATGATACATTGGAGGAATATACAGAAACATCTTAAATCTTCGAACTCAGTTGAGCAACATGGAGACCATCACATCAGATCCATTATGTCTCACCTAAACTAGACCAATGTTTAAAAACAAGCTAACTGCAAGTCAAGTGCTGTAGCAGAGGTGAGCAATAATTATGTTAAACTAATTTCTAGCATTACATAATAGAAGATAAGGTAATTCGAATTATAAAAAACACAGATAAGTTGTGTAGTGACTCCTACTAGCTGATACTAACCTGCTCTCTCCTGTCAATATAAGCCTGTAAAATTTCTTCAAGATGATCAATGAATTTCTATAAGGAAAAATAACTATGTTAGCATATGGAACTTTGTATTTAATTCATATGGTAATAGCAAGCTGCGTGAAAACTTACAATGGAATTAGATGACAAGAGATCACTTTCTAATTCACGTATGGGCAGAAAGAAAGGCAAGGTGTGTTCAATCACAATCATCTTTTCCAGGAATGACTTGCTTTCCAAAACACAATGAAAAATTTCACAAGGCTCGCCTGCAAAATAGAATGACTGTTATATACTACAAAAAAAAATCACGTGTTCAGAGATTTGGGCATATCATATCATGTATTTTCACCCTTTTTAAGCTAAACTACCACACTTAGCTTGTATTATCAATTATTATTCACAATATCATAGGTCTGCATAGTGCAAAAGATTATGTTATTGTTTATAGTAAACTATTTGTACAAACCTGGGTTTCCAAACTGCTATGTACAACAGGAACAAAGTTTCAAATAGGAGAAAAACCAAATATTTGTGTTAAAATGCAACAAAAAAAAATTATAGGTAATCACCAGCAAAGAATGTCTCATACTGTATGCCAATCCTCGCTCCATCCAAGCAATAGATAACCTATTAAAGAGAAGATATTTACTTTAATTGACAGATTAAGAAAAACTAAATCTAGCATGGATAGTTTTTACCAATGACGAAACTCATTCTGGAAAACAATAATAGCATGATGGTGCCCCAAACAATGCATTTATGCTAATTCATAAGGGCATCATAACCATATTTGAGCTGGAGTAACGAAGCTGAAAGTCTGCAATAATGATTTGACAGATATATTGGTTGTGGCAGCAACTAGTATAGATGTTCCTCAAGTTCTAGATACAAAAACAAAATTTCATCAGCCCATGAATCACCACTTTCCACACCAGCCAACACAATCAATGGTTACTGGTTAGTATACTATATTGTAATGACAAGGAATCATATGATATGCCACTACAACCCAATACCAACTAATCCACATATCAGTCAACATCAAAGTCAAAAGGAACAATTAGTGCAAGAGGAAATAAAGGTTAACCAGGCAAATCAACAAGGAGAAAAAAAAATCCTACCAAAGCAGCACCAATCTCAGCAGACATGCTAACCATATACAAAACTATATTAGAAAAGGCAATGATCTGGGGAGCAAATGCTACCTTATTTCTAATCCTATATGTAGTCCTTGATTGAAATGGAAGATCTGCTGGAACATTTACTTGGTTGGCCATGGCCTTCCTATCAGCCTCCATATGGACCTGGTCTACGAAACATAGCAAACTTAATAAAAACTCATAATTCACAGAACAAATATCTGTCTCATGTGACAAGAAAATTAAGGGTGCTGAACACACATTAAATACCTTCTCACGGATGGTTGCCAGTAAACCATCATTCCACTCATCATCATCTATTGAAATCTCTACAGAATGCCAAAAGAATGTGTCGACAATTCTCCAAGAGAACAATATGATTCACAGCACAACAATTTTGTGATGCTGGCATTAGAATGTTAATGCTACATATAGTAAAAACCAAGCACAAGATTATTCCACCTCTTCAGAGATTACAAGAAACTTCAGGAAACAAACGACATATATTATCGACTTATCCTATTGAGCTACCTTTTGGTAGTAATATCTTTTGATACATTGAATCTGTGCAGAGGTGATTCCACCAGAGCTCAGACTAAACTGAAACCTGCGACAAACATGACAAATATACCCTAGCCCTGTCCACTATAATGTGTTGCTAACACTTCCTTACACCCAGAAACACAGCTACACCTAACCAACAAAATTATGTTCAGAGTTAACTTGAAGAGTTGTAACACTTGCTTGCAATGTTATATCCAGGCACTAGTTCAAAGGAAGTATATACCTTTTAGCTTTATGAATGGATGGAAAACACAATTTTGTATTCGTACATAGAGAATTTATGTTATAGTTCTTGATCTCTGTAGTCTTTACCTGTGATCTACAGATAAAATCTGGCTAACTGAAGGATCCAAACCATCTAAAGAAAGTTAGCAATTGGAGCACATTGACACAGTTGTTCAACAGATTATGCTTTCCATTTATAACAGAATGATGATTCTGTTCATCCAACAGCCTGCACCACTTCAGTTGTAGTAAACAACTCTCAAATAGCTAATTCAAAACAGTGGCAATGTGCCTCCCAAGTCCCAAACCCAGAAACATTCAAAATGACATCATATGTGCACAGTAAAAATATTTCTATCAGTCTGTTCTGTTGAACTGATAAAAAGTTAAAAACTGATCAGCACCAAAGGGATGCACTGTCATAACTTAATTAGCCAAACAAGGAAAGACTTAAGATTCAATTGCAGTGTCAGTGATATGAGTTCAAACTTGAAACATGTGACGGAGGTTATAACTAAACAGATATTCAACACACGATTGACAGATGTCTTTCCCCAAACTGTGCAGGATTTGTGTAGGTTAGAAGTAATTCATCGATTTAACACTTACTCTCAGAACTAAATTAACCAATTTGTTTTGGAAACAATACAAAGCATAGTTAATAGCTTGGTCTTGCCATAAGTTCGAGAGACTACTAAATATGTGGAAGAGTATTATTACTACTTCACCCATGCCCTACATCCATATCTCTGTGCATATATAAATAGCATATATGAATTGACAAGCTTACTTATATAACTAGGTAACAAAGATCCATTCCAATGTAGTATAGCAAAGTGTACCTTCGGTTTGAGCAGCTCGTGCAGCCTCAAATTCTTTCTGTAGGCGCTCAAAAATCAGCTTATCAGAATCCCTAAAGTAAAATAAAAAAAAATTATGAAGTAGAATAGTAGTTTTACAAAGCATGAAGTTGCTCAGAGTATGAGCAGTGAGTATAAAAACAAGCAGCAAAGGAAACAAGATGAAGGAAAAAATATATCCAGTAAAAACTACCACTTCAGAAGACTGTCCAGAATATGGCTAGATGTACATTAATATAAATATCCTCCAAACGTCAGAGTTTCGAGGGTATGCGCTTTGAGTTAAGAGTAGCGCACAATAGTACTCATCTGACAGGACAAAGAATTTAGACTCTATTCTAGTAGTAGAAGCAACGAATCTATTTGAATTAAAGAAATGTAACTCAACAAAAACTTTTTTTTTCAAAACAGCTGCCACGTGACATGTTGAAATATCAAACAGGAAGTAGTGGGAGCTTTCTGCAGAAAATCACATTCCTTGGGCTAAATGCCAATAATGTTAGAAGCATTAACCACAGAGAAAAACAATTACCAACATACAATAGCATTAGCATAGCAGAATTATAAATCAAACGAGGCTTATTTATATAACATAACTACAGTAGTGTTCTTTTTTATGCAAAGATTTTGGATAATGAACTTCTTGAAATGAGCCAATAACACACTTCAGTACAGAAGACAACCATATAATCCAAAGAAAGATGCCAAATCCATTTCATAAATGTAATACAGATGGTTCTACCAACCACTATAATTCATTTTTTATTACTTTTCCCGTTTCAATTGAGCACCACCGCAAGAGGTACACAGTTAGGAACAGATATAGAAAAAAATACAGTTGGATTCAGGTTTGGAACGACTGTTAACAGCGAAGGAACGAAGGATAGATGAAATGGGAACAGAAGAGCTTAACAACTAGCTCGCAGCTTGCAAATTAGTTCTCAATTTGAACAGAGAAACAAAAATTCCACAATCGTAAATTGTTACATGCCAAAGTACCTAAACAATAATTATCTTAAACAGCGGGCTGCTCTGCATCCATGGGAAGCTTTTGCGAAGTAAAAGGAGTACCGTGAAAGGCGCTCTTTCAGATCTTCATGCCTTCTGAGGATGTTTGACACTGCAAAACAAAATGATAGAAAAATGAGTTAAGACAACAACTTTTACATGATTTATGGCATTCCTCACAACACAAAATAATGTTAGTTGGGACAGGAAAAAAAAGGTTCTTACGCCTTGCACGTGTGGCCTCAAGTTTTGCATCGTCGTCCCTTGCATAAGTCTGCGGTAAATAGAAGGATAAGCAGAAAACCTCTTAAAATCTTACAGAACATATTGAAAGAGTACTACAAAGCAACAGACAGGTAAATGACAACATACAAATATCTCAGATTGCCAGCTACCGTCCAATCAATTGAGCTCTAACAGAGGAATGAAAAACAATAATATAATACTGATATACATTCATATCTGTGCATGAAGCACACATACATTTCTGTACTGGCTCTACAAGAACTAATAAAACCAATTTAGTTGCACTTCGAAGCACAAATTGATTTCCATAGCAATAGGTGTACCAGGAACTGCAGGCTGTTGCTGATATAGGCAAATCAGCAAAATTGAGTCCGGCACTGTAGCTCACAATAAGGGAAGACCGCACTATAGTCAGACTCATGGTTTTCTATAGTAATAAAAAGACATCCTAAAAGTCCAATATGAAATGTAAAACTAAAACACAACCATCGTATGGTTCAAAATGAAATGTAGGTGCAGACTGTTCTTGCTCAACTCACCACAGAAACTACAGTATCTATCTGACGAACTCACGGCCAAGACATTTCATTAAAAAAAAAATCGGGCCGTTAAAATTTAAGGTGGTCGAACTCACCTCCGTGGGCGCCATGAATCTGACCGCCTGCTGAGCGACAATTCGCCCCTGCAGTTGCGGCCCCGAGACGGTACCTCCCTGCGGCAGCGGCTAGGAGGCAGCGTCTTCCGTTTGGCGACGGCGGCCCGGCGTCCACGGCCCCGGCGACCTGCGACGGATTGCAGCGAGTTCCGGCCGGGGAGGGGGGGGATGACTAGGCAGCTTTGATGCGATCCGATTCGCTGTTTCCGGTCCGGCAAGCTGGCTCCGGCGGCGTTCTCCTCCCTACTAGGGTTCGCAGGAACGAGAGCGTGCGGTGGAGGGGAGCCGGGCGCGACAGAGGCAGGACCGCAGGCGCAGGGTACCCTCACCAGTGGCATTTGCGTGTAATTTTCAACTGCGGGTGTGGGTAATTTTCACAGCCCCTCTACAGTAGAGGTGGGCTCTGCGCGGCGGGCCGTTTGCCGTTTTGAGTCCGCCCCCACTTCCTGAATCCTGACCCCCGCCGGCCCTCGCCTGACGAGTGACGACCGCCCAATGGACTCTCCCGGCCGGCCCCGCCGCTCTCCGCCCGCCGACCGTTTCCTCGGCCTCTTCTCCTCCCCGTCCCACTCCCTCGCCGCTTCCTCGCCCTCCGCCGGGGACGAGCTCCTCGAGGGCGACCTCCTCTTCCCCGCGCCGCCCTCCTCCACGGACCCGCCGCCCGACGCCTCCAAGAACCCCCACCTCGGCCTGCTCGCCGCGCTCCACGAAGGCGACAGGAAGGTACGTGGGCGCGGCGGAGCTGCTGCAGTGGCCGCGTCGACGGCCACGGCTGGAGCCTCCGGGACTCTGCTCCGCCGCAAAGCGACCATCGCCGCGGCCGCGGCCGCGGCGTCGGCTTCCTCCGTTACGCCTTCACTGTCCCCGACGTCCGCCTCGCGTGCCATACCGGTGGCACCGAGGCCAAGGGACCCTGAGCTGCCGCCCGCGGCGCCGTACCACCAGTCGGCTCCCGTCCTGGTTCCCGTCCCTCCGCCCTGGAGTCGCGGGCGCAAATGGGACAAACTCGCCGACGGGGACGACGACGATGAGGAGCTCTTTCATGGGGACGCCGCCATGCTACCCCCGCACGAGATGGTGGCGCGCGCGTCCGCGGGCGCCGGCTACGCTTCCCCAGGGAAACCGTCCTCGATGCTGGAGGGCGTCGGCCGCACGCTCAAGGGACGCGACCTCCGCCGCGTTCGCGACGCCGTGCTCCGGCAGACTGGCTTTCTTGACTGAATCCGGCAAAGGTGGTAATATGTTTTTTTCCCTGCATGATCTAGTAGGAAAGATGAAACAAGAAATTACGGTTAGCTTGTGGTCCAAACTACTTGCAGTTTTCGTGTTCTTGGAGATATGCGGTGCGAGATCATCACTTGCCGAAACTTAATAATAGATGAGTAGTGAGGATTAGTGTTTAGGGTCAGGGAGCTCTCTCTCTGCAGCTAAGGAGAGGGAGCAAAGCTTGAGAGGATGTTTGGTGATTTTTGTCAATCCAAATGTCCAAGCCAATGCATTGTCTGCTGCATCAGAATTTTGCTTTGTGAAATCTTGAGTTAAAATAAACTTGAGGATTTTGGTACTCTACTACTTTTTTTTTTGTTCCTAGCAAGGTGCATGTGTTGTAATAGGCAAAAATTATGCTCTCCAGTTGGAAGAGATGAGTGGAAACTATACTATACCTATATTTTTTTGGTTTTACGGGTGGTAGTTTTTTCTCATTGGGGATTGAACTTGGGGATGCTGAAGATGCTCTAATTTCTTACTGCTCCTATTCATATATAAGCTCTGATGGTCGATAGTCATTGTCTTTTTTAAAAAATATAAATTAATTTCTTCAGCTATATGATACTTCCTCCATTCTAGAATATAAGCCATTTTAGTTCTCTTAAGTCAAACCCCTCTAGTTTGACCAAGTTACCAAGTTTATAGGTAAAAAAAAGAAAAAAAAAATCTACTGACTCCCTCTGATTCCATAGGTTGTTCTGGATATATTGACATGGTCACCATGTGTTATAGATCTTCGTAATTTTTCATACATTGATAGGTCAAACTAAAAAAGTTTGACCTGATAGAATCCTAAAACAATCTACACTTGTAATTGGAGGGAGTACAATATGAAATAGTTGCAATACCAAGATATATTTGTTTTGTATTCATGAAACTAATTTTGTGTTGTAGATGTTAGTGTTTTTTTTTTCTATAAACTTAAGCTAGTGAAGTTTGACTTAGGACAACTAAAACAACCTACAGTTGTACTCCTACATTGACTTAGCCACTTAGGACAAGTAAAAACAACCTACAGTCCTACATTTTGGGACAGAGCGAGTAGAAGCCAATGATTATTGGATCTTTCATCAAAAACGAAAAAAGTATTGTAATATTTGACTGTTAGCACACTTCTGTCGTCTGAACTGCCCATAGTGATGTTCAAAAGATGGACAATAGCCAGATGGTTTCATATATTCTTGTCAAGTGATTTCAATTTTGAACTAGGAATGAGAATCACCTAAACAGGTGTTTCACAATGGTTCTAGTTCATTTCAAGGAGAATATGGACAACAGCCAAAAGGTTCCATAGATTCTTGTCAAGTGATTTCATTTCAGCAGAGAAACGTTTGTAGAGATAATATGGATCTGAAACGTTTTTAGGAGAATTTGGATCCTTACCAAATGCACCCATAAGTTGTCATACACATCTACACATGATCTCAGTTGAAACGAGAGCAGGTAACTAAAATGTTTGTGTACAAGGACAGGTGAAACAAGAAAACTGTGGTCATCTCTTGTCATAACTTGAATAAGCGATGAGTAATGAGGATTAGTGCTTGGGGTCAACGGCGGAGAGAGCAAAACTTCAAGAGGATGTTTGGTGTGCATTGTTTGCTCACATTTCCTGTACGGTTATACGTATCTCTGAAATTGGCACGATGCACAAAACGGCCAATACCTGCATCATTGGCCGGAGTTGATATACCCTGTTTGGTTGAGCTTATGCTGAATCTGTCGGTCATTAGCGTCATTAGCTCACAACAAATTAGTGAACAGTGCTTTCAACCAGAACAAAACACGAGAAGCAATAAGTACCGTGGCAACGCAGGAGGCAGATTTACGAGTGGCAATATTTATTTGGTTGAATGCCATTCCCCCCCCCCCCCCCCCCTTTCCTTTTTTTTTTTTTTTAGATTTTTTTTTTTTTTTTTTCTTTTTTTTTTTTTTTAACATTAATAATTTCTCTATTTTTTTCTTATTTATTTTAATATTTTAACAAACATATATAATATA
>Ga0182004_10005125_pt1 | contig 10657 bp, 13 predicted proteins | sample Sormic07211540_1_FD_120479 | JGI IMG/M metagenome (GOLD analysis project Ga0182004, IMG submission 120479) | Endophyte microbial communities from Sorghum bicolor roots, Mead, Nebraska, USA - 072115-40_1 MetaG | ecosystem: Host-associated > Plants > Roots > Unclassified | place: USA: Nebraska...
CATAGGGTGGAAAGCTCACAGGCCTTCTTGAATAAGCATGGGCGGCGCTTGGAGAAGCATACCTGCCGTGCCTCCTCACCTTTGATGCTCTTCATCTCAATCCTTTGCCTACCTTTGGTCGACCTACCATTCACCATCTCCAAGCTACTCAATATTATCTAGCAACAACAAATGTTGTTTAAGATTATATGGTCAGGCTATGGTACAAAGGGGTTTATATAGAGTTTTAATAGGAAGAAATGTTTTGATTGGTGCAGATGCATGGTGTATTTTTGGTCATTGTTAGCTCCGCGCCGTGTTAATTTATCTGGAAGGCATTTCTTGGATGGAAAAAATTTAATGCGTACATTTTCAAGGTCATCCTACATTTTATAGTTGACACTTTTGGAAGTAAACAGAGAAACCATGTTAATTGTGGTGCAAAGAATGGAATGAATACACAAAGGGTCCTGTCAGATGTACAATAGCTGGAATGTAACAAAAATATTTGCCTAATATAAACTAAGAAATGAACTAATACTGAATGAGAAAGATTATCCCTTTGCACATTTCATACTATTTGTGTTACATTCACATATAATTGGTTAATGAAAGCATTTAAGTATACATGTGAATAAGAAACTGAGCCAAATATTAGCATTGCTAATTTGTTTAACTGGTTCTTGTGGAATTAATGGAGGATCATGGTCATTTAGCGTGCAAAAAATTAACCAGATCTACGAAGAGATGTAATACCCGATTTTAAGAACAAAATCAGATATGCACCATATGTGAGTCTTAGAAACTAAATCTCACATATAGCTACAAATAAGGGTAATATCAAAGGACAATGCATAAATATAGAACGTACTTAGAATAAAAGAGATAACCTTTGATAGCAAACAGCGGATAGACAACTCCAAACTTCGGGTATTAACTTCACTCTACAGGATCCAAACTGACTAGTTGATCACAAGCCTAAAACACCTCCTGAGGTATGGGGGGAATAGCAAGAGTGAGTCCATGTCGAACTCCACAAGTATAGCAACTAGATTGTGTAGATCCCACAATCTCATGATCAATGTGACATAAATAATGTAGAGCATTAAACAATAAACAATAAGCTTATTTGACACACATGAATCATCACCCTTAATGTAGATGTCCCCAAGGCCGATCCTGACTGTGAGCTCGGCTAGTATACTAGTGTTGCTGTAAAAGTAGATCTGCAAACACAAAGAGCTAATACCTGATTCAATGTTAAGGCGTGCCAGCCGATTTTACCTTACAATCGACAAATGTGGTAACTCGAACACTTTAGTCCTGACAACAACGATGCGTCTGGATGTCACGGCCAAGAGGTATTCACGCGGGACTCAAGATCTCGTCGAGATTGACTCGAAGAATCCCTAAGAACTCGTAAGTAAAAGGAAAAATTTGCAGGGTGACGAAGTTGTCGAAAAAGTAGATGCTAGAATATGTGTAAAAACTTGTGTTTGATTGATTGTGTATATTCTTTCATCGCTACGGGGTCTACATTTATACCCTGTCCAAAAGTGTTACAATCAAACACGACTAGGACTCGAATTCCAAATTGAACGGAATCCGTACGGAAAGCAAACTCTAATAACTATGGAAAACATTAATTTATCCACCACAACCGATCGGCACACCATCACCATCCGATCGACACTCCCTGCGCCTCCTTTTGTGTTCATCGGCAAATCACCTTTCGTAACCATCGGCAACTATCAGCATCAGTCATCGGCATAGATCTATCACCATCCCTAGACTTGGTCACATTTCTATTGTTTCATCATCGGCATCAACCCTCATCGGCAACTCTTCTGTCAACAAGCCACCACTTTATTCGCCTGCTGATCTACACCTCATTAACCACCAGATACGTGTCCAAAGATACGTGTCCAAAAACGGTGTCAACACATGCCCCCCAATTTTGGAGTATAAAATCATTAATGCTCCAAAATTCTCCTTAGTAATGATGTCTTTCCGTAATTACTCCCTCCTAACAGCAATTAATTGCCAAATCCAAACAACCTTAGCCCAATTCTCCAACATACTCCTCGAATCTCTCAACTTCTCGAACTGAATCTCCTAAATATACGTTCATTGGCAACATTTTCGTTAGAGAAGACTACTGATGAACCGACTAGGAGATCTTACACAGTAAGATATCTTCAAAATCATGACCGCTTGCTGTCAAATCATCTGCACAATCCCTTGATTACCGTGCGAACAGTTACCATATCCACCTGAACACCCTCAGATTTCACGGATACGGTGAAGAGATAAGTCAGAATTGCCCTGCCCTCTTTGTCCTATAAATACTTCCTTCTTCGGCACTCTTCCTCTACCTTGTCATTCTACATTCACCAAACCCATCTTCCTGGCGGTGGCACTGTTCGAGGAGCCCAAGAACTTCAGTGAGCCCCAGCAGTTCCTCAAACCGTCGATCCTCTCCTTCCCCGAGAAGAAAATGGCCATCAACTTCACTGTCCCTAAGGTCAACTCTCTTCATCTCCCCCTTTTTTCTTGTCGTACTTTTATTTTCCACAAATCTATTTATTGAGTACATTTTTTCTCTCCTTTGTTTTTTCTGTACTTCCAACCTTCAAACCTTTTAGGAATTGGCTGATAAAATTGTGATTCCCACCGATCAACCCCACTTTCAATGCCTTGGCCCATTGGGAAATCTAGATCCTACCGATTTAATAAATGCAGAAACAAATAGGATCCCCTTTAGAGCTGAGAACTTCTCATTAGATCTGTGAAAAGACACCGTTCGATCCTGGCCCAGTTCTACTAAGGGATGGAGAGATTGGTTCCTTAGAATCGGCAACTCGAATGAAGTCCAATGGGGTGAGCACAAACTAGACCAGTGCATTAGGCTATCCATTGCCGATATGGAAAGAAATGAATCGCTATTGATAGCTGCTTCATACTTCTGGTCAGATACCCTTAATGCCTTTGTGTTTGGTCACAGCCCTGCTTCCCCCACTCTTGCCGATGTGCTCATGCTCACCGGCTTAGACATATGAACTGCCGATGATAACCATCTATATGATCACAAACCTGAGCGCAAAGTAGAAACCCGCAACATTGGCGGTTGGTCAGGATACATTCAGAAGTACCGAAAGATAGGGCCAGTCGGTCAGAGGGAGCATGCCGTTTTCCTGAACATGTGGTTAGACAAGTTTGTTTTCTATGGCCGATCGGTAGGACCAACCTCTGTCTACTTATGGGCAGCAGAAAGACTGGTCGATGGCGACCGATTTCCTCTCGGTCGATACTTGCTTAGTTCTGCTTATCACCTCCTCCATCAAGTAGCTGAGAAGCTCCTGTTAGGCCAACCCATCGGCAACCTAGGAGGCCCTTGGTGGTTCATCAAAATGTGGCTCAGTGTTCACATGCATAAACATCTTGGATTCGACCTCTTCGCACAGCGCTTTCCCAGAGATATCGCCGAAGATCATGAACTGGCTGACGAAGAATCGGCAACTCGCCCACCCTTGAACTATGGTGAGGCTGCTATAGTCCTACCTGGTACTGGTGGCAATGAAGACCAGGTTAGCCGATTCTTCCAAACTCTATATGAGGGCCTTTCCAAAGATCAGCGGGCATGGATGCCTTATGAAGATCCAGAAACCAGATTCCCGCTCACTTTTCACCCTTTCGATGACGCTCTCAATAAGGACAATGACCTGATGATGGCAATCATCACTCCTAGGGCCATTCCAGTGAATACCTTCGGCAGTGGGAAGAACTCCAACCCCACCTATGAATTCTATAACCCATCGGCACTGACTCGTCAACTAGCTTTTGGACAGTTGCCGATTGGACTTTGTTATGCCGATGTGGTGAAGCCAAGGGAAACTATAACTAGCGGACTTGAATGGATAAGGATATCCCAGCTTCAACCAAATGCCGATACGTCAGATATCGATCTATCGGCTTAGATCCCGGTCCTCTTCATCACTTAGGCATACAAACAGTGGTGGGAAGAGTGGAAAGAACATTTGTTTTGTACATCGGCTCTGACATACCGCGGCATGATGGACCCCAACTATAAGGTCCCTGATAACACTGTAAGTCTTCAACCGATATCTCAGTTCTTTTGTTGCTTCTAACCTTATCGGTAATTTTACTCTCTCTTTCCTAAACAGGTCGACAACCAGCCACCGATAGTCAGCAGAAGTGGAAGACCGATTGAACTTCTCCCATCAGGTCCAATCTCTCTAATCGGTAACAACGCACCAAGTCTGGCAGCTTTAATGCATCAGAATGTGCGTTTTAAGAAGATAACCACCAAGCGGTCAAAGACGTCCCCAACGGTTGCCGCAGCTACCTTGGCACAGGCTTTCAAGGTAGACTTTTGATTTCCTTTGTTTATACCGATTCTGTTCCATACTCATATAATCTTTTCAGGATACATCGGCTGCTATGGGAACTTCATCGGTAACTTTTATCTTTTAACAAGATTTCATCAACATTCTTTCATATCCCTTGTGATGATATATTGGTTGTTGTAACCGCAAACTGGCAAATCGGCAAAGACTAGAAGCGCCCAAATAAGTGCCGATGCTCCCCAGCCCAGCCAAGTCAAGAGAAAAGGTCCTAAGAGCACCAAGTCGCAACCAAAGCGTTAGAGGACAGCACCATCTTCTCCTCCTCGTCCAGTGTCGCCAATTCATGTGGAATCATCCCCCTCTTCACCAGAAATCCAGACGCAGCAAGCACCGTCCCCTCCTCAACCAGCACCTCAGCCACAAGAAGCACCAGCCGATGTGCTTGAGGAGACTGCCGATCCAGCGGATCTGATCATATCATCGGTTATTCCTCGAAAACAAACAAGCACCACACCCCCTCAAGGTAAAGTACTGACCACAAAATTATCACCAATGGATTTATTATTATTATTTTTTTAAATTATAATTACCCTTGTCATTCCTCAGTTGACATTGTTCCATTGGCAATTCCAGCCGATCAACCTATAGCACCGGCCGCATCCCCTCGTCAAAGGCGCGAAATCGCTCTGAAGCAAGTAAGTTTCTGATCTTCACTCTTTATTATCAACATTTGATTATCAGACAACTCATCTCTATCCTTTTTTCAGGAACAAGACTCTCCGGACAGCTTATTCTCCTTTGCTATCGACATCTGTGACGACGAGGGCGAAGAAGCAAGCTCTTCTCAAGCAATGGGGATCTCATCGGCAGAAATCAAAGCTAAACTGGAAAACCTATTGGTTCTGCTGCATCAAGATACCGCTCAATTGGTCGATGACTTTGACCCAGCCAAAGCCTTGTTTAAGACCCTTCGAGGCCAGATCCCAGCCGATGCAGAAGAAGTCTTGTTTCAAGCTGCACACTTGGAAAGCCGCCAACTCCAGTACCAGAAGGCTACCCAACATCTCGCCAATAGAACCGCTCATGCCCGACTCACAGAGGAAGTAATGCAAGTGAAGCGCCTTGCTGATGAGAAACATAAGAGCATCGGCGTTCTGCAGTCCTCAGGGGAAACACTGAAGCAGAAGATTTCCGACCTATCGGCAAGAAGGGAAGCCCTGCTAGCTGAGCTCAAACAAGTGGAAGAGGCCCTGTCTCAAACTCAGCAAGAAGAAAGTCAGTTGCCTGAGATGATCAAGACTCTTCAGCAAGAACGAAACATCTAGGCTCAGAAGGCACTGCAAATGAAAAAGAAGCTAAAGCCAGTAGATGGTTCTGCCGATGAGGACATCCGGGAGATAGAAGAGGCCGACCAAATTTGCCCGCGTGCCGTATCGACCATTCAAGCCCTACTAAATCTGTGAACTCTTCATCGGCAACTTGTTTCGTTCTGCCCTTAGAGTACTTTTGATCATTCTGGTCTAGCCGATAGGATTGTTGTCGGCACTTTTTTAAAACGTTATGCACGACCCTAGATACATTTCATCCAGCCGATAGGAGTGTTATCGGCACTTAAACTTTTATGCATCAACCCAGATGCTTGGGTAATACTTCTTTAGATATTTTGCATTCAATGCTCTGGGAAATTCAACTCCTTCGAGAGTTTCCAAAATATAAGCATTACTAGGAGCAGACCAATTTATCCGATAAGGACCCTTCCAATTAGGAGACCATTTTCCAAACTTTGAATTTTTAGTCCCAATCGGTAAAATTAATTTTCATACCAAATCTCCGTCGGCAAATTCTTTAGCCTTTACCTTTTTATCATACCATCTAGCAACTCTCTTTTTATTTTCTTCTATACTTATCAAAACTCTCAACCGATGCTCTGCCAAATCATCCAACTCATCTTTCATCAAAGTAGCATAGTCATCGGCAGCCAATTGATCTTGAAAAGCAACCCGCCTAGATCCAGTCTTAATTTCCCATGGTAGCACCGCATCGTGTCCGTATACCAACTGATAAGGTGAAACTTTGGTCGATCCGTGACATGCCATCCGATATGACCACAAAGCTTCATTCAACAATGTAGGCCACCTTCTAGGATTTTCTTAAATCTTTTGCTTGATGAGCTTAATAATCCCTTTGTTAGATGCTTCGGCTTGTCCGTTGGCTTGAGCATAATAAGGAGAAGAATTCAACACTTTAATCCCCATACCGATTGCAAATTCATCAAACTCTCCCGATGTGAACATAGTACCTTGATCGGTAGTGATTGTTTGAGGAATACCAAATCGGTAAACAATGTGCTCTTTCACAAAATCAATCATATTAGCCGACGTTACTTTCTTCAAAGGAATAGCTTCGACCCACTTAGTAAAATAATCAGTGGCAACTAAGATGAACTTATGCCCCTTGCTCGATGGCGGATAAATCTCACCGATTAGATCAATAGCCCATCCCCAGAACGGCCAAGGCTTAATAATAGGATTCATGGCCGATGCAGGTGCCCTTTAAATATTGCCAAACCTCTGACATCCTTGATATCCTTTGAAATATTTAAAGCAGTCCTCAAGTATAGTCGGCCAATAATACCCGTTTCTCCTAATCATCCATTTCATCTTAAAAGCCAACTGATGTGCTCCACACACTCCTTCATGGATCTCACCCATCAAGCTTTTAGCTTCATCATTACCCAAGCACTTGAGTAAAACTCCATCTATCGTTCGATAATATAAATCTTCTCCAAGGAGTACATACTTGGTAGCTTGAAACCTGACAGGCCTCTCAACCTTTTTAGATGAATCTTTTAAGTAATCAATGATTCCTTTTCTCCAATCATAGACACTGATTGCCGATAACATATTTAAGATAGGTTGATATCCCGAGGCATGCTGAGCCAACCGATTAGCCTCTTCATTATGTAATCGAGGAACATGCTCCAATCGGAAATCCTTGAATTCCGTTGTATGCTCTTTTCGTAATAAATTATCGAAACTTCACTTCGGCATTCATAAATTCTAGCCAATTGATTTATAACAAGCATAGAATCGCCGAAGATCTCAATAGCATTGGCATGAACCTCCTTTAACAATTCCAACCCTTTGATCAGAGCTTGGTATTCAGCTTGATTATTCGTTGACGTGGCAACAATCAGCAAAGAGAACTCATACTTCTTTCCTTGAGGAGAAATTAGTACTATACCGATTCCTGCCCCCCGGTCACACGTGGATCCATCAAAGAAGAGCGTCCAAGAAACGATCTCCAAAGTTCCTACTACACCGCAATGCTAAGTCACAAAATCGGCCATAATCGGCCCTTTAGCTGCCTTAGCCGATTCATAGTGTAGATCAAATTCCGACTGCGCCAGAATCCATTTGCCGATTCTACCACTGATAATCAGCATGGATAGCATGTACCGGACTACATCATCTTTGCATATAACAGTGCATTCGGCTGATAGTAAATAGTGTCTCAACTTGATGCATGAAAAGTATAAGCATAATCATAATTTTACAATTGCCGAATACCTTGTCTCAGCATCAATCAGTCTTCTACTTAAATAATAAATCACACATTCCTTCCCTTCAAATTCTTGAATTAGAGCCGAACCGATGACCATTCCATCGGTAGACAAATACAATTTGAAAGGTTTTCCTTGTTGAGGTGGAATCAGAACTGGAGGATTTGTCAAATAATTCTTGATTTTGTCCAATGCTAACTGTTGCTCTCTTCCCCATACAAACTCTTGATCGGCTTTCAACTTAAGTAAAGGACTAAAAGCACGAATCTTACCAGACTAGTTAGATATAAATCGCCTGATAAAATTTATCTTGCCGATCAGAGATTGGAGTTCAGTCTTGCTGGCGGGAGCAACTATTTTGTTGTTAGCATCAATAGATCTCCTACTAATTTCAATTCCTCTCTGATCCACCATGAAACCAAGAAATTGTCCTGCCGATACACCAAATGCACACTTATTAGGATTCATCTTTAAACCATGTTTCCTTGTGCACTCCAACACCTTTCGTAGATCGGCAAGTTGCTTTGTGAAATCTCCAGACTTATCCACCACATCATCAATATAGATTTCCACCAACTTGCCGATGAACACATGAAAGATAAAATTCATAGCCCTCTGATAAGTAGCACCAGCATTCTTCAAACCAAAGGTCATGACTATCCATTCAAATAATCCAACATGACCAGGACATCTAAATACAGTCTTGGGAATATCTTCTTCAGCCATGAATATCTGATTGTATCCTGCATTGCCATCCATAAAGCTAATGATCCGATCTCCAGCTGCAGCATCAACCAACCAATCGGCAACTGGCATTGGGTAACCATCCATCGGCGTAGCTTTGTTAAGATTCTTGAAATCAATGCAGACACGAAGCTTCCCATTCTTCTTGTAAACTGGAACGACATTGGAAATCCACTCGGCATACCGACATTGCTGAATAAATTTAGCTTCAATAAGTTTAGTTATTTCGGCCTTAATATTAGGAAGAATATTAGGATTGCATCGGCGAGCTGGCTGCTGATGCGGCCGAAATCCAGATTTGATAGGTAACCGATGTTCAACAATAGATCAGTCTAAACCAGGCATCTCGGTATAATCCCAAGAAAAGCAATCTTTATATTCCTTTAACAAATCAGTTAACTGCTACTAACACTTAGAATCTAACTTAGCACTAATAAAAGTAGGCCTTGGCCTAGCACCATTACCTATATCTACTTCTACTAAATCATCGGCTGATGTAAACCCTTGGCCTAACTTTCCATCATTGGCGAACCTATCCATTAAAAGTCCTCATCAGAACCGAGTGCTTGGATCGGTGAAATGTCATAATCGGCGACTTTAAGAAAATCCTTCTCCCAAATCTCCCCTAAAATGCATCTGGTCCTTTCATAAGTATCTGCTTCTGCCGATGCAATGACATATGAAGAATCCCCTGGGATAATTTCAATCTTGTCACCTACCCACTGAACTAAGCATTGATGCATTGTAGATGGGATGCAACAATTGGCATGAATCCAATCTCTCCCCAACAGAAAATTATAAGCACCCTTTCCACTGATGACAAAGAAAGTTGTCGGCAAGGTTTTGCTGCCGATGGTGAACTCAACACATATGGCTCTCAACTCTATGATGAACTTGTTCTCCTCCAGGGGCCAGGGTGTCTCCTTATATAGTCCCCTTAGGTGAACGTGGGCCGTCGGATCGAACCGACATTGATTGAATGGTTATCCTTGATTCTTTAGGTCGGTGGAGCATAATCCCCGAAGCGAGTCCTGATTGGACTCTAGGTCAGGGCGGGCGCCCTAGAGGGGAGGGCGGGCGCCCTGCCCCCGGGCCCGATCGCCTTCCCGTTCGTTCCCGTGGCTTCTCGACTCTTCTAGATGTAAGATAATTGCGCGGCACGTTAATATCTCTATGTAAACCCGACGTGTGAACCTTTCTTCCTTATTTCCTGATAACCCCCTACAGAAATAGACAAACACCAAAACTCGTGGAATTCTGTCAGATAAAACCCTAAGTCTGGGTGTTGGTTGTATTTGGATCTTTTTCTTTATTTATTTAATGATTATATTTGGTACTTAAGGACCGTCAACAACTCCCCCAAGCTTACCTCTTGCTCGTCCCTGAGCAAGGATGAACTCAAGAGTTTTTGCAATGGTTTCATGCCTTAAAAGTAAGATCTCATCTCTGAGTTAGAGTAAACCGTTAAGACATAAAACTTACCCATTTTACCTTTCACCATGGGGCTTGCAACTGTCACTTGTGTCTTGAGTAGTTAAAAGATAGAACGGTCAAGTCATGCGCCATGTCTCTTATTCTTGATCAGCTATAGCTCTAGAGTTTTTGCAGATTTTCAAATAAAACTCATAGATTCCTTGTATGACTCTCTCAAATCTCTCTTTTGTGGTATTTCTGGATCCCTTCCAAGGCAGTAATGGTATATGCCTTCTCTCAAAGTATGTGGTATTTTTGGTATGAGGCATAGTGATATTGCCTTCTCTCTCACCCTACTCTAATAAGATTTTGATATCTGGAGCTCATAGGTGGGAGACAGCTAATACATACTTACAAGACATTTATTGTATAGTCAAACCATGGATCCAGAAGAACAAGTCAATAAGCAAAATCAAGATGTGCATGTGTGGCAAGTGAATGGTGTATGGTGATGATGGTGATAACAATGGTGAAAGTCTAATTCTACTTTTGCTCTTTTAAGGGGATACATACCTTTCTTGCACTTTGAAGC
>Ga0182004_10005126_pt1 | contig 10656 bp, 14 predicted proteins | sample Sormic07211540_1_FD_120479 | JGI IMG/M metagenome (GOLD analysis project Ga0182004, IMG submission 120479) | Endophyte microbial communities from Sorghum bicolor roots, Mead, Nebraska, USA - 072115-40_1 MetaG | ecosystem: Host-associated > Plants > Roots > Unclassified | place: USA: Nebraska...
TAATTTTCTATTAAATTTTAATTTCCCAAAGTTTATTTATTTTCCTATATTTTTATGCTCACAAAATTATTTAAGAAAGCCAAATTCATCTATTTTTAAAAGAGCCAAATTTTGGGTGTTACACATACTTTTCAACCGGAACTCCAGATGATTGGCCAACACTACATTCAGCTTCGTTTGTTTATCTGGAAACTGAATTATGGTGATAGTTATATTGCTCAAAGGAATTGATCATCAACAAAATACAGTTGTTGCATTGTATAATACTCCTTTTCTCCATGAATATATATTTTTTTAGACCATGTCGTTGCACGTTTTTTATTAAGCAGGAGAAAAAGAAACAAAGTTTGTTTGTTACAATCAACCGACGCTCATTTAGTAACAACCAGTTACTAATAGCGCGTCACAAAAGGCCAACCTTCTCCACCGAAATAAGATTAGGGGTTACATGACTGAAACAATTTTGCTCCTAAAAACCAAGGACACCTACATCCTGGATAGCAGGACGCTGAGCTGCTTACAGTCGGCCGACTCCAAGGCTCTCGCCTCTAGCAACATGTTCTCCGGCATCATCATGACCCTAGTAAAAGTCCGCACATTTCTTTCCTTCTAGAGCAGCCATCCAACAAGGAAGAAGAGGGAATCGAATCCCCTCCGGAACGGCTTGGGTACCACCTTGAGACTTCAGAGCCACCATTGTAGCACGGGCTCTTCCTCCACCACAATCATGCCTAGGAGATGCAATCTAGCAAGCCACACATGGCATACCTGACGACTAAAGGAGCAGCCTAACATGATGTGATCCATAGTCTCCGAAGCTTGGTCACACATGACACATTCATCAGACTGTTGTAGACCGTGTCGAAACCTCCTATTGGTAGTCCAGCATCGCTCATGCAAACATAGCCAAAAGAAGAAGCGTACTCTAGCCGGTGCTGCCATTTTCCAAAGCTCCTTCACACCCATCATCAGAGATGAGCCCAGAAACATGGCACCATAGGCACTCACCGCCGAATACTATCCATCAACCGATAGCCGCCACGTAAACGTATATGGTGCTTTAGAGAGCTGCATCCCATCCAGCATATCGCACAGCTGACCAAACTATATGAGGAAGTGCTGGGAGAAGGAGCCCGCCAGGTGACAAACCCAAGCGTTCCCCACGAGCGCCTTCGCCATGGTCTTCTTGAGCTTCCTCTTCCACACAACCACAAAGACTAGAGGCACAATCATCTGAATGCTCTATCCATCCAGCCAATAGTCTATCTAGAAGAAAATGGACTGACCATTGCCAGTAGCAAAGATAGTTGCTGCCTGGACAAAGCAAGGATTGAGCGCTCCTTTGTCTGCGGCAAGATTCCCCACCGCCGATCGCGCCAGGCCTATCAAACCCAAAGCGCCACACCAACATGTCATAGGTCCAATACTCATAGACCACCAAGCTCCGTCGGCCTACAAACCTTGAGTCGTGCCACCTTGCACCGTTCGCTACCCACTTCAACGCCACCAGGCCAGATGAAAGCTCGATGGAGCTTGTCAATACATTCAATCACCTAGGAGGACAGGCATAAAGCAATTGAAGTATGAACCGGGATGGCGATAGAGTCGCCTTGTTGAGCGCCATGTGACCTACGGTGTTGAGCAGCCATTGCTTCCATCCTAAGATCTGGGAAGCAACCTTGTCGAGAAGCGACTGCTCATCAGAGCGCTTCAACCTGAACATAGATAGTGGGATCCACAAATAATGACAAGGGAACTCCACCCGTCTCCAAGCCAGCATTGTCAAGACCACAACCATCTCTCCCTTAGTGCAATGGATAGGCGTCGCCGCACTCTTCTATGAATTCATCACCAGTCTGGAGACAAGACCGAAAATTTGAAGTACAACTGAAAGGTCCTAATATGGCTAGAGGGGGTGAATAGCCTATTTAAAAATTCTACAAACTCAGTAGAGCAAGAGGTTAGTAAATAAACAAGCGAAGCTTTTTGCTCTAGCTCTCATTGGGTGTTTGCAAGCCACCTATCCAACAATTCTAATTGACATGATCACTAGGCACACAAGAGCTATGTCACTACAAGCTACACTAGTGAACTACGCTACACAAGGAAAGACTAGCAACTAAACTAGTTACACTACTTTGCAGTAAGTAAATGGAGAGGAAGATATATTTATACCGCCATGTAGGGGATAAACCAATCACCAATATATGAACAAACAAACACTGAAAGAATGCCAATCAAACACAATTGAGACACTAATTTTTCTCCTGAGGTTCACGTGCTTGTCAGCACGCTACGTCCCCTTGTGTCGACCAACACTTGGTGGTTCAGCGACTAAGAGGTGTAGCACGAACCTCGTCCTCACTAGGACACCACAAGAATCTACCCACAAGTGAGGTAACTCAATGACACGAGCAATCCACTAGAGTTACCTTTTGGCTCTCTGCCGGGGAACCTACAAAACCCCTCACAATCACCGAGAGATATGGCGGCAACCACCAAGAGTAACAAGAAAACCACAGCCAAAACAATCCCCAAGTGCCACTAGATGCAATCACTCAAGCAAATGCACATGGAATCACTCCTAATCTCATAAAGATGGTTAATCTATGAAGGAGATGAGTGGGAGGTGTTTGCTTAGGCTCACAAGGATGTCAAGTATGCTAGAATGCCAGGAGAGAGAGAGCCCTAAGCCAGCCACCAACTATTTATAAGCCCCTCAAACAAATAGAGCCATTGGCCGTTTCACTGGACAGAACACAGGGCCACTGGACGCGCAGCAGGTGAGCCACCGGATGCTCGAACCCAACGTACGGTGCTCCTGATGACAGCCACGTGTCAGCTTTTTGAATCCCGTGCGTCAATCTCTAATGGTCACTTTCAAACCACCGGACGCGGTCAAATGGGCATCGTATGTGTTCGGTGCACACCAAACCCATACGCAGAGAAGGTGTTTTTCACGTGGGGTCACCAAACGCCGACCAGCGGACGCTCTCCTGCGTCCGATGCTCTTTGTTAGAAAACAGTCACTTGTCTACTTGCTGACGTCATGCTACACCAGACGAGCAAACGGTGTCTGGCCTACGTCCGATGCGAGTGTCCGATGCTCAGATGACAGCAGCACCAGAAACTGAAAGTACACCGGACGCTTAGGCCGGCATCCGATGCCTCCGTAGACAGCGTTTGGTGAGTGTTTTTCGAGTGAAAAACACTCCCATGACCTCTCAAAACTTTCCATCGGTGCAATAGAAAATATGTATTTCATTTTCTCAAAAGCTTCAGTAGAGAGAGGAACCAAACCCGTCTCTACCCTTCAAACTCCACCTCCTTAAAGTGTGCCAACACCACCATATGTGTACCGACATGTGCAAGTGTGTTAGCATTTTCACAAACATTTTCTTTGAAGGAGTTAAGTTAGCTCACTAGGTTCTAAATGCATGCACAAGAACAATGACACCTAGTGGCACTCGATAACCGTTTAGCCAAAGAATTCCCTTCTTTATAGTACGGCTATCTATCCTAAATGTGATCACACCCTCTATGGTGTCTTGATCACCAAAACTAAAGCCCTAAGCAATACCTATTCCTTGATCTCCATAGGGTTTTGTTTTTCTCTTTCTTCTTTTCAAGTTGATCACTTGATCATCTTGTGGTCATCATCATCATCATCATCATCACCATGATCATCTCATGCTCCATCACTTGACATGTATCAATCTCATTAAGTCTATACTCACTTAGTATATAGGTTAGTACTAGGGTTTCATCAATTATCCAAAACCAAACTAGGGCTTTCAACAGCCTTAACTGCCATTACGCTCCACTCATCCGGCCTGACAAACAACACTAGATCATCGACATATAGGCTAACACGGTGCTCAGCAAGACCAGCCACCAGTTCCATCAATCCACGTTGCTCCACCCACCTCAATAGATTGTTGAGCACTTCCATTACCATGACAAAAAGCATTGGTGACAAGGGATCACCTTGACGCAGCCCCCTAGGTCCTAGCATGGCAGATCCAACATCCTGGCTTCCCATTGAGTATAATCTTCGAGCTCGATGTTGCCAGGATGTTATAGACCCAGTTGCGCCAACGTCGGCCAAACCCAGCATTCTAGAGCACCTCCAGCAGGAGCACCTAGGCCACAGAGTCAAATGCCTTAGCAATGTCAACCTTAAACAACACGCATGATTATCGTCGCCTATGAATCTCCTTGCATGTTGAGCACACGCCATGAAAATTGTCATGAATGCTTTTTCCTCCTATGAACACGCTCCGGCTCATGACCAGCTGGTCTAGAATAGGAGCTAACTGTGTCACCATGCATTTAGTAATGAGCTTGCCAAAGCTATGGATTAGGCTGATCAGTCGATAATTCTTAATCTCCTCAAGCACATCCTTCTTCTTGAGCAGCACCATGTATGCATCATTGACATGGTACAAGCTGCGTGCATCCTGTGCCCAGAATGCGTTGAACACATTCATGACATCTCCCTTGATAGTCGGCCACGCCAACTTGTAGAAGAGCCTCATGAATCCATCAGAACTGGGTGCCTTTTTGTTTGGAAATTCCTTGATGACACCCCACACCTCCTCTTTCGAGAACAAGGACTCAATGTGTCCAAAGAGGGCATGTCGATTGCCTGCAAGTCTATTCTTCTTGATCGCAAGAATTTGGTGCCAATCAAGGAGTCATAACGGCCAAAAAGGGCATCAACCATGGACACATCAGTGACAATTTGAGTTCCTTCCACATGAAGCGAATCAATCCTTCCCTTCCGTGTCTGATTGCATGCCATAAGGTGATAGAATTTTGTGTTTGCATCCCCTTTGTGGAGGAACCTGACCCGCACACGCTATCACATAATCGTGTGTACCAGTGAGGCAAGGCCCAACACCTTCATCTTCAACACACGGTGCAAGGCAGCCTCCCAAGGTGTCAGCTGCCACCGATCCTGCTCCTGATCAAACTGAAGGATCACCTCCCTAGTCATTACCAATTGCAAGTTGATGCTGCCAATTTTGTAGCTACTCCAGTGTTGTAGTTCCGTTGCCAATGCTCTGAACTTTTGGTCCAACAACCTAAAGGGGTCGGCACCTAGCATAGGTCGCTCCCACACCCATGCCGCAATATCTCTAAAGTCTATAAATTTAGACCAAACAGACTCAAACCGAAACCTCCTTAGTGCCACAACAAAGGCATGCAGCAGCAGAAGCAGAGGGCAATGGTCTAAATAATCAGTGGACAAAGGCTTCAGGGAGTGTCACAGAAAAGCTCCTAGCCAATCCACGTCAGTGAAAACTCAACCAAAGTGTTTGAGCGTCAGGTTTTCCCGATCATTGCTCCAAGAAAACAGTATGTCCCTCATCTCGATCTCCTGCAGCCGAGTCTTTTCTAGAAATGTGCGAAATCGCCTCATGCAGCACCAATCTAGGATGTAATTACTCTTGTCTAGAGCCCGGTAGATCATATTAAAATTGCCATAGAGTAGCCAAGGTCTAGGCGATGACCCCCTATAAGCAAGTAGTTCCTCCAGAAATTGCACTCTTCTGGCGTCTTGGCAAGGGCCATACACCACCATGATCCTCCACCACTCCACCATAGTGACTCCCCTCTACACTTTCACCGACAGGGCATAGCAGCCAACATGTACATCAGTTACAACCTAGGCATCCCTGGTCCTAACCACATTACAACGTGCACAGTCATTGAGACCATGCACATTCCACACCAAACAACTATCGGTTGTTGACATAGAAACATAATTGTCCAACTGGGTAGGCGATAGATCACGCAAGATTACGCCATCCCCTCACTAAGGCCGTCCAGGATTGAGGTCCATTGCTAAAACATCATAGCCCCCATTGAGCAACAACTGCAAACACTCCTGCTTAGTTCCAGACATATTACCCCCAAACGCTATCTTGAACTTTTTTCCTACTTTTAGGCCCGCTTCTTCATGCACTAGAATACCCAACTTTTTTAGCAAAATCCTCTGCGCCTGAGCAATGGCATTTGACACCCACGACTTAGCGGCAAGCCTCCCACTCCTTCGCAGCAAATGTATGGACACTAGCATCCTAGAGCGACGTAGCCCGGGGTCCTGCCCTAATGATCGGTGTTGTTAGTGGGCAGCACACAACTTCTTCAAGCTCCTCCTGCATCGATCTGGGTAGAATTGGCCCCAACCCGAGCAAGCCAGTGCGAGCAAGGTCGACATCCATCTACGTGCTGGTCCCCCAGGCATCGAAGGTGGCCTCTGTTGTTGCATCGAAAGGCAGCAGTACAGGGGAAGCAGTTATAGAATTCCCTCTCACCTCGGGGGTAGGCACCATGGGTGGGAGGATCGCCTCCTGCTCAATGAGATTAGTCCACCAGTCAGTCCACTAGTCCTAGGGAACTCCAGCACATAAATCCTTCGTAGCCCTAGTGTTTGGTTCATCTCGTTCTCAGCACATGCAGCCCACCAGTCATGAAGCATTAGCGACACTAGGGTTAGCATGCTCTTCCCTCCATATAATAGTTGTGGTGAAATAGCCAAGAAGTGTCCAACCAACCCTATCCGCGCTAAAGATTCATCACGTATCACATGGGGCAAAGGCGTCATGCAGATTATCTCCTGGATCCGGCCCTGCTCTGAGCAACCATGTGTTCATGCAGTCGCTATAGCCGGCGAGCATCGATGCAGGCGAGCAGACACCAGAGTGTGAGGGGCCATAAGCATTGGCCATCTCTCAGACTATTGCATGGTAGCATCCATTATCAAATCATGACTGACGCACCGCTCCGGGCTTGGCACTCTGGCAGCCCGAGCTAACTAGGGAGAAGCCGCAAGGATAGCATTAGGGATCGGGCAATTGAGTGACCCAATACTTACACTTGGTGGCCGCTAGAATCGCCCCCATGATCACCGCTAGTTGAGCCACTACAATCTCTTTGCCGTCAAGTAGGGGCGGGTGGGGAATCATCCACCACTCCATCACTAGACTTGGCACTTCATCAGCCGGACTAGCACCGCCAAGTGGTCCAGCATCATCACCATCGTGTATGGCCGGATTAGGAGGGCCATCGCTGCCACCAGGGGAGCCCTATGGCGTCGTCCAATCCTAATACATCACCAATCATGCATGCAGAAGGTACCTGACTCCCGAGAGTTGATCGTCCTGCAATACTCCCTATGGCCACTCATTAGGGATGAAAATAACTTGCTCAGAAGGGATTAGCCATGGATGGCAGCACCACGCCTCCACAAAGAACTCTCGATCATCAATCAATGGGCGGTCTCGAAACTCAGTGATGACCACGGTGCATGCCGTACCGAGATATGTCTGCGCCATGTCAAGGTTCTGAGCATGAAGCGGCACACGTGAGATAGCCACAACAACCCAGAACCAAAAACAAGCATATAGGCCCTTAGAAGTGCGCCGCCATGGTCGCCAGATAAGTGGCAGCCAAAGCACGCTGGGTCTGGCCTCCATAACCCGCTCCCTATCCACACGGAAGCGGGCCATGAAGTCTTTTGGGTAATGATGTTGGACATCAAATTCACCATCATGAAGCTCGAAGCAGCGTCGCAAGTAATCTAGACCTTCACCACGAAGACTCACGGCCGTGCCCCACCGATGATCGCCATCAATGCATGTTCCAGGTTCACCTCAGCCATCTGGATCTCAGTAGTCCTTGGAACAACAAGGAATGGGCGACCAAGGTGGTGCTGCAAAACCCATCATAGGCGTCAGGGGTACCGGCGGGTCAACGACCGCCCCAGCAAGAACCAACTGCTTATTTGGTAGCGGTGGCGAGGGTGACGGCAGCGGTGGCTTCGGTAGATGAGGCGAGCCGGTGGGAGGAGGTATCAAAGTAGAGGTGTCCATGGCGGGGGCTGACCTGAACTCACCGGTGGAGGCCGAGCGCGGTGAGAAAGTATCTATCGATGCGTGACTACAACCGCCCTGCCTCAGCCTCTGCAATACACGGTGATGCTCAGAGGGCTGCATTGGAGAGCGGCCACGCTTGCGACCAACCTCCGATGAGCGTGCAAGCAGGGGACACGTCGCGTGCCCGGTGACCCTTAATACCACATTTGTAGCATCTCGCAGGGACGAGCACTTTGCTCGTGTATGACCCCTGTGCAAGCACCTGAAACACAATCCCACCAGCTCTGGGGGCACCTTGCATGGGGGATCTTGGCGGGGTCCGTGGCCGACCAAAGCGCCGGCTATGGACGTCGAAGAGGCCATCGGTATCAGGCGAACCCCATACGCGCGGTGGATGGGACGCTAAAGACGCGCGATGGTGTACCGGCGGTGAGTGATGATGCAGGGCCCACTGCGGTGGCGCTAGTGGGTGGATGTCGAGGTTGAGCACTGACCCGGGGCGGTGCCGCTGCCCCTCCACCGCTAGAACCAAGCCGGCCAACAAATGGCGATGACGACGCGTGCGCTGGCGCTTTCGAGCTGGCCCACCAACCTTGTTCCCCTTTCCCATCACCGGCGGTGGCGAAGGACAGGGCTCAGAGATCCTTTGAGTCACTGAGAGCTACACGTTCCCTAGGACCACGGACGAGGATCTCCCTAAGCAGCCCTGGGGAACCGACGAAGAACTCACTTGGCGGAGGCAGGCGGTGCGGCGTTACCGTATGCGAGGCACCACATGGCACACGGCCCAGGGCCTCGAGGAGACGACAGGGAGATCCGGCCTCCAGAGCGGCCTCCACCTTGGGCGCCCACCCACGCGTTGACGGGGAGCCTGGCTCCATGACCGCAGTAGCCGCGCAGATCTGGGGACCGGCCATCGCCGGCGGCGGCGCGGGGAGGGGTGGTGTCGCCACGGAGTCGCCCTCACTTCCCACCAAATATATTGAACCCATGGGTTCGAGTGCTCCAACGTAAAGGTGAGTCTTGACAAAAGCTTATCAACTTCTAAAGTTGTTCTAAGTTGAAGTGTTTTAAGTTTAATCAAGTTTAAATTAAAAAAGTATGAAATAAATTTTATGTTCTGTCTGACCATACTAGTTTTATGTCATGGATTAGTCTTTTTTCCATAAAATTTAGTTAAGCTTTTAAAAGTTTGACTTAGAAAAACTTCAAAAGCTGATTTATTCAACGACGACAAAGTAACATACAGTTGTTGCATTGTATAATGTATATTGGTTCTGAATGAAACTAAATGTATTGTAGACCGGCTCTGAAAATATGCTAGTAGCATTATACACTGCTTCTGAATTAAACTAATGTCGGCTGTAACTGAATTGTGCAAGACCAATTGTATACAATAGTTGTAGCGAGATCATTAACATAAAATGGTCGTTGCAGAGGTCCCATCAAACCATTAGCCCTTAAAATCTCTCTTTTTTATTAGAAAAAAATCGATCACATCCAAGTCCCTTTCTGTTTTTATTTAAAAGAAGTGCTTCCTGTGCACTCGTGTGCCTCATGTCAACCACAGAAGTAGCACTACTGCCGCTACTACTGCACATGTAAAATCTTCCGGCCATCAGTGCTGGAATCGCACGCTTTGCCTAGTGTCCAGGACACTCGGCAAACGGTAAAAAATACTCGACAAACCGTTTGCCGAGTGCCACACTCGGCAAAGCTGAGACGGCAAAAAGAATAACGGCAAAGCAGGCTTTGCCGAGTGTCTTTTTTCGGGCACTCGGCAAAATCTTTGCCGAGTGCCCGTTTGACACTCGGCAAACAAAAGTAGCCGTCACGACCAACCTAACGGAAGATCACGGTTTGCCGAGTGTCTACAGCCAAACACTCGGCAAAGACATTTTTAAAAAAATAATAATAATTTTTTGGTTTGCCGAGTGTCTTTCTTGGGACACTAGGCAAAGTACCAAGTTTGCCTAGTGCCTTGGACACGACACTCGGTAAAGCCATCAGGTATTCTTAGTGTCCTAGCCTGGACACTCGGCAAAGCCATCAGATTTGCCTAGTGTCCTGGCCTGGACACTCGGCAACACTCGGCAAACCATTTTTTTCCAGGTGTCCAATACAGTCCTTTGCCGAGTGTTATGGCCAAAACACTCGGCAAAGAGTGCATGTACCGAGCATAACACTCGGCAAAGTGACCAGAAATATTTTTTTAATCGTTTTTATCCGTTCCATCCAGACAAATAAAAAATATGCATAGCAGACATCACTGACATGATATATATATCACAGACATCACATACATATCACAAACATCACATAAGTCATAGTATATCACAATAATTTCACAAGTAATCCCAGTGCTCCATCATTCACCATAAGAAGTGCAAATAAAAGTACCATTAACAACTACAAGTATGATCACGGACAATGAGACTGATTTGGTGAAGGATTTGTAGCATGAGACACTTCATTCGATGCCGTCGATTGATTCTGCAGAAAGGAGAAGGGATTACATATGTGAGACAAGATAAAGCCCTGTTTGGAAAAAAGGAATGCAAAACAAAGGAATGAAAGAAAACACAGGAATATGAAAGGAATAGAGGTGTAAAACAGAGAATTGGAAACACACAGGAATTTTGTAGAAAAGAGTGTTTGGAACACAGGAATACTAATAGCATCAAAGACTATTCGTTTGTGCTAAACACAATTGTTTAGATTAAGTATGAGCTAATTACTTCTTTACAAAGCAACATATAGCAGTTTAAAAAAA
>Ga0182004_10005127_pt1 | contig 10656 bp, 12 predicted proteins | sample Sormic07211540_1_FD_120479 | JGI IMG/M metagenome (GOLD analysis project Ga0182004, IMG submission 120479) | Endophyte microbial communities from Sorghum bicolor roots, Mead, Nebraska, USA - 072115-40_1 MetaG | ecosystem: Host-associated > Plants > Roots > Unclassified | place: USA: Nebraska...
AAGCTCCGGCTATGCCGATGTATAAACATGAGAGAATACGCTTGAGTTGGGCATGATGTAATTAAACCAAATTCCTTCCTAAGAAATATGCATCTGTCCTTCCTTTCTCCTATTCTCTGCTTACTCCTTCCCCAAGTCTAGTCTTCCTCCCGATCCCCAATTCTGCTATGCTAACAAAAATTCTTAGTTCAAAATTGAGAGCATAGATTATCTTGATTTCAGTGTTGGATGTACTATCTTTAGTCTTTACTAACTCTGGCATTCCGCTAATTGCATGTGTATGTTAATTCTGTACCAAAGCTATTTATTTGATTCCATTCCATATTACACTACGTTTTCAAGGTTTGTCATTGAGACGTGAGAGGTTTCAGTAGCAGTGGCAGCCTGGCAGGATTGCAGCTCCATAACATTCACTAGGTGCTTGATCAATTGATAAAAAAAGGCTGGTAAAATCAAGGAGGGCGCGGCAAAGCCGCGCCGAGTTTTCTAGTAAAATATTCGTTTTATCTCCGTTTTTGTCTATTCAAATTTCGTTAGATTCGTATTTATGAGCTCTACATGTTAGAAGTATTAATTCACTGTTTTGAAACTTTTTATTTTTGCAGTAGCATTTAATTAATTATTTATCTATAGGAAATCTTAGAAAATTCATAACTTCTATGTTTTAACTTCGATTTTCGTGAACTTTGCGTTTCTGTGATCGTAACGCTGAGTAGAATATTTTCATAAACTTTTATCTTTGATTTCTCACTGTTGGTGTAATGTTCTAATTATAGCTTGTTTGCTTTTTGTATGATTGTCTACATTTGATTGCGTGTTGTTGATTGATGTTTGAGAATAGACGGTGAGCCATACGTTGGTGATCAAGACCAAGCTTTTGAAGACCAGCAGCAGGCTCAGAAGAGCTTTGATCAAGGCAAGTATAACATGGGATCATCCTTGTTACCTATACACTTATAAATACACATAAATATCATATGCATGTTTCCAACTTGTCGACCTTAGCAAAATCATAAATGATTGTTACCTAGATTCCTTGTTACCTACTTGATATGCATTTGGTGTAGTTGCGCTAGTGCTTGATACAATCCATGATCTTGTAAGATGACTAATAGCTATGCAATAAACATAAAAGGATGACAAATAACTATATGAGATCTTGTTTGTAAGTGATCACCGGTATAAGAGTGCAACCATGACGGCTATAATCGCTCTGGCTTTAGCTCACTATGAAGACCTTTTCTAGCTTGTTAGAGGTTACCCGAAAGGGCGCTAGACGGGTATGTGCGAGCCTTTGTCCTTATGTGTACAGGCTGCGCATCATTATGCCATTTGGAAGGGGGTATCTATATCTGCTCGCCCAGGAAACCTTGCGGCCCTAACATGTTAGATGAACTTTTGAAAGGCTTCATAGTGATCCCTGCTGACCTCCCTAGGAAGGGGGTTAAGAGACTAGCTACCTCGGGCGAAAGGGTAAATCATGACTCATGGGTAAAGATGTACAATCTCTGCAGAGTGTTAAAACTGGTATACTAGCCATGCTCACGGTTAAGAGCGGCCTTGGGGGTTCTTATACTAAAGATGATGAGCTTGTTTGGTTGTTATGTTCATTTGATTATCGTTTATGCTATGAGTTAATTATGCTTATATCTGATCATGTGATTATTGGATTATTTATGCTACCTTGATGTTTGCTATTTAATTATGAACATGCTATCCACTATTAAAAGCTAAATGCAGTCAAACCAGTGTCAGCTATTTGAGGCTCATGAACCCCTGGTTATACTTGTTGAGTATGATATGTGCTCACTCTTGCAATTTCCCAACACCCTAGGTTGTGCTAATGATGATGATTGGAATGAGGACTATCGCTATGAGTATTAGGTTTGAAGTCAACCAGTCAACATTTATCCTTATGTGGAGCTTCCGTCGAGAGCGTTGTTTATTTCTTATTATCATATTGTATAAGACTATGTGATTTATTATCGTTTCGCTATGTAATAAACACTGCAATGGTACATTTGAGATTTGTCTACTTATGTGTGCGACTGTTTCTGGGGCACATATGAGACTTTTATGCATCATATTTTGTTTCTAAAATATGGGTGTGACAAATTGGTATCAAAGCTTTGTTGACTGTAGGACACAAATCTAGTTAGTAAATGGTCGAAAATTTAGGTTCTTTACTTTACTTACTTCATGCTTCCCACTATGGTCTTGTTATTTGCTAAAAGTTTTATGCTTCTCTATCTTGCTCTATTGTGAAATTATTACATCTATCTGATCTATGTCTAAAAACTTTTTGTAGATGCCACCAGGTACCCGTAGTGCTGCATGTATGACTATTGAGGAGTGCCCTATTCAACCCACGGGGGCAGCATGTGGAGGGTGTTCCTGAGCTAGCAGATGAGGAATCAACGGTGGAAGCTCAGGAGGATGTGCCTGAAGATGAGGAGATGCAGGATCCACCTCCATCACAGCCTGCTCAGTTAGCTAATGCAAGGTTGGGGTGGACTACAGTGCTATGGTTTCCAGAATCAGACCCCAAGGCTTTCTTCCATGAGCATTTGGTGTTGACATTGAACCACTACTACCCGGATCTACAAGCCACTCTGGAGTATTGCTGCACTGAGTACAAACACCCTCTGAGGAGATTACTTTGGGATGCAGAGCTAGTAGTCAAGACACTGGATGCTTCTAAGGGGATTCAAAGAGTGGAGTCAAAACATATCTCTCAAATCAGCCGGGACACTGTGAAGGAGAGTATGGCTGATGCAGCTTACCAGGCATTGATCTTTTACCATGGCAGACGTTTTGAGGAGGCACAGTACAACGCGACATACCACTATCCTTGCTTCATGATAGAGGAGATTACTTGGGTTATAGAAGTTCCAGATGCTTCAGAACCAAAGCTTCAGGCGCAGGTGGCACTGACTTCTGAACTAACCATCAAGGTGATCGAGTTGGAGAATGAACTGCGCCATGAGAGAAAGCTACTGGAGCGGGAGCAAAAGGAAGTAGATCGTCTTCGAGCAGAGCTAGGCCATCCCAAGCTTCACAAGAGGCTGCGTTCCGAACCTATCTTAAAGGATGCCGCTCCTGAGGAATAGGAGAAACCCATATGGGATAGGAACGTTAGTAGTATCGCGTGTTATTTCGAGTCTTTTGCTAGTGTGGTGTGAACTTGGTGTGTTTGCTGGATTGTTATTATGATTATGGGTGATTTGGATTTTTGTAATGAGTGCTGGAGCTTTGTGGGCATGTCCACAAGTTCCCTAGTTAAGAACCTTAAGTAAGAACATGAATAAATAGTGGTTTGGGGTCATATCCTGTTTCTGTCCTTTGCTGTTTTCTGGAGCATTCTGCAATAATTCTGGCATAACTCAAATTCTGTTCGTGCAATGTTCATCAAATCTTTCTGAGAACAAGTAGACTTTCATATCTTTCCAATGCCGCAAGAATGATATTATTATCTGTTATGAGCTGTGAGTTATGGTTGTTCAAAGTTGAGGTTTCTACGTAGTCTAGAATTCTGGAACAGTTTCGGTTGTACCCAGTTTTTTATTAACCTAACTTTAGAATCTGTTAATATGATCTAAATGGAAGTTGTAGATAATTTCTTTATCTTTTCAACGGTGTACAAAGTGTATCCTTTTGAATTATGGAGCTCGAGATATGACTGATTTACTGATCTGCTGATGTTGGATGTTACCCAGAAAAATTTCAGATTCTGTTATCTCTTGTAATTGTCATGTTGGGCGTTACTAAGACATGTTTCTATACCTTGGAATGCAGATGGCAGCAAGAGGAAGAGGCAGAGGCAGAGGCAGGGGCCATGGCATGGGTGGCAATGTTCCAATCACTATGGAAGAACTCATGCAAACTCAGAATGAGATGATGCATGCTTTCATGCAGCACTTACAGCAGCAACCTCCACCACAACCATCACCTGTTCATGTGAGCGACAAGCATGGGGAATTCATGAAGGAAAGACCCCCAGTGTTTACTCACTCTGCAGACCCTATGGAGGCAGATGACTGGCTGCATGCTATGGAGAAACAACTGAACATAGCACAATGCAATGGTCTGAAGAAGGTGTTGTACGCTTCAGGACAGCTACAGGGTGCAGCTCATACTTGGTGGGAGTCTTATCAAGCTGCTCGTCCCAACCATGCTCCTGCTATCACTTGGTAGGAATTTTGCAGAGATTTCAGAGCACGACATATAAATGAGGGAATGATGGAGCTCAAGCAAGAGGAATTCAGATCTCTCAGGATGGGCTCTATGACTGTAGCTGAATATCATGACACTTTCCAGCAGTTGGCTCGCTATGCTCCAAACGATGTCACATAAGATGATGATAAGCAACGTCTGTTCATGAAGGGTTTCTACTATGAACTCAGGCTGCAACTGGCTGGAAATACATATCCTACCTTCCAGGCTCTGGTGAATCGTGCTATAGTGTTGGACAACATGTGCAAGGGGCAGGATAAGAAGAGAAGGATGCTAGCACAAGGTTGTGGGAACAACAATCGTCAGCATTTCAGTTCTCAGCAAGGCTATCAGCAGAGGTTTTAGGGACCGGTTAGTCAATGGAACCGCAACCAACAACCTCAGCGTTTCCAGAATCAACCATAGAATGGGAATCAGTGCCCTCCTTTCCAGCAATGTGGTCATAATCAATAGTAGAATGGTCAGCAGACACCCCGCTCAGGGAATGTAAATACCACCCCCATGAAGAGGAGTGCTCCTAATACTCCTGCAAGGTGTTTCCATTGTGGGAATGAAGGACATATGTCCTATGATTGTCCTGAGAAGTTTAATCCGTAGAACAACGACCAAAGATCCACTCCAAATTCGGCAAAGGTGAACAATGTGGCTGCAGAAACAGTTCAGGAAGGACCAGAAATTATGATGGGTACGTTCAGCATCAACTCTATCCCTGCTACAGTTTTATTTGATTCTTGAGCTTCGCATACATTCATTTCACAAGTTTTTGTTAGAGTTCATAGCATTCCACTAGTTGCCATGAAAACCCCTATGCTAGTAAATTCACCGGGTGGGACTATATCAGTTTCTTATTATTGCCCATCAGCAAGTCTTTCTTTAAGGGGGGTAGATTCCCCTATCAGTCCCATGGTTATGAGAAATTCAGGCATAGATGTGATCTTGAGTTTGGACTGGATGAAGCAATATTAGACAAATATTAAGTGCTAAGAGAAAGTTGTGGCTCTGACAACACCAAAGGGAGAACGAATCAGTATTGATGTAGCAGTGCAAGCACCACTCACAGCTAAAGTGAACCAACTGAATGATGATGTTGATCCTCAGAATCTGGTAGTGGATGAGTTTCTGGATGTCTTTCTAGATGAATTGCCAGGTATGCCACCTGACCGAGATATTGAATTTATTATTGAATTACTACCTGGTACTGCACACATAGCTAAAAGACCATATAGAATGGGGGTTAAAGAATTAGAAGAACTTAAGAAACAAATAACGGAATTGCAAGATAAAGGGTTCATTCGTCCTAGTTCTTCACCATGGGGTGCACCAGTTATCTTTGTCGATAAGAAGGATGGAAGTCAGAGGATGTGTGTTGATTATCAGTCACTTAATGAGGTTACTATTAAGAATAAGTAACCCTTGCCTAGGATTGATGTCTTATTTGATCAGTTAAGGGGTGCTTGTGTGTTCTCTAAGATTGAGTTGCATTCTGGTTATCATCAATTGAAGATTCGGAATTCAGATATACCAAAGACAGCTTTCACAATAAGGTATAGGTTGTGTCAGTATACAGTTATGTCTTTTGGTTTGACCAACGCACCAGCTTACTTTATGTACATAATGAATAAAGTATTTATGGAGTATCTTGATAAGTTTGTGGTGGTATTTATTGATGATATACTGGTATTCTCTAAAACAAAGGAGGAACATGATGAACATCTGAGATTGGTCTTACAGAAACTTAGAGAACATAAGCTGTATGCTAAGCGTAGTAAATGTGAGTTTTGGTTGGAAGAAGTTTCTTTTCTTGGTCATGTTGTCTCTAATGGTGGTGTTGTAGTGGATCCTAGTAAGGTGAGAGATGTGTTGAATTGGAAACCGCCTACAGATGTATGTGAAATTTGCAGTTTTCTTGGTCTAGCTGTTTTCCTGGTTCTCAAAACTTGCAAAGCCTATGACTGTTCTGTTAGAGAAGAATGCCAAGTTTGTATGGTCTGATAAGTGTCAAGCTGGTTTTGAGGAATTTAAGAAGAGGTTGACTACTGCACCTATGTTGGTATTGCCAGATCTGAGTAAGAGTTTCTCTATCTATTGTGATGCTTCTCGTCTAGGTTTTGGTTGTGTTCTTATGCAAGAAGGTAGAGTTGTGGCATATGCATCTAGATAGTTGAGAAAACATGAACTGAATTATCCTACTCATGATCTAGAATTAGCAACTGTGGTCCATGCACTGAAGATTTGGAGACACTATTTGATTGGGCATAAGAGTGACATATATACTAATCATAATAGTTTGAAGTATATCTTCACCCAGACAGATCTGAACTTGAGGCAACGAAGATGGTTGGAACTGATAAAGGATTATGATTTGGAAGTGCATTATCATCCTAGAAAGGCGAACGTCATGGCTGATGCACTTAGCAGAAAGAAATATGCTAATGAGCTTCGGGCGACACCTGAATCTGAGGTGTTGTGTGCTAAATTTGCATATTTGAACTTGGGAATGGTAGTAAATGCTATGGAAATTGAGGTCACTCCTACTCTAGAGAAAGAGATATTGAAAGGACAGTTGGAGGTTGAGAAACTAAAGGAGATAGCACAGAATGTAGTACTAGGTAAAGCACCAGGATTCAGAATAGATGACAATGGTGTATTGTGGTTTGGAAAAAGGATATGTGTTATTCGAGATATGATTCTAAGAGAGGCTCATGAATCAGCTTATTCTATTCATCCTTGTAGCACTAAGATGTATCTAGATCTGAAACATAAGTACTGGTGGTATGGTTTGAAAAGAGATGTGACTGAGTACGTTGCTGTGTGTGATACTTGTTAGCGAGTGAAAGCTGAACATCAGAGGACAGTTGGACTATTGCAACCAATGAAGATTCCAGAATGGAAGTGGGAAGAAGTAGGTATGGATTTTATAGTGGGTTCACTACGTACACAGAGAGGATATGCCTCAATCTGGGTGATAGTGGATCGTTTAACTAAAGTTGCTCATTTCATACCTGTCAAAACTACATATAGTGGAGACCGACTGGCAGAGTTATACATGGGAAGAATTGTTTGTTTGCATGGGGTACCTAAGAAGATTGTGTCAGATAGGGTTACTCAGTTCACCTCTCACTTTTGGAAAGTAATGCATGATTCCTTGGGAACAAAGCTGAATTTTAGTACAGCATATCATCCACAGACAGATGGACAGACTGAGAGGATCAATCAGATACTGGAGGATATGTTGAGAGCTTGTGCTTTGCAGTATGGAACTAGTTGGGACAAGAGTTTACAATATGCGGAATTCTCCTACAACAACAGCTATCAGCAAAGTCTTAAGATGGCACCATTCGAGGCATTGTATGGTCGTAAGTGCAGGAGACCTTTGTTTTGGAATCAGACATGAGAGACTCAGGTGTTTGGTATATATGTGCTTAGACATGCAAAACAACAAGTGCGGACGATTCGGGATAAACTGAGAGTTGCTCAGTCTCGTCAGAAAAGCTATGCAGATACACGTAAGAGAGAACTAGTTTTCGAAGTGGGTGATTATGTCTATCTGAAAGTATCACCGATGAGGAGTGTGAAGAGGTTTAATATGAAAGGAAAGCTAGCTCCAAAGTTTGTTGGTCCGTTAAGGTTTTGCAATGGCGTGGAGAAGTAGCATATCAGTTAGAATTGCCTACAAGTTTATCTAGTGTGCATGATGTGTTCCATGTGTCACAACTTAAGAAGTGTTTGCGTGTACCTGAGGAGCAAATACCATTAGAAGAGCTTTCTGTTAAAGGTGATCTCACTTATGAAGAGTATCCGGTCAGAATATTAGAGACAGCTGAGAGAGTCACTAGAAGTCAGGTTATTAGAATGTGCAAAGTGTAGTGGAATCGGTATTCAGAAGTAGGGGCAACTTGGAAAAGAGAGGATGATCTGAGGAAATCATATTCTTATTTGTTTGAGTAAGCACCGTTCAATCTCAAGGACGAGATTTTAAGTGGGTAGAATTTGTAACACCGAAAATTTGGTTTTCAATTTATAGGAATTAATTTGATTTATTTAAGTATTTTTGTGAGCATTTAATTTAGTGAATAAATAATTTTGTGGAAAATAAAATTTACCATAGGTTTACAAACCTTGATTATGCATTCATGCTGGAGCATAATGTTGTTGTGTTGTTTGTTTCTGTTCTTATCTTATTTATTTATGTTCAAAATTCTCTTTGGAAAAGGCTTTAGAAAAGAAAATAAAAAAAGAAAGAGAAAGCCCCTGGGAACTGGCCGCTGGCCGCAGCCCAGCTTTTCCCCCTCCCCCGGCCTGGCCCCTTTCTCCCTCGCCCTAGCCCGCACGCACGCGACCCATTCGGCCCAGGCCGCGCACGCGCACTCTCTCCCTTCCCCTCTCGCTTGGCTGGCCGACAGCCGAGCCCCACCCCTTCCCTCGCTGCCACGCGGGGCCCACCGAGGCGGCGCCCTTCCTTTCCCCATCGTCCAGCCGGTTTCGAACCGAACTCGGCTGGGACGCACCCGATCCCACGATACCCAAGATTTCTTGTCAAACATGTGCATCGAGCCCCTATAAAGGTTGCTAGCCTCGCCCCGCACCCCGTTTTCCCACCGCGTTGTGAAGATCAAGCCCTAGACGCCCTAATCAACCTCGGTTGGGATCTAGCCGGGACCGAGCCGCTCCATCGCGCAGCGCGAGCCCTCGGTTCGCTCTGAGGCCGAAACTCTTCCCCAGGTGAGCTCGTGTGAAGCTTCGCTGCATATCGGTGCTCTTGGTTTGGTTTGCGGTGGACAGCAGGGCGGGTTTCGAGAAGCTCCGGCGGGTTCCCATGGCGCCACCGTGAAGGAGGTCGCCGCCGCCAGCCGGAGTTCATCCCAAGCGTCCTCAACCGTCGTATCGCGATCGTACAGCAGGCATTATATCATACCGATTCGCCTTGCGTTTTTAAAGAGCCCCTGGTTTTCGTCATTATTAAACCCGTAGTCCAAGACGTATCCTTGATTTATGCTTTCCAGTTTTAAAAACATATTCTAGTCGGCTGAGTCTAAAATACGCTTTCCAGTAATTACAGAATTGCCACTGAACTTAAATTGCTTATAAAATATTCGTTTTAACTCTGTTTTTGTCCATTCAAATTTCGTTAGATTCGTGTTTACAAGCTCTACATGTTAGAAGTATTAATTCACTGTTTTGAAACTTTTTATTTTTGCAGTAGCATTTAATTAATTATTTATCTATAGGAAATCTTAGAAAATTTATAACTTCTACGTTTCAACTCCGATTTCCGTGAATTTTACGTTTGTGTGATTGTAGCGCTGCGTACAATATTTTCATAAACTTTTATCTTTGATTTCTCACTGTTGGTGTAGTTTTCTAATTATAACTTGTTTGTTTTGTGTATGACTGCCTACATTGGATTGCGTGTTGTTGATTGGTGTTTGGGAATAGACGCTGAGCCGTACAATAGTGACCAAGACCAAGCTTTTGAAGACCAGCAGCAGGCTCAGGAGAGCTTTGATCAAAGCAAGTGTAACTTGGGATCATCCTTGTTACCTATAAACTTATAAATACACATAAATATCATATGCATGTTTCCACCATGTCGACCTTAGCAAAATCATAGATGATTGTTACTTGGATTCCTTGTTACCTACTTGATATGCATTTGGTGTAGTTGCGCTAGTGCTTGATACAATCCATGATCTTGTAAGATGATTAATAGCTATGCAATAAACATAAATGAGGGCTATAATGGCTCTGGCTTTAGCTCAGTATGAAGACATTTTCTAGCTTGTTCGAGGTTACCCGAAAGGGCGCTAGAGGGGCTTGCCGACACGGGTATAGTGCGAGCCTCTGTCCTTATGTGTATAGGCTGCACGTCATTGTGCCATTTGGAAGGGGGTATCTATATCCTCTTGCCCAAGAAATCTTGCAGCCCTAACATGTTAGATGAACTTTTGAAAGGCTTCATAGTGATCCCTGCCGACCTCCCTAGGAAGGGGGTTAAGAGACTAGCTACCTCGGGTGAAAGGGTAAATCATGACTCAGGGGTAAAGATGTACAACCTCTGCAAAGTGTTAAAACTGATATACTAGCCGTGCTCACGGTTAAGAGTGGCATTGGGGGTTCTTATACTAAAGATGATGAGCTTGTTAAGTTGTTATGTTAATTTGATTATCGTTTATGCTATGAGTTAATTATGCTTACATCTGATCATGTAATTATTGGATTATTTATGCTACCTTGACGTTTGCTATTTAATTATGAACATGCTATCCACTATTAAAAGCTAAATGTAGTAAAACAAGTGTCAACTATTTGAGCCTCATGAACCCCTGGTTATACTTGTTGAGTACGATATGTGCTCACTCTTGCAATTTCCCAACACCCCAGGTTGTGCTAATGATGATGATTGGAATGAGGACTATCGCTATG
>Ga0182004_10005128_pt1 | contig 10656 bp, 2 predicted proteins | sample Sormic07211540_1_FD_120479 | JGI IMG/M metagenome (GOLD analysis project Ga0182004, IMG submission 120479) | Endophyte microbial communities from Sorghum bicolor roots, Mead, Nebraska, USA - 072115-40_1 MetaG | ecosystem: Host-associated > Plants > Roots > Unclassified | place: USA: Nebraska...
GCTACAATACCTATTGAGCTTTAGTCCCTCCAATCAAACACTCCTTTACTTGGCTCAAATATACATAATTTGGTCTACTTATATGTACAATACATACAAATGTATAGTGCCTGTAATTTTTTTCTCAAAATTATTGGGTGTACATCTGTACACCCATGTCCATATACTGGGTCCGCCAGTGGTCACACACACATGTCCTAAATAACTTTTAAATTTTTGAAACAATTTATTAATCGTCCAACGGAACGTGCATGTGTGTATGTAATCACAATTTAGTTTTATCCTAAATTAACTTTTAAATTTTTGATCAAGCTCACAGAAACACACACTAACATCTACAACACTATATTAATTTTATTCAATTCCCTATCAAATATTTTGATAATTTTTTATTGAGCTTACATATAATTATATTTTTTTCTTAACTCTATTAAAATTATAAAAAGGGCTGGAGGTGTTTGGTTGGCTGTAAAAACAGTTAGTATTTGTTGTGAGAGAAAAATATTTCTAAATGGCTGGCTGGTTCTGGCTAATAATTTGGAACGTTCAGACTTGGGAGTAGAATGCATGTGACATGCATCCATATTCCATCAACCTACGAATCTACGCACCACTAGTCAATATATATAATCTACTTACCCCTGTCCCGCGTTACTATAACATAATCAAGCTAGCTACGTACCCCTGTCCCACAATTTGTCATCATAAACTATTCAATCTAGCAATTCAAACACGAGGTTTAACCATAAGCACATAAACTAAATACTGTCTACCTCTCATCACCACCAGATTAAATATGCTGAATTTAGTTACAATCCCCGGCCGTATGCATATTCTCTAGTACTATATGTTTGAGAAGTACAAGTAGAAATTTGAGTGTAAGATTCTTAGTGGTAGAAGAACATGAACTACTACATAATTGATTTTCACTGCCGACCCCATCATTGCCGGTTAAAAACTAACAGTGAAAGTGGCGGTTGGCGGCCCATCACTACTGGTTTTAGCTATGAACTGACAGTAATATTGAATTAAAAAATTAAGTAACTGTGTTGCTAGCTGGTGCCTGGTGGGGTCTCTCATAGTCATAAAAAAAATACTTTGCTATTTTTTCCAGCTCTTTTTTTATCTTGTTTTTAGGTTTTCTGAAACCTTATCGATCAATGTACTGCCGCTTTGGTTTGCAGCGGCAGCGATGAGGTTTTTGAGCCTGCAGTTATATAGTCGTCTATTCTAGGGTAGTGATGTCAAATCAAATCACCTAGTAAACCTCTAATAACTCTGGCACAGTTGCTCCATTCTTGCTTATTTGTTTTTCAGAATTCTAGTGCAGTGTGGCAAGATCAAGGACATATAATATAGATGAACCTTGTGCTTAATTGTGTGCCAACAATTAATAAGAAACTAGGCAAAGACCATATTACGATGACCGTCCACGTACAGCGCATTCAAGCCCAGCATATTGCATAGACGAGCTGATTTGCTAAATGATACAACCAACTTTTAAAGAAAATTCTTCATTAGTGTTGTTCTTAAAAATTACATATATATACACACACGCACAAATAGCTTCTGAAAAGAGAGTGAGCTGAGGGCCCCGTCTTCCACAATCTCTCTTTTCCATCCACCGCGAGAATCCGCATCTTTTCCTTTAATTGTCACACGAGCCATGACCTTCCATTAGCTAAGCTAGGGTTTGTGAGGGCTAGCTACTCACCTTAAATACGGCGCCACTACACTATCGCCATCACATCACAACACAACACAAGCAGCAGCAGCAAAACCACACAAACTATAGCTAGCTTGTTCTTGCCGCTGCATGCATGCACGCTAGCTTCAACACTTGTGCACTTGTGGTGCAGTGCCGTGTAATCTAGTTAGGGTTAACAGATCGATCCTCATAGATCCGGATGATTGATCAAGCTAGCTAGTCGAGATTTGCATATAACATCAGTTATCTTAGGACCACTGTGATCGATGGACGACGGCGGCGAGCCAACCAAGTACCGCGGCGTGCGGCGCCGGCCGTCGGGCAAGTTCGCCGCCGAGATCCGCGACTCCAGCCGGCAGAGCGTGCGCGTGTGGCTCGGCACCTTCGACACCGCTGAGGAGGCCGCGAGGGCCTACGACCGCGCGGCGTACGCCATGCGCGGCCACCTCGCCGTGCTCAACTTCCCCGCCGAGGCGCGCAACTACGTGCGCGGTGGCGGGTCGTCGTCGTCTTCCCGCCAGCAGCATCAGCAGCAGCAGCAGCAGGGAGGAGGAGGAGGAGGAGGAGGAAGCGGCGGCGGCCGGCAGGTGATCGAGCTGGAGTACCTGGACGACCAGGTGCTGCAGGAGATGCTCAAGGGTGGCGACGGGAAAAATAATTAGCGTATCTGATGATCAGGTGCACGTTGAACTTGTTGAATATGACCAAGCCTATCCATCTTCTGCATGCCCTGCCAAAGCTCATCTATGGACACCTATATGCTTCTTCATGCATGCACCGGTGTATCTTATTACAGGGTGCATGCATGTATCAAGTTTGGAATTATCATGCTCTTTGGTGCTCAATTAAAGTAGTATAGTGTGATCCATGTATTGAAAAGGTTGTTTTACTTAATAGCATCATGATTTGCATGTGCTTGTTTTGCTTAAACAACACATATAGCCTCTGAGAAAGGCTGTACTCCCAGCTCCTGATGTACATATCGTCGGTAATTCATGCATGCATGAAAAGATCTACTTGGGGGCCATTTTTATGAATTCATTAATTTAGTTACTAAATTGACTGTATATATATTTGCAAATCAATTGAAGCATTTTCAGTAAGCACTGCAAATTGTAGATTAACCTGTCTTGCACCAGAGACAATCTGGAAAGGCCGCCAGACACTAATAAGGCATGTATGATCTGTTGGTTCCACACAAATAGAAGGGCCGGCGCGGCATAATGTTCTTGAAACCATATATATACTATGCAATTGTTACTGGTTGTCAGAAAGCCCAGTGCATATGCACACTGCACGGTTAATAATGGATGCATGAAGAGGCACGGCATAGATATACCTTGTTTTACCACGCAATCCTTACTCTCTAGCTTGTCTTATTCTTGAGCTTATCAGTCGAATCTATCAGTCATTCAACAATATTTTTCTCTCACAACAAATCAGCTAACAATACTTTCTGCCATGGCTTATCGGCCACAGTCTCTTTTCTAAGAAGTTGGCATTTAACTTCGTCATTTTGATGATTTGCATTTAATTACTTTGATGTTAACAATTAGAGCTGCATGCCTCTGAATTGGATAAAGTCGTACAATTTTAGGTTAATTTCATAATTGGACGCTCCATATTTGAAACATTTTTTTTAAGCTGCATGCTACCCCCTCTGTCCTAGAAAACTTGATATTTTAAGATTCAAAATTTATTCTAGAAACTTGATTTTTTAACTCTTCAAACTAGGTTGGGCCACTGTTAACAAATAAGGGTACATGCATGGGTAATTTCAATTGAGCAGTAATATGTCTCAAAAATCTTACAACATCAAGTCTTTTTTTGGAACGTAGAGTATATGTGAAATTGTACTAACTAAAAGATTTATTATGTAATTTTGTATCTTATCATGTAATATATACTTTTAGGATCAATAGTAAATACTCCCTCAATTCACCCTTAAAAGACTCTATTTCTTGCTTTGCCCTATGTCAAACTATATCCTAAATCTGATCAAGTTTATACAAAAATATATCAATATTTATGATACCAGTGTGGTTGGATTCATAGTAAAATATATTTTCAGGGTTTACATATTTGGGGTTATAAATGTTTACTCTTCTCAATAAACTTAGTGAAACTTAAGATAATTTGAGTTAGGAGCTAGAAAAAACTAGAAACAAATAGTCTTTTGGGGATAGATGGAGTAATAAATCCAACAAGGTAAGTGGTAATTTGGAGATAAGGTAATAATCCTAAGAATTTTAGAATTTTTCTTCTTCCTCAATCAGGAGTTTAAATGCAACAAAGGGATTAATTTATGAAGCTGTTGCAATAATATAAAAAGAGATCCAAAAAACAAAGAACATGTGCATCCTACATCATCTCAAGCAAACTTGCTGAACCTGAGAATATGAAGCGAACTTCCATTCAGGAGTTGGTGTAATCAGTAACACACAACACAAGTAGGAAGAAAACAGGTAACTATTGAGTATATATTAGCACAACCTGGAGCTGCATGCATCTAGTGAACACAAGGAGAGATAAACTAATTAAGTGAATAAAATATGGGAAGATCATTCATTCTTAAGAAAATCTGAACTTCTAAAGCTTGTTCGTTTGTCTAAAAAATCATGTCTTAAAGTACAGTTCACTGATTTATTGTTAGAGAAAAACATTGTTGGCTGGTAGAAAAAGTACGGCTAGACAAGCGAACCCCTATTGACCAATAACTGTAAGTAACTAACATGGCCAAGAAAAACCAAATATTTCCAAGAAGAAAATGATAAATATCATATCATGTAATTTGTATAAGTGTTGTATAGATAATTCTCATTTTATTAGCCCAGGCACACAATCATAAAACAACATTCACACTTTAGTTCTAGAGAGATTTACCTGTATGGCCCTAAAAAAATGGCTCTTCTTTATATGGTCTATTTTTTTTGAACTTACCTCTGTGACCCTAAAATAAACTTTTATTATTTCTATGGCCTTCCATCCGTTTTCAGCAGTTAATGGTGTTAACTGAAGGTAAAAAGACTATTTTGCCCCTGGTGTAAAAAAATCATAGATTTGTTTGTTTGTTGTATATTTGGAGTAATATTTAGTAAATAAATTCACACATAATATACAAACAAAACTATACAATTTTTTTGTGACAAATATGCCCGTACTATATATGAATTTATTTTCTAAAATATTACTCCAAATATACAACAAACAAACAAAACTCTGTAATTTTTTACGCCAGAGGCAAAACGGTCTTTTTTACCCTCCACTTAACACCATTAACTGCTGAAAACGGACACAAGGCTATAAAAGTAATGAAAGTTTGTTTTAGGGCCATAGAGGTAAGTTCAAAAAATAAAGACCATATAAGGACGAGCCATTTTTTCAGGGTCATATAGGTAAATCTCTCTTAGTCCTAGCCTGTGTATTAGTTCCCAAGTATTATAGTTTTTGCTGTTCCCACACCTTTGATCTGTAGTGCATTTCCACATTCATCCTATTTTTTAGGACTTAATTTAGCTTTATAATCAATAGTTGTCGTCTCGCTGTTGAGAGGCACACTGAAAGAGACATTAACCGTAAATGAAAGCACCTGTATTGAGTCAGAGAGTCAAACTCGAGTAATCAGCAGGCTCTCTCAGAACTCAAGCAAGAAACTTAAGTCTTTAATTTAGCTCAGTTTGCTTCTCTCTCCTATTTTTTGACGGAACTGGTTCTCTCTCTCCTATTCCCAACCTCATTCTTGGTTAGTAATTAAGGCCTGTGCATCCACAAAACCAGGTTACCAGAGAAGCTAGCACTAACTAATTAATAATACACAAACAATCCAATCAGATGGGAGAGAGATTTCAATTAATTTGACTTACAAATTCACTGTAGATTTTTTTTTCAACACCATGTTTGTTATTTACATATAAACATACCATGGTTTTCAGGTTCTAGCCCTCCGGATGATTATCAATGTCACATTTTTGGCGTTACCTTCGATCTGTCATCAGTTGAAATGACTATTTATATGTCATTTGGATGTGTTTTTTTGTTTATTTGGGCGTCGAGCATCAATCCTTTTACAAGATGGGACAGAGATCCATCACATGCGTAATTCATCGTCAGTTGATTGTTCCATAATAAGGTTAACACAACTTGGAGTGTTTAATTATAGCTATGAAAAGTATGAGCTTTACTGAACAAATTAACGCGCACAGCTCGCCTTTAATAAACATGTAAGAAGGTTGAACTTTGAATGATTGGTCCTCGTTCTCCCAAACAATGTTGATGGGCTGCCCAACAATAATCTCCTTTTTTTGGAGGAAACCACAACAATATCTTTACATCTTCTGTAGGTTCAGTGGATGCACTGGTTCTAGCAGCTAGCTGCTTGCTACTGCTAGTATAACCATGTTAAATGGTTGCAGGAGCCTGGAGATATAGTAATAGGTAATGAGCAAGTGGTCCATATTATGCAGAGGTTTCAAATCATGATTGTTTTTGCTTAATGCTGAATTGCTGTCTTGCTGATGCTGTAAAGGAGTGCTATGTATACGTAATCGAAATTACGTAAGATGAGGCGTAGGTGTTTAAACAAGAGTACAAAGTGGCCAGAGGGGTAAAGGCTTGAATTGATTCAGAGATAATTTAGTTGGAAACAACATAATGGCTATACATGATCTCTAACAGGAGGAATGAATAAACTAGTTGAAGCATGTAGGTACGGGTAGCAGAGACTTTTCTTGCTCTGAATAGCACATCAGCAAGAGGCATGGTTTCAGATTGATTTATGTGGCAGGCATATAGATACAAAACTATATAGTGAGTAACCAGTACTCTAGAATCAGATTCATTTTGAGCGTAGCTGGTCCTTGGGCTGAGTAAAGGCTAGGCTTTTTTGTGCTTTTGTTAGATTTGCGGATCAACCTTTTTCTAATCAGCCGGGAGCTGAGACTGAGAGTGGGCAAGCAATGCAAGCTTCTAGAAGGAATTATTAGCTGCCGGAGACATGGATCCTCCTGACATCAAAATTTTTGTTTGACGACATAAGCACAAAAAGAAGCGTCCTTGTGCGGTGTCTGGGCATAAACTAAAGTCAAATTTTAGTTATCTAAAAATAAACGTAGTAATATACTATGTAGCAGGAGGGAGCATGTGGAGGTATGGCGTTTTATATCATTATACATATATGCTATTATACTTGCATTGGTGAGAATTTGATGCTTGACTGATGACCGGGCCGGGCAAGTTGAAGCCAGTCAAAAGTCATGGTTATGGATGCATGCATGCAGGATGCAGCAGACTAGTCATGGGTGTACGTAGGGCATTTGCATTTCTCTCCTCTTCTTATCTGAATTATTAGAACCAAAGGAGACAGTAGCCCACTGTACTGCAATTCTATATCTCTAAAGTTGACGTGCACGTTGATACACACTTAGTGTGTTGCCATACTAATTAAAGGAGATCAAGAGGTATATACAAATACTATATATATAGGTGTGCCCTACAAATACTATATACAAACACTAAATACTGTAATACTTTATATATGAAAAAACCCACAGTATCTCTTTAAATTTGGGTGTACTGCAATCCTTGATTTCTTATTTTCTAGCTAGTATAGATTGTTATTTACTTATTTTAGTTTGTGTGCAGGTACTACGGCGTTTGAATGAAAATTGGCAGCATGCATGTGCGGTTGAGTTGGGTCGTCTGGCCTTGTTAAGCATAGTGGGTCATATTTCCCATTTGAATCGGCCCATAGGTATCTTCTCTTGGTCTTGGCCTATATAGCCTTAGTTAACCCCACCATGAATTCAGCTGTATTCCTTGTTCTGATCGCACATTCTGCGTTTTATTTCAGCTTCAAAAATTGAAAACGAAGCAACGTACCATTACTAACTAACTGGAAATAAATGAGATACTGTTGTTGAATCAGACGCCCATTGACCAAAAAAATATCAGTCTCATCATTAATCAGAGAGTATACTTTGCTATCTTAGATTGTTTAGAACTCCCTGCAATATCAATGATAACAGGCAATGAATCTTGTGTTTGCCCAATTTTAGAGAAACAGAGAAAAAACAATGGCTAAGGTAAGTATGGAAACAAGACACATAAGGCTTGTTTCTTTTATTCATTGATGATACACAAACTTACCAAAGCATATACATGGATGATGGATCATGGATGCATGCTGATGGAAACACACGGGAAAAGGTTGGCACACACATCGTCCATACATAGTACGACAGTAGTACACACACTCTCTATATATTACTATATATAAAGAGAGAACTCACTCTTACACATAGTACTAGTCATAGCCTAAAGCTGTAGGTGGTATGCACGTTGATCTGTGCCACTATGCTCCTCTTAGTTCCCTTCCATGAGGCCCGCGCCAATGGGTGGTGGAAGAGACGGTGGCTCTGGTTTCGATGGTTCTGGTTGGGGTTTTGGCTCTGGTGTAGGTTTGGGCCTTGGCTGGGGCTCTGGCTTGGATGGTTCAGGTTGGGGTTTTGGGCTTGGTTGAGGCTCCAGCTGAGGTTTAGGTTCTGGCGTAGGTTTGGGGCTTGGCTCAGGCTCGGGCTTTGGTTCAGGTTGCGAGGAGGGTGGCTGTGGTGTTGGTTTTGGCTCGGGCTTTGGATCTGGTTGTGGTGTGGGTTTAGGTTCCGGTTTTGGGTTTGGTTGTGGTGTGGGTTTTGGTTCTGGTTGTGGGTCTGGTTGTGGTGTAGGTTTTGGTTTTGGTTGCGGTGTCGGTTTAGGTTCTGGCTTTGGATCTGGTTGTGGTGCGGGCTTTGGTTCAGGCTGTGGTGCCGGCTTGGGTTCTGGCTTTGGGTCTGGTTGTGGTGTGGGTTTTGGGTCAGGCTGCGGTGTTGGCTTGGGTTCTGGCTTTGGGTCTGGTTGTGGTGCAGGCTTTGGTTCAGGTTGCGGTATTGGTTTGGGTTGTAGCTTTAGATCAATCACCCTACTATGAACAAGGTCAGGAACACTTGTAGCCAGTGTAATGGCTAGGGCTAAGTGGAAACATAGTGAGAGGAGTCCGGACCTCATGGTCGCCACCAGTCCAGATGGGCGCTTGATCTCACTCCAATCTCTATCTATTCGATCTCCAGTGCAAGCTGCGGACGCTTGTTGTGCACAGATGGCATGGACGGCATGGGTGATTTATAGGCATTGAAAGCCAACCGAGGCTTGACGCGTGTCCATCTCCCTGTTCGTGATTTTGCCATGGCACTGGCCCGGTAGCATGCAGCTTTTGGATGTACATATACTTTAGCGCCCACCAGACAAATCACTGTGTCGGAAAGGAGAATTATCATTTGTGCAAAGGTCATTTTCATGCATGTTCCATTAGTGAAGTACTTGTTTCATTCTTCGTACGACGTAACTGCAGGGCATTGTTTAGTCTTAGAGGGTATTGGTAAACATATAGGGTTTTATGATGTTCAAATACTAATAAAAAATAAATTGTAGAATTTATTAAACCTAATTAATCTATCATTACCTTAGGTGTTACTGTAGCACTTTATTGTTAAATTATGGACTAATTAGGCTTAAAAGATTCGTCTTGCAAATTAGTCATAATCTATGCAATTAATTATTTTTAGTCTATATTTAATACTTTATGCATGTGTCTAAACATTAGATAGGATAGGATGTAAACTTTTAGGTGAGAAACGAAACAAGGCCAAAAGTGCTGATGTTTTTATTGTGTAATAAGCATTATTTAGATTAGTCATGAAATATATTTTCATAATAAACTTATTTAGAGATCCAACTATAGACAACATCTCCTATAAATTTGGTCAAAGTTAAAGATTATTTGACTTTTTGAAAAATGAGATTTACACTTTTTTTTGAACGGAGTATAATATTTAGCATTATAAATATAGCTAGTGTACATAAGATGCATGCTACAGGTATCACGCGGTTACTTGATCACAAAGTCAGAAAAGAATAATTAATAAGAGAAGGAAATTGGAGAAAGCTAGTAGCTCGATGGATCGTGCGCGACAGATCAGACCTAACTTTGACAGTATCCGAGTAGTGCGGATCGTACATACGTGAACTAGTATAACTATAGGATATCAATAACGGAGATCGATGGAGCTGTGTGTGTGTGTGTGTGTTTCTTACGTGACAAGTTCATGATGCATATATAATCTGCACTGTTATGTACTCACTCGTGTATATGTAATTATGTATGTATATATAGTACAGTATAGCTTTCTTGGATGGCTTTGCTGGACGCACGGATGTGGATCGAGTGGACACGACGTACGGCACAACAGGCACGGTAGGTGGCTATGCATGTGCAAGCTAAGGCGGATGCATGGGTTGGAGATGACCGGCGCGGGCGCGGGCGCGGCGGCGCCCCCACAACCGCACTAGCTAATCGTCGATCGATCTCGGCAAAGCAAAGGCAAATTAAAAGCAGCAGTACAATGAGTGAAACACGACGGCCGGAGCGGACGACGAGACACAACTAACGTACGACGATGGATCGGAGTGAGTGATCATGTCATGCATCGAGCTAGCTAGCTAGTAGTGGCGCGTACGCGGAGAGGGAATTAATGCATGATCGATCGAGTTCATGGCCGGCGGCTGGGACGGCGGCCGGCAGGCGTGCCGGCGTGCGCGTGCGTGCGGTGCCTCTGTCATCGATCTACTGTCGATCATGCGAGCAAGCCGTGTGTGCCCCGCGCCCGCGCGCGCGTGCATAAAGCGAGCGAGCTAGCAGCTACTCGATCCGGTCCCTTTTGCTAGCTTTCCACCCATCAGCATTTGCATCAGATCTACCTCATCCGATCCCCTTCACAAGCATAGATGGATTGGAGAACGTACGAAGGTCTCTCCAATTCCATGCCCCTGTTGCATTTGCATACATCTCAATTAGGCGTGCATTGACATATGTACTTCATGTAGAATAGGATCTTATTTATAGGTTTAGTACATGATGA
>Ga0182004_10005129_pt1 | contig 10653 bp, 7 predicted proteins | sample Sormic07211540_1_FD_120479 | JGI IMG/M metagenome (GOLD analysis project Ga0182004, IMG submission 120479) | Endophyte microbial communities from Sorghum bicolor roots, Mead, Nebraska, USA - 072115-40_1 MetaG | ecosystem: Host-associated > Plants > Roots > Unclassified | place: USA: Nebraska...
CTCTCCTTTACTTTTGTGCATACCTTGCTAGTTGTGTAGCTTGTTTAGCTTAGTTCTCTTGTTGTTGTGCTTTAGTGTTTAGCCTTGTACTAGTTTGTATAGGTGGCTTGCATAGCTTAGTTGTGCTAGTGCTAGAATAGCTTCGCTTTTTGTTTTACTAATCAACTTGTCTGGTTGAAGTTTATAGAAAATTTAAATAGGCTATTCACCCCCCTCTAGCCATTTGGACCTTTCAGTTGCAGATTGTAAAAGGTACAGTAGTACAATATTCCTGTATCCTCAGTTAATATTCCACATATACTTAGCATAATTGACTTTTGTATGTTGTCCACGTATATAATTTTATTTGAAGTCAGTAATATCTGTAGTACTCTCTCTCTCTCTCTGCCCAAAATTGAATATAATTCAGTGATAGTATCAAGTTAATGTATCTCAGTTTGACCAACTATATAAAAATATCAATAATTATTAATTATGATATGCTATTAAATAAAAATCATAGGATTTATCTGAGATATTTTTTATATATACCTATTTGGTATGATATGCGTTAAAATTTCTACATATATACATATTTGACAAACTTTAGGCAGTTTAACAAAAAAATTGCATCTAAAATCACAACCTTTTTTTAAGATGGAGATAGTATTTGTAATATTTTCCAATATAAATCTATAGGCATATCATACGTGTTTTCAAACTGAACGATTTTAAAATTATTGTATTTGAGTTTCAAAAAATAGCTAATTTTTATTAAAAAAATATATACCCTTTTATGACCCAAGGAATCGATGGATGATAGCCGATTTGGACGTTCTTTGCCTCTCCAGCATTCTTTTGCTTCACTATGGGCATAATTGGTTACATGCCTCTTAGAAAAATTTATTTAGTAAGAAGGAGAGAGAATAATAATAAATCCGCGCTTCATGAAGAGTTATATATATTGCGTACATTTTTGTATACCAGCGTGTTAGGTTACTCTTTTTTTTTAAGTTCATATGAACTAGGAAGTCAATTATTTATACTGTCGAGGGTACCCTAACTAGACTAAATGTTTGTGTCGACTGACTTCGACTATCTAGATTCTAAAATCTGAATAGATGGAAGTTGAAGCTACCGCATTAAACCATCCATGAGTTGTTATCGTTTGAACATTAGATCAGTCTCAATGCATGTTTTATGAGAGTGTCATGCACATTAAATAGAGTGCTACATAAACAAAATTACTGATTTGGCAGGGTCATTAAATGAATGAGTTTCATCCCCATGAAACTCATACGGTTCCTAGTTTATAAGTAGCTCCAATAGTGTTAAAACAATTACTTCCTCCGTCACAAAAAGTATCATTCTCACCTTTTTGAGAGATCAACCATCCATTTTTAACTTTGAACAAATATTTATATAAAATTAATATTCTTAGTACATAATGTACTCCCTCCGCCCCAAATTAATTAATTGTTGTTTTTTGTTTTCATACCACAAGTTTGACTTGATTTGTAAAAAGTACGTGCAATATTTATGTCCTTAAATAAATTTGTTATAAAAACTAGTCTCAAAGATATTTCCAATGATACTAATTATGTACCGTAAACATTAATTATTTTTAATATATATTTAGTCAAAGTTGTTTATTAGGAAGCGCAAAAGGGAGTAATTAGTAACTTAGATACTTCCTCCATCCATTTATCGGAGTCATCTTACCGAAAAAATCTCCAAAAATATGAGTCATCCAAGCTGGGGATCAGATCACTATTTTTATCTTTTTCCAAGCACATACGGCTCTTCTCACTTAAGGATGGCAACCAGGTAGATTTGGATCGAGTGAAGTCTCTGTGCACATGAACCCGAAACCACACCGAACACCGATTCGAGTGATAATCCATCCCAAAACCAAATCTGCGAATACCCAAAACCCGAATGATACTCGAAACCCGTTTTCTATGGCAACATAGTAATAGCAATAAGGACGTTCTATAAACATATACATGATATATATACACACATATTTATATGTATAAACAAGAGGCAATAAAAAATAAATACTTTTGTGAGTTAGCTTAGAGTAAATTTAATAATCTAAGTAAACAAGTTATTATTAGCATATTATAAAATATGAAATTTAATTCTAATGTTTTATTTTGGATATCCATTTGATATCCACAGGTGGAAAACCAAACCCGAAACCAAATCTGATAGGTTTTGAGGCCCCGAACCCAAAAACCGTGGGTGAAAAATAATCTCCAAATCCGAATCGGCGAGAACCAAAACCTGCGGATATCCAACTCGAAACCGCTCCGCTGCCATCCTTACTTTTATTGGTCTAACTAATTCAACCGTCTACATACAACTCCTTTTATTGGCCGAATTATTTTTTCTTTAGTCACTGCACAACCCTAAAATGACTGATAAATGAACGAAAGGAGTAGATCATTGTATATGTTTTATAACAAACTTCTTAGAGACGCAAATGTTGCTAATACTTTTTACAACTTTGGTCAACTTAAGAAAGTTTGACCACCAATTCTATTGTTTTTATAGGACGGAGGGAGTAGCTTATAGAATATTTTATTCAACAACAATAAGAGAGAATAGCAAGATATCTTTTCATAAGAGTTTAAGCACACTATGTTCACACGTTTTTTTATAGTACTATAATTCATTATTTTTTTTATTTTTTAAAATTTATATGAGCTAGTAAGTTATAACTTTAATGTTGAGGATGTACTTTACTCGTAGACGTAACGTATGCTTGCAAGTTGACTAGACGAGTGAGTACCTACAGTCCTCCCAAATTTATGAGTCCCCCGTCGCACTCGCACATGGTTTGCTCCGACTGAAAAGAGCCGTTGAGGTCGCAAATCTGCCGAGTTAACTGCAGGGGTAGTTGCTGAACGGCGGCAGCAGTCGACAATCAATTAAACTTACCAGTCGACAATTAAACTTGCGAACAAGGCGGTAACAGTGACGGCTGGTTGGTCGTGAGCAGGAGACACTGCCAACCGTGACAGCGCGCATCCTTTATTAGCTGACCGGTGACCCTGCAGCATTGCCCCGCACATCAGTGATCAGACCGTGTTGGACGGTTGCTGTTGTGTTTCCACCGTATGCATCTGGTTTTTCACGGCCCGTACGCGACTACAGTACGGTACTCCGCCCGTAGTACAGCGGCACGCACGTACGCAAGGCTGAGAGAGCAACGCCGTAGGCGTAGGCCCTGCGCCCTGCGGTGACCGCGCGCATCACGCGTCTCGTCGACCTCGGGGCGAGCAAGCGAGGTGGCGAAGGGAGCCCGCGCCGGCGGCGGGCGTTCAGGTCAGCCCGATCGAGGAGAACGGGACGATCTCTATCCATCCGGGGACATTTGTTGGTTGAGGACCTGACCTGGACAAGTGTTGCCCCGCGCTACCCAAAGCAGCGCCTAGCGACCTACCGATGAGCTATCGGACTGTACTACGCCGGTGCAGGTGGGGCCTTTTCGGTGCCCTTGTCGTCTTGACATCTCCCGGCGTCGCTGTTTGCAGCGTGCGGCGCACCGTGGCGGCTCCATACACCATAGTATGCGTGCATTGCATTGGAGTACGTTTCCCTGGGCACCACCACACCACACCAACGATGTGAACTTGGTGACGTGATGCGTTGTTGTTGCAATAGTTTTTGGGACTGAAACCCGTGGTGTCCACTTCCAATCAAACACGCAGGCTAATAATAACAACTAAGAAGCTGGTCCAGCATCGCTGACAATGTTTTTAGCGAGATTATTATTCATCCCCAGTTCCCCACTTGCCTTGGTCAGGAATGTTCGTCTGCGTCGACGCGTTCCCTCTTTTCTTTATTGACGACTGAAGAGATCTGCAGTGTGTGCAGCCGTGCAGAGGGCGGGCCAGGCAGATCGTAGTCGTATCCGGTTTCGTTCACGACATTACGTGATGGGTGTGAGACCAAGCTGAATGGGCCCGGCATGTGCCAAGTTGAGTTTATACGTACGATTAATGAACGTTCAGGGAATCGGAGCTGCAAAACGAGCAATGCCCGTCGACTGAAGACACGGGGAGAGAATAGTCGGTGTCCTGTAGTACTCTTTAACTCGTGATGACACGATGCGCTATGCGCATGTGTGGGCCCGGTGGTCGGAACAACATAATGTGTCGTGGTCCTGTTCTGATCAGTTATTATCGCTGCTCAAAAAAAAAATCAGTTATTATCGGTTACAGTAGACATTCCTGCGCCGAAGTGGAACTAAAAAAACCCTCAGGAGACGAGAGCGCCGGGCCGGCAAAAACTGTGGGCCGACCTCAGGTTCACTGGCTGCTCTACCTCTAGTTTCATTAAAGGATTCTTTAGCCTTCTTTAGCCCATTTGGGAGGGCCCTTTTCTCTCCGAATTGATGGATTCTTTGGCCTCGTTTACAAAGGATCTCCTCAGCTTCGATTCTTACGACACACCGCCAGAGCTATGCAGCAGGAGCCCCCCTCTCCTCCCAAATAAATTAGGGTCTGCTTGGATGGGCCAGGATTAACAACTTGTCCTATTAACTTCTATAAATGGATCAGTGAACTAACAACTACTCCCTCCGTACCTAGAATACATAACGTCCTAGACCCAAGGCCAGTTTTCGTAAAACTTGACGTCGGCCAGCCGCATGCTCTGTTTAGGACGTGATTGCCCCTGCCGTCAGGCCTGTTGCGCTCGGCCGCTCGCCAACAGCTCGCTCGCAATTAATCGTGTCTCCTCAGTTGGCTTCGTCGCTGCCCCGTCGGCTCTCGCGTCGAGGCAGACCGCAGGCCACAACACGCTTGCCTACAGGTTGCCTCCTTCATCTCCTCAGCACGCTCGCTCGCCGCTCGGCACAGTCTAGGATTAGTTCACCATCGTTCCTCGCCGCCTGTTCCTTCGCTTTGTTGCTCGCGCGCGCCATGGAGTCCGACTCCATGAAGGTTGGAAGCACCATGGAGTCCAGTGCTATGAAGGTCACTTGCGCCATGGAGGAGGTGCTGGACGATGCAGAGTTTGCAACGGACTCGAGATGACGATGGCCTCCATCACTGCACACTCGTCTCCATCTCCTCACGCTCGCTCGCCTGCAAGGTCGTCCGGACACTCGCCGCTAGAGATGGCTCGCTCGCCTCCACGCTTGCCGCTAGCTCACTGCGCGGCGAGCTCGCCGCACGCTCGTGGATGGGTTGGACTCAGAGGCGCACGATCGACTCTATCTCCGTCGATGTACTGGACTTGGAGGCGCAGGACTCCGTCGATGTGCTGAACTTGGAGGCGCAGGACTCCGTCGTGGAGAATAGGCAGCTCAAACAACGCTCTTCTTGTTCTAAACGAGTGAGCAGGCAACAAACACGCGAATGCAAAACTGCCAAATGAAAATGCATGCGCTAATGCAAAACTGTCAAGCGAAAATGCAGGCACCAAAAACGCAAAACTTTCATCCTTGCCGTGCAAAATAAAAAAGTGAGCCTATTAGGATTCGAACCTACGTCGCAGCATTGAATCCTCCGCGCACTATCCAACTGGGATGGTTAACTTTATTAAACAGAGAGCAGCCGTAACTCCATTTATTAGGGGCAAAGAAGGAAAACTAACCCCTAATTAGTTACTCCTTGGTTACCACAATCATGTCCTAAACGTCATATTTTTTGGGTATGGAGGGAGTAGTCTATAATTAGCGGACTAATAGTCCGCCTGTTTAAAAGTTTAAGAACTAAAAATTAGTACTATCGATCCAAACAGGACCTTAGAACTATAAGCCATTTGTTTGCATCATTAGCTCTGACTTTTTTGGTTAACATCAGGAAGCTCTCTCAAGCGAACAAATTATAACACTAGTTAGAAGAACCTTCACATTTGTATTCGTTCCACAACACACCTTCGCATTCACAATGCTCCCCTACCCCTATATGTTCTCCCTGTTTACTTTAGGACTGTCCTTGGCAATTGGGATTTTGGACGGTGCGCCAGGTATATGACCGAGTCCAGACACAAGCTGAAGATCGGGCTGACTACCAGAGTTAGTCCAGGTAATTTTTTGTTCCGGTTTTACTCGATTGAATAATTGTGATTGACTGATTATACATGGAACTAGTATATATTCCTGAAAGGCTGAAACTATCAATCTTCCTTAATAGCGATTGACTTATTTTACATTGGACTAGTAGATTCCTGAAAGGCTGAAACTACATAGCCTATGCACACAACAAAATCTGGCAAATGGAGATGATTGAGAGGAAAGATATCCTCCAGAATCATGCGCCTGTGTACAAGAGCCAACATTTGGGCCATCTACGATCGAACAGACATACATGGCCCTTCTGGCCTCATCAATCTGCAATTCTGCATGCAGCAGCAGAAGCAACAGCGACCAAAGCACCTCGCAAACATGCTCCATCTACCATCTTCCACTCGCCGGGAGATGCCCTCCAAAAAATTTGCCGGTCAGATCGATCAGTGCGGGGCCGGCGGCAGCCGTGCTAGCTACCTCATGCTCGGAGACTGGTGGTGGTGGCTGCTGCTCCCCGCCCGGCCGGACCCGGACCCGGACCTCGGGCGCGACGACCGCCCGTGGCCGTGGCTGCTCCGCGCTGCTTCGTCCCGGTGGTCCCGCGGCGCGCCCTTGGGCCGCACCTTGAGCTGCTCGATCTCCTCGAGTGCCAGCACGACCTCCGCCATGGAGGGCCGGCTCCTGGGGTCCCCCTCGAGGCAGCGCAGCGTGAGCTGGGCCGCCTGCAGCGCCGCCTTGGACGGGTACTGGCCCTCGAGCCGCGGGTCGACGAGGCGCGCCAGCTTCCGCCGGTCCGCCAGGTACGGCTTGGCCCACTCCACCAGGTTGTGCTGCTGCGCGGGGCGGCCCGTGTCCAGCGCCCGCAGGCCCGTCAGCATCTCCAGCAGCACCACGCCGAAGCCGTACACGTCGCTCTTCACGTACAGGTGCCCTGGAGACCCAGAAAGTTTGGTGGACTTGATTGCGAGCCAAGAAGGTGGGTGGACTGGTGGGACGGTGTGTTAAGTACATAATATGTGCGCGTGTGTGTACCTGTGGCGACGTACTCCGGCGCAGCGTAGCCGTACGTGCCCATGACCCGGGTGGTGACGTGGCTGTCGCCGCCGGTCGGGCCATTCTTGGCGAGACCGAAGTCGGATAGCTTGGCGTTGTAATTCTGCGGGAGCGGGAGGGCAGGGAAGAGCATGGGTTTGATTGTTGTGTCCTTTTTATTGGATGGGAGGAGGGAGAGACATGAGGCGATCGAAGAACCGCGAACGTACCGTGTCGAGGAGGATGTTTGAGGCCTTGAAGTCTCGGTAGATCACCTGCTTCTCCGACGAGTGGAGGAAGGCGAGGCCACGCGCGGCGCCAATGGCGATGCGCAGCCGAAGGTTCCACGACATTGGTTCGAAGGAGCCGCCCTCTGTTTAATCGCAACATATCCTTGTTATTCTACCTTCTAGTACACTTGTTTTCATGATAAAAGAAAAAAAACAAGTCACTAAAGCGGAGCTATAGCCTGCGATGGCTGATGGCGACGACATGCATCTTGTGATCTCGATAAAAGAAAGGGACCACACACAAAAAAAAAAAGAGCTAAACAGCATATACCGTAGCTTTCAACAAAGTCCACCCAGTCTTTATCAAAACACAATCAGTGTGTACTTGCGAGGAAGTAGACAAAGAAGATAGACATTCCAAAGACCAAAAAAAAAAAAAAGAGGACTCACTTCTGAAGAGATGATTGTCCAGGCTGCCTTTGGGCATGTACTCGTACACGAGGAGGAGATCCCTGTCCTCCACGCAGTAGCCCAGCAGCCTCACCAGGTTCGGATGCGACAGCCTCCCCAGAAAGTTCACCTCAGACTGCAAAACTCCCACAGAAACGTCAACGGGTTAGAATTTAAGCAGGGTGGATAGATCAGAATCAGTCGGCGAACGCGGCGTCGCCCATCGCCCTCGCCACGCGCATTCCCCCCCGGCCCGGCCGGCCCGCGGGGACGCCGGCAAGGCAACTGAAGCGATCAGGCCGGAGGCTTGCCCGCCAGGTCGGCGCCAGCTCCTACGCAGCTTATTGTATGCCGTTCCCACGCAAAGACACAACAAAGCGGCGCGGCATTCGCGTGTGTATATATGAACATTTGAAAACGATGGATTGGGGCACCGGCCGCCGGCCACGTGAACACGCGGTATGGATGGGATTGGAATCTGCTACCGCCTACGGTCCTCAGCTCGTAGAGCTAGTCCAAATCTAAAATAGAAGCAAACTCCGGTTGGTAAACTAGCGAGCTGATTGTTGCCAGTAGAAGAGTAGCACAGTAGCTTGGAGAAAATCGCGGCGGCGTGTTCATACGATGAACGAGACGCACCTGCCACTCCTGCACGCCCTGCACGCTCTCCGGGTTGAGCTTCTTGACGGCGACCACCATGCCGATGCCGGAGCGCGTCGGGTTCATGGTCTTCTCGTCGACCCAGCCCTTGTACACCCGCCCGAACCCGCCCTCGCCCAGAACCGTGTCCGGCCTGAAGTTGCGCGTCGCGGCCCGGAGCTCCGCGAAGGTGAAGATGCGGAGGTCGGGCGTCTCCAGGATCCTCCCCTCCTCCCGCTCCTCCTGGTGGTACGCGTCGGCGGCGGCGGCGGACGCGAGGGGCCTCGAGCCGCTGCTGGTGCTGGTGCTGCCGCTTCGGCCCGTCGTGGTGGCGCTGCTGTTCATGGACGAGCCAGGAGACCTGCTGCTGCTGGGGCGCCCTGATGAGCTCATGGAACCCTCGGATTTGGGTGCCGCCACCATGGCTGGAGCTGCCGTCGTAGCTGCTGTTGAGAAACAAAGAGATCGGTCATGACTCATGAGCAATAGGGATTTGGATGGAGGTAGCAGACCTGAACCTCGAGCTGTTCCAGCTCAATGAATCGTGTCAAAAACCAAGAGAATCAGCCGAGTTAAACCGATGCAGGAATCAAAGCAATAAAACGATCATGTCGCACCGTCTACGTAAGGCTGCTAGCAGAAAGTAAGCAGGAAATGCAATCCAGACATGCGTTGGTACAGTACCTCGGGGCTGTCCATGGTGGCCCGAGTTCTTCACGACCTCCACCAGTTCGGCCTCCTCCGAGCCGAGGCAGTTCCCCATGGAAGCAGCAGCGGGGAGCTCGGTCGGTCGACGCTTCACTGTCTGGTGGGGTCTGCCGCTGCCGCCTCCTCTCTTCTCCTGGGTTCCTCTGTTTCGGTTTCTTGTGCTCTTGCTGTGATATATAAAAAGGAGGGGGCGCGGCCGGCGGCCCGTACCCCGTAGTACCTGTGCGATCGCCGAGGCTTACGCGTTATGGAAGACCTTTACCTTTCGATGGCTTGGTTGGTGCTGCTGCTGTCGTCGTGGGGGCAAGGCAATGGGCAATGGGCATGCATGCATCAGTATCTGTCTTCCCGAGACGGCAGTATGTGTGTGTGTGTCAACACACTTGACATCATGTTTCGCCTAATAAAGCGAAGCGCAGTGCAGGAGTTTGGAAAGGAAGCCCGTGCGTTTACTTCGGCGAGGTCAAACGCCGTTTGGCAACTTGCGAGTCTCTCTGCTTTCCCTCTGGACTGTGGCATCGTTCATATCGCATCATTTTAGGGCCTGGTTTAGTTCCGAAAAATGAAAACTTTTCGGAACTGTAGCACTTTCGTTTGTTTGTGACAAATATTATTCAATCATGGACTAACTAGGATCAAAAGATTTATCTCGTGATTTCCAGCTAAACTGTGTAATTAGTTTTTGTTTTCGTCTATATTTAATGTTTCATGCATGTGCCACAAGATTCGATGTGACGGGGAATTTTGAAAACTTTTTGGTTTTTAGATTGAACTAAACAAGGCCGTGGTGGATTTCGAGGCAACTTGTCACGGTTATAGGGCACGTGTTGGACTTGTCTAGCTCCGGCCAGGCCACACGTACACTGCCGATGGAGGAATTTTGGTGGTCCGGCTCCGGCGGGCAAATCAATAGGCCACGACGGGCTATGTTCTGCTGCAGGTTCGATCGTTCGTTCTAGATTGATGGGATGGACAGAGCCTGGCTGAACCCGAAAGCTGTGTCTGAAACGGACAGGTTTACAAGTCCACAAGCGCTGAACTGCTACCGTTCTTTAGGCCTTGTTTAGATTTTTTTTAATTTTGATACTATATCACTTTTGTTTTTTATTTGATAAACATTGTCCAATCATAAAATAACTAGGCTTAAAAGATTTGTCTTACGATTTACAGACAAACTATACAATTAGTTTTTGTTTTTCATTTATATTTAATGCTCCATGTATGTACTGTAAGATTTGATGTGAAGGAGAATCTTGAAAAGTTTTTGGTTTTGAGAGTGAACTAAACAAGACCTTAATTTAGCCCCATTTGGTGAAGTGAAAAATCTTTGTTCTCGCTTGGGAGTTCGCGTGCCGAGGAAAAACCAGCGCCTGAACGAGGCTTGAGCGAACCCAAGTTAATTTGGCTGCTGGAGCGAGGACATCACACCTTTTTCCCCAACAATTAGGCCTTGTTTAGTTCCAAAATTTTTTGCAAAATAGGTACTGTAGCACTTTCGTTTGTTTGTGACAAATATTGTCCAATCGTAGACTAACTAGGCTCAAAAGATTCATCTCATCAATTCCGACCAAACTATGCAATTAGTTTTTA
>Ga0182004_10005130_pt1 | contig 10653 bp, 9 predicted proteins | sample Sormic07211540_1_FD_120479 | JGI IMG/M metagenome (GOLD analysis project Ga0182004, IMG submission 120479) | Endophyte microbial communities from Sorghum bicolor roots, Mead, Nebraska, USA - 072115-40_1 MetaG | ecosystem: Host-associated > Plants > Roots > Unclassified | place: USA: Nebraska...
GGATAAAAAGCTTGTCCGTGTCCTGCGTCACCATCGAGTTCGTAGTTTGCGCACCGTCTACCGATAAACTACTACCGTGGGTATACCCCAAGGTAGACTGCCGACCAGCTTTCGTCGACAACAACCGTACAAGGGAGAGGGCCCCAACCGTGTGGTTGTGCTGGACGAAGAAGAAGCAATGCGGGAGAAGACGCGTCGGCGAGCAGGTCTCGGCGGCAACGCGGGTCGTGGCAGCTCGATGACAAAGACCCAATCAGCAGGACGAAGACCTTGTGCAGACGGATGGCGCAGCAGGGATTGCGTAGCATAGTCGTCAATGCACAGGTGACGGCGATGTAGATGTAACGGCGAAGTAGACACACGGACGGTGGTGCTACGGCCCGATCAGGCGACACAACAGCAGCCCTGAAATGCGCGTAGTACTCGGAGACGGTGTCGATGAAGTTGATGCCGATGCCGGAGTAGAATGCGCGAGGTCGATGGGCGGTGGGCGACTCAATCCCGATCAGTGATCGGGCAAAACCAAAAAGATACAGCAGTAGCAGATCGAGTGTACCCAGCAAGATGACACGATGGCGGCGGTGCGTCCCAATCGGGCGGCGCAAGGCGCACGACGGGTCACGAACACGCGGGGTCGAAGGCGCCAACGCAGATCAACGAGGTGGAGATGGGTAGATCCGCCCGACAACAACGACACGCCAGATCTGGTTGCCTCCATGGCAACGCAGGGTTGAGGCGTGTGGCCGGCCTTGGCCGCCACCACGGCGGCATGGGACGAGGCGAGATCCATCTGCCTCCATGCGATGAAGATCAGGTGTTGATGGCAACAGCCGGCGGCGAGCCCGGGGACGAGGCGGCGGCGGCAACCTGGCGATGACGTAGGGGAGATCCCGATCTGCTCTGCGACGACGACGACGGCAGCCGGATCAATAGGATCGGGCGCCTAAAGAGGGGCGCTGCCCCCGGCGGAGATCGACCTCTCCCCGGGGGCGTGCAGTGCGGAAGCGGCGGCGGCTAGGGTTAGAATCTAAACCTAGGCAAATGATACCATGAAGGAGAATATAAATGGTGGAATATTTGATATATTGCATTGGGCTGATTATATAGGGTACATAGGACTAACACCTTATGTGGGTACACAATGTGGTACTGTTCCTATTTACTCTAACAGGCTCTCATTGCTATTCCACTTAGAAACTCAAATTTAATTTGAACTGCTATCTGTGACAATTATAACAGATTAAATGCACTGCCTTTTCAATTCATGGAATTTTCAGTGACTTATTTCTAGGTTTCTTTCTATAATATAGGTTGCATTTTGTATTATCTTTACGTGGATTCCTTCTGAGTCACATATTTCATGGTCTCTATAATCTGGAGTTCTAATTTATGTTTGGACAATGTATTTTTTTCTATTTTCTAATAGTGCTAAACGTGGTTCGTTGTAACCTCTAGGTTGGATTTCTTCAGTATGTCCAGCAGTGGAAGAAGAAAGTTGTATTTGTTCTAAACAAATTGGACCTCTATCGGAACAGCAATGAGGTTTGGTGTTGTAACTTCATTTCTGCACAATTCAAATGAAAGCAAGATTTATTTTGTTCCTAATTGCTTGTTTCTAATTTATTGCTTTGCTTCTCAATCTGATGTGTATAGCTTGAAGAAGCTACTGCATTTGTCAAGGAAAATGCAATGAAATTGCTTAACGCGGAAGATGTCACACTGTTTCCTGTATCTTCACGCTCTGCTCTGGAAGCCAAGCTTTCATATTCCAAAAACAGTGACGGAAAGCATTTGAGGGAAGCTATGTTTAGTGATCCTAGATGGAGAAGCAGCAATTTTTGTGAACTTGAGGATTACTTACTGAGTTTCTTAGATAGTTCAACAGAAAATGGAAAAGAAAGGGTCCGGCTGAAACTTGAAACACCAATAGGCATTGCAGATCGATTGTTAACTTCATGTCAAAGACTCGTGAAACTAGAATATGAAAAGGCTGTTGAAGATTTAACATCCATCAAGGATCTTGTTTATGGTGCAAACAATTATGCCATCAAACTTAAGTCTGATAGCAATTCCTGGCAGAACCAGATTTCATCTCTTGTAGGTGTTTCAAATACTACCAGTTATTTTTTTTATTTACACAAATGTACTCCCTCTTTTACCAAAATATAAATTGTATTTCTCCTGCCCTCAATGCAAAATAGTGGTTAAATGCAACTTGGGATACTGCCTATTTTTCTTCCTTGTAATACCTCTGACCCAAATACAAATCTAGCCTGCTTCAGTGCACCAAATATAATAAATCCATAACAACCTCCTTGTCTACCTTAGATGCACACTAACCAATGGAGTAAACTTGACAGTTGCCACCCATCTTAACTCCAGTAATGATTGATGAGTACTATGGTCATTGTGCCCTCTCACCTTAATACTTGTGCCAGGTCCAGACGGACTTATATTTGGGATCGTTGGTAGTACTTTATATTTCTGGCCTCAACATGTATAATAAACAGTTAGTGCCCACACTATACTTTCCAGGGGCACTTATGAGGATATTTTTTGTCATTTTCGACATGCCTTCCCCATTAACTTCTGATCTTTTAAGTGTGCATATGGTTAGATATACACTTTCCAATTTCTCATACATGCATATATTGCTGACCTAGCAACTAGCATTGATATTTGGTGACAGTCCTTTTGAGTGCAATATGCTTAATACTCCCAGATTGAGAGGTTGGTAACATACTTACATCTACCTTCTTGCAGATTGAGAGAGCAAAAGGTCGAGCAGTAACACTTATGGGATCTACACTTCAGCTGTCAAATATTGACCTTATTTTTACATACACGGTCAAAGGAAAAACAGGCAGTTCCACGAGAGCCACATCATTTGTTCAGAATGATATTCTGAGTCCAACCCTTGACGATGCTGTGGTATGTTTGGCATTGAACTTTCTCTTAGTTTTACCATATTCTGATCCACATATGCTTGTAAGCATATAATTCACACCTGAGTGCTAAATGTGCAGCAATCCCAGAACAGATTGTTTTTCCATAATTTTGAGTATTGCATTATGGTATCACTAACTATGCACACTATAACTATTTTGGACAAACTGTTCTTGGAAGTGATCCCAAGTTAATTGCTTGCAGTTGCCTTGATTTCAACAAATCTTCCTTTATCAAAACTTTTGGTGCTGACTTGCTTGATTAATTCTGCAATTCGCTGATTATCTCCTGCAATATCATATGCTTTACAAGGTGGTGTTGGTGTGTGTTGTAAGGGCTTCTGCCCTCTCATCATCCGGGCAGTCTGCAGACCCAACTTCGTCTTTTCGATGTTCCTTTAATAGAACTGGGATTTTCAGGTGTATGTAGTAAGCAGTCTTGAACATGGTAGTAGTAAGCAATTACATGGGCACCTCATATCGGATCTAAATCGTTTGAGCAATTCATTTAAGAGTAATTCACTTTGCCCATTTGCAGCATGGTTAATATTTTATAGCTCTCAGAATGAGTACTTCTCTTTTTTGATGTATTATTGTGTTATTTTTTATTTATTTTTTTGCACATTCTGTTCTAAAGTAAATTTTATGGAACTATACATGATTTATATCATCAGAAAACTATACTTTTGTCAACTCATTTCGCACGACTTTGCTAATATATCACAAAACTACACTTTTTTTTGTAACATAGTGCGTGTATCAACTGACATCCTGGACCCCCACACGTGAGACACACACAGGTGGAGCTCATTAATCATCCAAGCAGATGATATCTTACATATGGGACTGAGATGTCATTTAATGTCCAAACAAACGGAATTAGTGAAAAGATGTGCAGTTCTTTTCAGTTGACTAAAGTATGAGTAATTATGTGATAATAGAGATCGCATAAATATATTTGTCTGAAATTTGCTCGATATTCTAGCTATTTGCTTTGTCATGCTTATGTATCCATTTTATCAGCAAAAGTTTTTCTTTTGTTAGAATTTACTAGGTGACTACTCGACATGGTTGAGTTCTAGCAATACCCGTGAAGCAAAAGTATATTTGGAGTGTTTCAGTGCAAGATGGGATGCACTGGTTGGTCCAGAAGAAAGGGCTCTGTTAGATCCAAATGGACTTGTCAATGAAGGGGAGAAACTCACCATAAAGGCACTGGATGGCTTCAACGCCAGTGCTGCTGCCAAGGTTTTTGAAGAGGAAATCAGAGAAGTGGTATGCCTTATTAATGGCCTTGATTTATGTCTATTGATATGTTTTAAATCTATGCTTTGACACCCCTAAAAAGTATTGAGGTTCTTTTTTTTTTTTTCGAAAGAATAAGTATTGAGGTTCTAATTACAAGTAGTACACCACACTGTTAGGGAAACTGTGGACATTTCATTATATATACTAAATGGTAAATGCCTTGATAATAGGCCAAGAACAGCCCTGAAATCTGCAGTTTTCCATTGCCCTTGTCAATCTGTTACATGAATATTTATTAGGTGGTCAAGCTTACTGCTTATACCTTTCTAGATGATGAACTAATTGTGCCCTGAAGAACTGAACTTAGTAGAATCCATTGCATGGTCCACCGCCTGTAATTTGATCGTATGTCGAACATTTGAACACACACCTTTAGGGTTTGTTTGGACAAACGCATTCCCTGTGGATTGGAGTGGACCTGGCGGGATTGAGGGGAAAATTAGTTCATTTCCCTCTTCAATCCACATGTTGGAAGGGACTGGCAATGATAAATGGAAAGAAATTATTTCATTTGCCTCTTCAATCCGGAAATAATATACATGCGTTGGGAATTGGAATGCAAGAATAGCCAAAGCATTCAGGGCTCCACAATATTTTAGGTTTAACAGAATACAATATTTTAAGTTTTGTACTATATCTGAGTGCAGAGTGCATGCCTAGACTTGTAATCACGGATGCTTTGTTTGTCCTTGTTTTCGTGCATTGTTATTTATTTCTGAGCTTAGCTATTTGCATGTGAAGGCTTTTGGAACATTTGGAGGGCTAGGTATTGCTGGACTGTCAGCTTCTCTTTTGACATCTGTTTTGTCAACTACTCTTGAAGATCTTCTTGCTCTTGCGCTTTGCTCAGCTGGCGGGTAATTCAATCATTGATAACTGTGCATCATTCTTTAGCAAAGCTTTTAACAATGAAATGGGACGGTTGATGTGTAACGATTTTGATTTGTCCTTTAGGTTTTTTGTTTTATCAAGTTTCCCTGGTCGACGGAAGCTTGCAATACAGAAGGTTAACAAGGCTGCCGATGAACTCTCGAGAAAAGTTGATGAAGCTATCCAAAAGGATATCTCACAGAGTGCTAATGACCTAATCCGCTTTGTTGAGGTCATCAGCAAACCTTACCAGGAAGCATGCCAGCGAAAAATAGATTGGTTACAGGGCGTTCAGGGTGAGCTATCTGCTGTCGAGCGTAAGCTCCAAACTTTGAAAGTTGAAATCCAAAATCTTCATGGATCGTGAGGTCTCATTACACCTTGTTTATTTGCAATTAATTCTTTGGATGGACATACTAATCATTTTTTGTTGGTTTATACTGCATCGTGATGTAGACGTAGTGCCTTTGCTGTATATGATAGTCTGCAAGTGTAATGTGCGTTGTAAATTCAGAACAAGTGATAAACTGGATATCCAACTGTCACGTGATAATTGCTCGCCCTGAGAACTGAGAAGGATGTTTTAAAAAACTTGCCTATTTGATAAAATTTACAACATGTCAACATCATGTATCAAAACATATGAAACTTGCCCTTTTGGGATCAAGTGAAAATTTAAAAATAAAAGTTGCTTTCAAATCTAGATCTGTCACGCGTAATGCACCCTATAATTATGGCGTGCCGGGTCTTGCGTTAGATTCATATGTACAGACCCAGATGGTGGCCTTCTACGTGAGAGTGCCTGACCTCTCGTCCACGTCCCCTAGAGCCATAGAGGTATTTGCCGTGAGAGTACCAGACGGCCTCACTCTTCTATTTATATTGTTACATTACATGGTGATCATACAAGGTAGGCAATAAATCATACAATCAATCAGCCATAATCCTGGCAATTGCTAGCTTATGCACGAAGCTTTGAGCTTCGCCTGGGCTCTATTCGAGTGCTGGTCCGCTGCTGCTGCTGGGTACACACTACACACACCAAGGCCTCTCCAATGAGAGGAGAGTTTTGCAAGAATTTGACTAGCTGTGTGGTGACCACAAAGTGAGCTAAATCCTTGGCCTTTCTGTTAGTGCGTTGCTGCAGAGTACACGTAGGTAGCATAGTCAAATCCATACAAATATATAATAGTGCAGTGGCTTTTGACGCTATGTTTATTCTTCCTTTCACTGCAATGTTATGTCTCGGGTACATGCATGTTCAGATAGATACCCTGGGAATTGTATGGTGGATGAGCGATGAACTTATTCTCTAGCACAATGTAATTAACAAGCAGTTGATTTCCGAGGTACCAATTTAATCTTGTACTATGGTGACGGACGGATACTTGAAATTTGTTGAAAAATTCCTTGGTCCTTCAAATGACACTATAAAATTGATGCTCATGTATAATGCCACTGCTTTTGAAATACATGACTGATTTAAAATAATGAACGCAACCATTTGCAAAAGCAATGGTGCATGAGCGGACTTTGATTTTGCTGTGGCATTTCTGGATTGGAATCTTTTTTTAAATAAAGAATCATTCTATTTTTAATGAAAGCAATATCTCAGACGTCACCAAATAGATATAGGAGCTAAAGTCTAAAGACATAACACAGTGCAAGTAAACAAGTTACAGGGATCTAGAGTCTACTAGTGTATTAAAAAAAAATTTCATGAGAACTCTAGTAGCAAAGTCAAATCTAACACAAATTCTCGCAAACTTCTCTCATTGGAGGCCTGATTACAGTAGGGGAGTGTTTTTGGCTAGTCCGTTTGTTCTTCCTTTAGCTGCTCCTTGTTTGGCACGAGTCCAAACAGCTCTGGTTCCTAGCAGTATGAAGACATAGAGAAGCTTAAACTTGTGAAGCAAAAAAATAGTGACTTTACTTGCTTCTGATTCACTTTAATAAGAGAGATAAAAATGGAGCCGAAGCTTTACTAATAAACGGGGATGTATGGATGGATACCATCGCAGGGACGGTGGACATGGATGAACTTATATATGAGAATTATACTAAGCTTTATCTAGAAATGTTCTTTCACGGTATCACCTAATTAACAAGCAGTTGATTTTTCAAGGTATAGAAACTAGACTAGTACGGATGGTGGTGGATGGACTTGAGTTTTGTTCTATGTGCCACTGAAAAATTCCCTGATCTAAGAATTCACAAAGCAAAATTGATGTCTGCATATTCGCAAATTGCAATGCTGTCTTCTAAAATACGGTGGATCAATAAACAAAAGAATAGGACCATTTGCACAAGCTCTGAGTGAGGACATCTGTTTTGCAGTGACATTTTGGGATCTGAGACTTATCTATTGAGAAAAGTATCTTGATTTTTTTAAACAGACTTTACTGATAAAGTTTCGATCTTTGAAATAAGCCAAGAAACGCATTATGCAAAAGCAAACAACAAAGGAAATAAAGAAAGGAAATATGTAATTAAAACAAGTCACAGAACATCTGCTGCCACCAAGGTCAGTAGTGGGCTGCATTCGCACAATACAGGTAAACAGGTTTGGCAAAGGATCTGGGGCTTCTTCATCCTGTGTCGTATAATTTTTTTTTCCTCATAAACCTAGGGAAACATATGCCAGACCGAACTTGATTCCCAATCTAGGATTGGAAAACGGCTTTCCTAATTAAAGTTCATACACGCATTCCAGTTAGCAATGTACCGGCGGTGAACAAAGAAGAATTTATGTATTTTCTATCACAAGTTCATTAATTAACAAGCATTTGATTTATCATCAAGGGTACTAAAACTAGTACCTAGTGGGTGCCTAATTGCCTACTTCTATTCTGCTGTCTGTCCTTGTTTACTGATATGTTACAAAAGGTGGTCTCCGGCCGGGTCCATTTTGCCTGCACTGCAAAAGTTCGCATCAGCAGAGCATAAACTTTTTCCATTTTTTAGGGTACAAACCATGAGCTGACGAGCAGCTGGAAGTGCACCGTCGGATCCTTGCCTTTGTGGTGCTGGATTCAGCTCAAAGCTCGTAGGACACATGAGTAGCACAGGCGCCAAAGGTTAGGGCCATTGTTTTTTCCCCCATCCTTGAGTGACAACTGATTAGTCCTCGCACATAAAAGTTAAAAGTGATTAGGTTGACATCATTCACGCGTACGTAGAAGTGTTAAAGTTAAACTTTTGGGGATTCTGTTTAAATACTAGGAGGCTAAATATGATAGTGTTGTCGATCGCAAAAACTATACATATGCATGATAGTGTTGTCCTTGCAAACAATCACTGACATGTGGGTCCATAAAGATTACACATGGCATGTAGGGGCCACTTGTCAGCTATTGTTAGTCTACTTCACTTACTCCCTCCGTCCAGGAAAATGCAATTCTCGTTTTTCGAAGAGTCAAACTATTTAAATTTTAACTAAATTTATATAAAAAATACTAATACTCATAATGTAAAATAAGAATCGTTTGATTAGTTACAAAATATATTTTTATAGTAAATTTATTTGGAGACATAAATGCTAATACTATTTATGATCAATTTAGTTAAACTTGAGCTAGTTTGACTATTGCGGTTTCTATATTTGTATTCTTTTCACAGGAAATATCATTTTTTGTGGGGACTACAGTTTGCAATTTGTTCAAGAGGGTAGAGGGTGCCTGCTACCTAGGCTTCACTTTGTTTTGGGGAGACAAAAAGGCGCCTTTCCTAGCTAAAATACTCTTGGCAGTCCTGTCAAAAAAATGAAACCCTCTTCGCAGTTTGTGAAGGAGTTACATGCCGTTAGGGGAGATGGTGGTGGCCTGCTCGTGCAGCCGTTCATTTTTCAGTAATGTTGTCGGCTTGTCTCTATACTTTGTTTGATCTCGGATCAGTGAAGTTTTTGCTTTTCCACATGCATGAATGTCTCCTAGTTAAGTTGTTTCTTTTTCAATCATACGGGTAAGGAAGGATTCTATTCGCTAAGGACATGTTTGGTTGTCTGAATTAGGACATATCAAGACTTATGCAATGCAGTTTCTCTTTGTCCTCAACAGTAAGACACACAAGCTAGCTTATATATGTCATGTCACTGACATCTCATATGTGGGTCCTATGTTTAAGTGTTTTTTCATTCTCTCTCTCCTCTCCTCCTTCCTTTCCTATTTCTTCTTCGTCTTCACCGTGCATAGCCAGATGTCAGATGCCCTCCATCCCTACCACTTGCCGCCGGCCTACCTCCGCCTCCGTCGCTTGAGTTTGCCCTCACCGGCCGCCGTGATCCTTTGCCTCTGTTGGGCACGAGTCCAGCATTTTCTACTAGTGTCATAATGTATCAGTGATACTAATTTGATATAAATGGTATCATTCTTTTTTTATACATTTGGTCAAGCTTAGAATAGTTTAACTTGTGATAAATTTGGATTCATTATATTCCAATACTTAAGAAGAAAGCATACCCGACATACGACCCACTTTATTGTTTGCCTTTTCCGTTAAGTGAAAGCTGCTATTTCCTGGGTTCTCTTCTCTCGCAGGGCTGAAGAGAAATGGCTGGACAATGTGGCTCTAGGAGAGATGACATCAAGATGCCTTTTGCTTTAATTCAGTACCCGACCACCTCTCTGACCAGTGACCACTTCAGCACTCCTGCGGTCCTGCCACTTTCTGAATCCTAGATTAGATATTGGTTTGGAGTGTGATAATTCTAGTACGTTATGTTGGCATCGTGACTGTGCAGACCAAGTCTGTGATCTGATCAACGATCATGCCGTGGTCTGGCAATGTTTGGATGTGGAAGATGGTATATTTCACACCTCGAGTTGTTGTTCTCGTTTCGGTTTCGACACGCATGGCTTGTATCTTTTGTGCTTGATATATAGCTTTGGGTTCCAGAGAAGATGGTAGAGCAAAGGTAAAGTTGCAGATATAATGTTGGGATTTGGTCACCAGTGAATCCATGAAAGTGATTACATCACTTTTTTAATCAAATAAGAGACAAATGTTCACATGAATATACTTACACTCATTTCTATGAACACGGTTGCATATACTCTACTATATAAATATCATCAAAAGACTAAACCAATAGATCTCGGATTAATAAAATCACTATACACTATGTCACAAAAGGTTATCACAGACGCGCGTTTACCATCAACACAGACGCGTTAGAACGCGTCTGAAATATCGCGTCTCAAATAAGGCCTATCACAGACGCGCTAGAAGCGTCTGTAATAGAGTAACTTACAGACGCGCTTTCTTAACAGACGTCTGTATTCCAGCGAATACGCGTCTGTGATAAGAATAACACCCGTCTGAATTTTTGTAACACGCTTCTGTGATAAAAAGAACACCCGTCTGAGATTTCCGTAACACGCGTCTGTGAGATGCAATTATTTGGGAATTTGCTTCAGATGAATCGACGGTTCTGTAGCAATTGGGAACCCACGTGGACGAATTTACACATAGCAGCATCTCATAGAAAATCGACATGTGAAACATACCACAAATATATATATATATATATATA
>Ga0182004_10005131_pt1 | contig 10652 bp, 10 predicted proteins | sample Sormic07211540_1_FD_120479 | JGI IMG/M metagenome (GOLD analysis project Ga0182004, IMG submission 120479) | Endophyte microbial communities from Sorghum bicolor roots, Mead, Nebraska, USA - 072115-40_1 MetaG | ecosystem: Host-associated > Plants > Roots > Unclassified | place: USA: Nebraska...
AGCATCTTAACGCCTTCAAATAAAAAAACTCAAAATTAGAAAGTTGTAGATCTTGTCGAGATCTACAATTTTCATATAAAAATTATTTTCATTTAATTTCATAAAAAAAGATATGATTTGATATGGTTAATATATATCTTAGAAAAATCATATTTTTTGTGGTGTTGAATGAAGATAATTTTTATATAAAAATTATAGATTTTGATGAGATCTACAACTTTTTAGTTTTTAGTTTTTCTATTTGAAGTTATTAAGATGCTAAAAAATTAACAACATATTTACATCTAAGGGTATTTTTGACTTTTCACTCTCGCGGTTGACACAGTGCCTTAGAGAAAAAAAATATTTGAAGCAGTGGTGCTGAAGTCTGCTAAACTTTTTTTAGTGGCTCACAAGGAAACTGCGAGACGAATTTATTAAGCCTAATTAATTTTTCATTATCACATTTTTACTATATGAGTTAGGGATTAATTTGTTATTGATTATAGACTAATTAGGCTTAAAAACCATCTCATAAGTTAGTCTTAATCTGTGTTTAGTTTTATAAATAGTCTATGTTTAATATTTCATGTATATGTCTAAATATTCAATGTGATAAAGATTAAAGTTTAGTTGGTGAAATGAAACAGGGTCCCACCTGACCTGACTGCGGGCCATGAATTTTGTTTTCTAGCATGCTATAACCTTAAAACAAACCGGACATAAGGGTATTTTTGTGTCTGACCAAAACTATAAAATGCTCATACAAATGAAAATACTATAATATCTAAAATCCAAAAAAAATTATCAACTGAACAAGGTCTTATAGCATGCGAGCTTGAACATATTGGCAGTTTTTGTTTTCTAGCATGCTATAACCTAAAAATTTGTCAACTGAACAAGGCCTTATAGCATGTTATACCGTGTCGCAAATTACAGATAAACTATGCAATTAGTTTTTATTTTCGTCTATATTTAATATTACATGCATGCGTCTAAAGATTCGACGTGACAGAAAATCTTGAAAAGTTTTTAGTTTTTAGAAGGAAGTAGTCCATAGGTATTATAATAATCTATATCAGCTGGCTAAAACACTGTGAGACCAGCCATAAAGTAGTCCATAGTAAAAAGGTACCCATAAGTTTGCAAAATTTTTAGGTTTTGGCTACTGTAGCACTTTCGTTTTTATTTGACAAATATTGTCCAATCACGGAGTAACTATGCTCAAAAGATTCATCTCACAAATTACAGGTAAACTGTGCAATTATTTTTTTATTTTCATCTATATTTAATGCTCCATACATGCGACTAAAGATTCGATATGACGAAAAATCTTGAAAATTTTTGCGAACATCGCCAGTGGCCACTGCCTCCCTCCTTGTCATCCAGATGGTAGTCGAGGCGCATCTCTTCGTGGTAGCGTCCTTCTTGTCCATGGGCACTCCAGTCCACGCGGAGGAACGAGTAGCCCGCTCGCCGGTCTTACAGTCCTGCGCCGGTCGGGGCTGTGCGTTGGCCCGCTCACCTCACCTGTCACCTGTGCATGCGCTGCGGTTGGCGGCCGCCTCGCTAGCCAGCGGCACGCACTGCGGTGGTGGTAGCACGGCGGTGGCGAGGCTGCTCGCTCCCCCCACAAACGACGGCGGCGAGACTGCTCATTCGCCACCGCGCGAACGTAGCGGCGGCGTCGCGTCATTGCGTGGCAACCCATTCCCTCCGTGGCGCCTGGACAAGCTGGTGCATAAAAAAAAAAGATAAACAGTGGCACATACATTTTACTTTCTTCTCTGTGCACTCTCTCAAGTCTCAACACCTCCTCTGTGCACTTTCCCAGCACAGCACTGAGGAACCAACAATCCTTGATGACAGCATTTTGCCTTGTTTAGTTGGCAAAATTTTAGTTTTTTTGGCTACTGTAACACTTTCGTTTTTATTTGACAAACATTGTCCAATTACGGAGTAACTAGGCTCAAAAGATTCATCTCACAAATTTTAGGTAAACTGTGTAATTAGTTTTTATTTTTATCTTTATTTAATGCTCCATGCATGTGACCAAAGATTCGATGTGACGGAGAATCTTGAATTTTTTTTGCGAACTAAACAAGTTCAAGCATCGACAACTGTAATATGCAATTTGATGTTCAAACACTCGTCTCTTGTTTCAAGTATTGCACAACTCACACACTGTGCCTAGTGTTAGGGACCATAATTTAGTGGTAGTTTTTCTACGTTGTTGATACATAAACTAATGCCATGCCTAAACACGCTAGCACTTCATATACAAGAAGTTTTTTTTTAGGAAAATTAAGGTGGGTTGTTCACGAATCCGCAAATAAGCTAATTTTTTTGTAGGTTTGGAATGGAGTATTTCCATAGAAAGAGTACATGAAATAAAACTATAGGAAAGTTTAGGTGGAAAGGTGTTTGGATCGAAGGAGTCGTCAATTCCTTTCTTGTGGAATGCTAGCAAATGCATGCGATTTCAAAGGGGAAAAAAAAGCATTCGATCCTAGCCCTTGGTTTCCTGTTCATCACGAAGTCCAAGAAAATATACTATGCTTTATCATTATTATAAGGCCTAGATTAGTTCACCCGAAACCATTTTTTAGTTCTCATTCACACCAAATCTTGCGGCACATGTATGGAGTAAATGTAATAAAAAATCAAAACAAATTACACAATTTGCCTGTAAATCGCAAGTTGAATATTTGTACCCAAAACCAAAAAAAAATAGGAACTAAACAAGGCCTAAATGACTTAGAATTTAGTACTTCCCGGTCTGAACGGACTCAGAGTAAAACTATTAGGCCGTCAACCATGCTTCGGTCAAGTTCTTGGGTTCATTCTCAGTAAATTATGCTACTGTTCTCACAACATATCAGCGAATAGTACTTTTAACCATAGCTTTTCCGACTTGAGTGATTCCTAGTCAGTCTAATCTGAGCCCTAGTGCCTAATCAAATATCAGAAGACAATTAGCCCCTAATAGTGATTAGTTGGACGACAAAACATCTAAATTCAGTGGAGGAACAACATTTCAAATCCAGATACATAAGCCCTCAACAATTAATAACAGAGTTTGTTGAAGTCACACTGTAGTGTGCACTGAAGGTCTGAAGCTTTAGAACCATATGATGCTAACATTTCTACAGATCCCATATTATAGCATACGTATTACAAAAGCTAAACAATTTTACAACAGCACACACGCTGAGGGGTTATGCTAGCCATTACAGGTCAGAGCCTCCAGCAAGTTCGCCGGCCGATAAGTCACCTGCTTTTGATTCCCTGTACGGAAGCATTTCTGGGCAGTACCGCCTTGCAAGCACTTCCACTTGCTCAATGAAAGGCTTATCTCTGTGGCCACCGAGCAGGCGGACCATCTGGTTCCATCTTTGACGGCAAAGCTCCCCAGACCTGAGTAAGAGAAAACACCCTGTTACTGTAACCACTAACCAAAGTGGTCCGATAATACTTACTCCCTCCATCTCAAATTGTAAGTCATTCCAAGAATCTTGGAGAGTCAAATTTTTCTAAGTTTGACCAAATTTATATGATAAAATAATAATTACTATGATACCAACTAAATATCATTAGATTCTTCCTTAATTATATTTTCATAATATATTCACTTACGTTACAAATCTTAGTATTTCTCTCTATAATTTTGGTCAAACGTAAAAATGCTTTGACTCTCCAAGATTCTTGGAATGACTTACAATTTGGGATGGAGGGAGTAGCTTTGATATATGGAAAGCATTCCATTCTATTTGAAAAAAAAAGTCGCTTAATGGGTATACAGTAACAATGTTTCATACAAATTTTACTATTTATCTATTATAAACAGAATATCAGAAGTTTTAGCTGAATAGGTAATTTGCTACACAGTAGTCTTGGTAGGGGAAAAAAACAAGCTCCATAATACTGGAATCTTTACTAAAAGGGACACCTAGGTCATCTGTAAAGTTTTCAAATTTCAAGCACGGGAAAAGGCAACAACACAAGCAAGGATCTCAGCAAGAAAGAAATGATGGCATATGAACTAGGTTCTCACTCTATGGTCCCCAAGAGCTCAAAGGTTCTCAGTGTTGTAATGCTAATGCTCTTTTCAGAACAAATGTTTTTTTTTCCCTCAGAAAGGAAGAGGCAATCCATCAGATCAGATGGAATAACACTAAATGATTTGTAGTTCAGTGAAATCGAGGACTGGATCAACTCGATTAAATTTTATGTTAAAAAAATGAGAAAGAGCCAATACTAAAACTACTAAATTCTAGCAACAAGCTATGCTGAAAGATTGAAGCTAAGTCAGAAATCAGCAATCAACACTCACCTATGCTCAACAAGGTTCTCCCAGTCAACTTCTTCAACACAAACAGCATCAACATTTTGAAGCCTGGTTTATTGTTAAGAAAATTTAGTGCAGGCAACAAATAATATATCGTGATAACAAAGACAGAAAAGAAAAATGCTACCAAGAAACAAGACAATGCTACCAGGCAACAGTAACAGGAGGCATATTGCCTACAATTCAAACATATCAGCCACACATTATCAGTCTATCATGGTGAACATGGTAAATATTGTTCCGGTACACACCTCCTTCATCTAAAAGAACTTGCATTTCATTCTATTCATTCAGATTTTGTGCATGAAAAGAGTAAATTAAAAGAAAGAGTAATCAAATTCCATGTCTGGTATTAGGCCTGCTGGATGCTACCTAGGTGCTCTAACCACTAGGCTAGACACCCTTTGGCGTATTAGACCTATTTTGAATTGGTATAGAAGAAGGATAATTTGTCTGGTTTTAAAAGCACAAGGGGCAAGTTGCATTAACTCAAAAGCAGAGGGATCAAATACACAAGTTTTCCTTATTGAAATCATAGATTTATACCTCAAAGTTCAGAGGCACTTTCAGGCCATATCACAATCATAATCCCAACGACAAGCAGATGACATTTTGGTATGACAATAGTACAATATTTGATAAGTAACCCATAGAAACTTACGCTTCCACTAGCAGATAATCATCTTTATCTGCCCAGATTCCTTCTTTAACCAGTGGTGATGCTAATTGCAGGTACCTGTTATGTATGAATAAATTTCATTTAACGACTACATATGTCCGAAGATAGTATCTTCATACATAAGCTGAAAATTTAGGACAAACAAACCAAAATTAGAAATAAAAGGATTGGGTTTCAATAGTCAAAGCATGCCAAACTGACACTATAATAAAATCTCAAACATTTTTTAAGCTAGTAATCATTTTACAATAGTTTTGATACAACCAAACCATGTTAGTTTAGACAATGTGAAAAATAATTCACATTGCAGTAGAGTCTGTACCAATGCCAGACTGCCAGTTATCAGCATCAGCCTCACTGGAAAATGTCTCTTATAACAATAAATATGCCAAAGAGATACCATGCACTGCACTTCTACGAACAGAACTGATACCCAATCAGTCTGAGGACGGACAAGTCAGACCAACATAAAAGAAAATGCAGAAAAACTTGGAATATACAGAATTAGGCCCATATTCAAGGAGGAAATTATGTTATCCATTAAATGGCTGGCAACACTAACCACTTCTGGCAGCACTCATGGTTATTACGAGTGGTTAATTTATCACTGATAGCCTCCCAAGAAATGTTATCTCTTATCTGTCACAAATGAGTATACTTGATTATATGGAATAAAGGATACAACAATGTGAAAGAGCACTAATGGAAGATGGTAAACATGAAACTGATATAAAATATGCACAAGGATAAAGAAATACACACCTGACGGTGACCAGGGTCGAAGTATTGGTGGGCTTTCATACGCAAGTCCAAATTTACCAAGTCAAATAAGTTTTGGTACTCATCCTGAGTCCAATGCCCTGAACATCTCACCAAATGAGAGAGAGAGAGAGAGAGAGAGAGAGAGAGGGGGGGCAAAGTATTATCTTTCTATATCACATAATGAAACTTCAATTCACGGTAGAAAAAACTTAGGACACATCCTTTGCATTGTGAAACCCTGTTTACATCAAAATCTAATTAGTAAATCCTAAAACTTACGGTCTTTCTCAAAGTCTAATTTGTACATCCTTTGAAACTATAACTTGGTTAAATTTAGCGACTCAACACATTGTAACTGAAGATACAAATACACAAGCAGTCTAGCCATGTTATACAGAAGTACCGATGCTTTGACACTTTGTCCAAACAGGTGCCTGTCATTCAAAGCTGACACAAACCAAATGAAATTCGTGGTTGTTGCCATTTGCCATGCCTCTAATTTTTAACAGTGTGCTCAAATTAACCATCTGCACCCAAAATAAGGGGTACCTACTCCAAAGATGAAGGTGTAACTATTGGTGAACCCTGTATGACTCATACCGAGTTTCAGATTATATATATGACAAAGAATGAACACATGCTATGCAAATATCTCTGTGGAATATAACATAAGTTATGGAACAAAACTAAAATAAACTAAAGTAAAAGCCTATTTTATATCCTCATAATCTTGTTTTTTTATTAAACCAAATGAGTGCCATGAAACTAATGCAAGAAAAAAACATTCTGATAGTGTACACCAAACACAACAATGAAAAAGAAGGTATAGTTGTAATGATGAAAATGATAAACTTAAAGGCTATACAGTGGAAGACACCTCTTCTCAAATTTTTGGGCTTCATTCGTCTCCAAAGATCTTTTACATGGATTTCATTCTTTCCAAGTTCTTTTGCTAATACCCTCCAATTTCTGCCATTCTTTTCAACAAACCTGTGTCATGCATGGCAATCTTAATCACCTGAAGCCAGTCATCATAAAACATAAGATCCTACATTGCTTCTCACAATAAATGCCAAGAAAGTATGCTGCAATGTGAATGATACACAACATCTAGGCTTTATATTACGCAGCAAGTACAGGATATACAGTGACGCCAAGAGATAGGATATCATATTGAAGAAAAAATCATCAGTTACAAAGAAAATTCAACTGAAAGGAAAGTACTAATCTTAAACACAGTACCAAATTAAATATTGCATTTTAGGCTAAGTTTGTGAAGAATGTCTTTAAGGCTCGATGGGGGAGGCAGAGAGCATCAGAACGACATAGCACATTACCGTTAATATGCTATCATACTCCCTCCTCCAATCCAAAATTGTAAGTCGTTTTGGCTTTTCTAGATTCATAGTTATTACTATGTATCCAGACATAGTTTATATCTAAACTAGATGCATAGCAAAAGCTATGTACCTAGAAAAGCCAAAACGACTTACAATTTGGAACGGAGGGAGTATTTAATCTAACTTCAGTAATGCAGGGATGCTAGTAGCTACCTCGGCATCTCGTAGCACATTTATTAATTTATACTACACAGAATCAAGATAGAATTAAGGACTAGTGTTCCATGTAATCCAACATTTTGGTTGAGCTCTACAACTAAAACTAAAATGTAGAAATGTGAAGTAAACTTATTATATATAATGGAAAACTAAACTAAAGTTCAAAATTCTCAGTAGGAGGATTTTATGTTACCGTCGAACTATCTCACGCTCCTCTTCAGTCCATTTACGCTCAGCACTCCTTTGAAGTAAGATCCTTGCACGTTTGTATACGGCATCTGTGGGTCTATGAGGTAATGATTTTGCTGCAACAAATACTTAGTAAACCATCTGCTAACTAGATCAGGAAAACATAGACTTTGACAAGACATGATTCATTTTACATTATTCACAAGCCAAATTCCTAAATTATCAGCAAAGTGCATATTCAGCAAGAATAAAATTTGCAATCAAACTATTGCTTTCAGCATATGAGCCTAAAGACTGATTTCAAATTGTGTTTACAAGTTTACATGTGTAACTGATATACTAAGTACAAAAGGGAAAGCCGGTATAAGAGGGGGAATGTAAAATAGATAGCTCCAAATGTTTATGGCTTACCTATTTCAGGCCAACAACCCTTGAGCTCTGGATATTTTTTACAATCCCCAATCATCTCTAACCCTTTCTCTCCTAATTGCCTCATCTATATTGAGGAAAACATTAAAAGAAGTGAAGTCTGAACCATGGAGAGCACGTAAACTATAGCCACCACCCACCGATTTATTTATTTGGTAAACAGAGCAAGTAGAAACATGATATAGCACTGAAACTCCAAAAATATTTAATATATGTAGTACTGGTTACCAATCAAATATAGAACATGAGAATACCTAAAAATATAGGTTAAGACTATGTAAAGAACATTCTGAACTCTCCCATTAAAGTTAATGCAAAGGATGAGCGATAAAAAGTATAACAATAGCTATTACATGAATGTTGAATACTGAGTTGAAGTATCTTATACAAAGTTACAAACAGTACATGAATAAGTAAAAAAAAAATGAAAAGTTCATTTCATCAATATGTTCAGTAGACAACAGACAGTAATTGGCTAGTACATACATTAAAATTGGGAAAAGAATTGTCAAGGTCCATCTTTGTAAGTTGAAGAATAATAATCCACATCACTTAGTAACAAATAATAGTAATCCACATATACTTATAAGCAAGCAAAGGCACTAAATAGAATGCATACAATTTGTGAAACCCAGCAGTATATAAACTATAAAGCAAGAGAAGAAACCTCTGCATATTTCACCATGGCTTCCATTAGCTTCGCATCTTCCTCAGAGGTAAACCGTCGTCCATGCACAAGTTCAATTTCACCACTCCCATCACCCTCTACATCATCACTGCCACCTATATTAAACACCTCCACATCATCAGTGAAGCTCACTCGTCTACCCTTGTCCTTTCGCTTTGCCATGTTTTCTTTTTCTCTTTCACCGTCATCATTCTCATCCTCACACATTTTTCTCTCTTTGATACCCTTACCATTCTTGCCCTCTCCAGCTGGTGCATTTCGTCTTAGGTCAACACCAACATTATTTCTCTCCTTTCTCCTCTTTTTATTGCTCTCTGTCTTCTTCCCAATCTTTGACATGACAGATTTATTGCCCTCTTCCATGTCCCAGGTAACTAAACACTCCTTTTTCCTCCTCTTATCTTTCCCTAAAACAATTTTAGCAGAAGAACCACTCGAGGCAGTCTCATCATCCTGATGCTTTCGTTTGCACTTCTTTGACTTCCTATCATGTTCTCTTTCTCTGTTGTTCCTCTCCGCATCTTCTGACCCAACATTTTCATCAGGGTCAAGTACCTGATTCTGGCCATTAGTTTCAACCTCTTTATCTTTCTTCTTTTTCTTCCTATGTTTCTTCACAGAGCTTTTGCTCATAGCACCCTCTGCATGCTCCAAGCAGGGGTTTTCAGCCATCGTGGCTGACACATCAGCTTGCTCCATCTCAATGCTATGGTTCCTGTCACCAGAATGAATTGAGCTATCACAATCGCCGCCACGACCCTTGTCCTTACGCTTCTTCCCCTTCTTCCATCCCTTCTCTCCTTTGGTTATTTGGCAGCCTTTTTCCTTCTTGTTGCTCATAACAACAGCCTTGCCCTCACAATCGCCACCCTGACCCTTGTCCTTATGTTTCTTCCCATTCTTCCGTCCCTTCTCTACTTTGGTTATTTGGCATTCTTTCTCCTCCTTGTTGCTCATAACAGCCATGCCCTCTCTGCACTCTGTGCCGGAAACCCTCTCCATGGGCTCTTTGCTGCAGCCCAAAAACACCAGGAAATTGACCAGTATTAGTATTCTGTGAGGTTTCACACAAGTAGCACCAGTGGTGGACCTCCAAAATGGACCGAACAAGGAGCTGACTACTCAATAACTATCATGTTCGATACTTATGCTCTAAGTTACACGGATACGTGTATCAGTATCCGAAGGATACAGATACGCGGATACGGCAATTTCCTAAAAAATCCGATATGCGGATACATTTACTATTTTAAAAATAAAATAAAATAATAATAATAATGCACGTCTGAATTTAAAACTGATGATAATAAAACGCCACATAGCATTGGACAGTACTTGCAGCGCCACGTAGCATTCCCTCCACCAGTTCTAGGCTTCTCCAGAATGGTAGGGGATGAACTCACTGCACTGCAGATCGAGAATGAGGAGAGGAATACGAGGTGGGGGGCAAAGAAATCGAGCAACAACAAGCTATGAACTGAAGAAGAAGAGATTGAGAACAGAGAAGGGGATGATCTCACGGGAGTTCCCTGGATCCACGTCGCAGGGGCAGAAATTCCTCGCTGGCGGCCAGCGAGCAGCTAAGTTGCACGGATACGGATACGCGTATCGGTATCGGAAGGATACGGATACGCGGATACGCCGATTTCCAAAAAAAACCCGATACGTAGATACGTTTAATATTAAAAATAAAATAAAAAATAAAATTAATGGAACAAGAACTCACTACATACAGGAAATCAAGCAACAAGAACTCACAACACTGCTGAAATACAATGGGGAGAGGAAGATGAGGTGTGGGGACTGGGGAGGGGAGCAAAGAAATCATGCAGGATGCAACATCCTACGAACTGAACTACTGAAGAAGAAGAGGAGATCGATCGGATTTACTCACGGGATCTGGATCGCGAAGAACTGAAGAAGAGGAGCAAGCTGAGCAGGGCGGCTCCGTGGCTGAGCAGGGCCCGTGCTCGACTGCTCGTCGCCGGGACAGCGCCAGCAGTCGGTGGGCGTCGGGCA
>Ga0182004_10005132_pt1 | contig 10651 bp, 10 predicted proteins | sample Sormic07211540_1_FD_120479 | JGI IMG/M metagenome (GOLD analysis project Ga0182004, IMG submission 120479) | Endophyte microbial communities from Sorghum bicolor roots, Mead, Nebraska, USA - 072115-40_1 MetaG | ecosystem: Host-associated > Plants > Roots > Unclassified | place: USA: Nebraska...
GCAGGACCCTTTAGCACCGGTTTGTCACACGAACCGGTGCTAAAGGGGTCTTTAACCCCGGGCCGCAAAAAGGCCGAGGTTTTTGGCCATTTTGGGCATCGACCAATGCCTCATTCTGTAGTACTGATACTAGTGCAAAATAATATGCATCATCTAGTAGGATACTGGTAATGTCCCATCGAAAGCACTTGCAGGACGGAAACATCATTATCATGGCTGCTAGTATTGCTATTGTGTTTAAGTGCAAGGAACCGTAGATGGAAACATGTTTATTTCATGTTACAATACAAGTGTCTAACGTGTTTCCCTGGTGTTGCTTGTAGAGCTCTTGTTGGTGGAGGCAATACATGATTTGAGGAGCTCTTGAACTATATAATCTCTCTACTTGGGTACTGAACATGCGGTGGCAATGCCTATGTCATATGTGACAAGCTTCTGGAAAGGGTTTAAGTCATAGTTTTTTAGTGTTCAAGTTTGTAGTGAAGAGACTCATTCCATTTTTTATATATATCTGTCAAGAAATTTATGGATGGAGATGAATTTGTGGTGCATGTATTAGCTTATTTTTATTTGAATATTATTAGGTTCCTGAATCAAACTTTTGCACATAAATTGGACTCTTAATTTAAATAAATTTATTATTATATAATGTTGATGTAGATCTTCTCACATCGCATTGTTATATTATGTGCATCTTGTGGATTTTTTCGAAACAGCAGTAGGCACACGGCAAAGATTCATAGACAACAAGGCAGAGAGAGGCCGAGCTGGTTGAACTGACTAGACTGGTCGACGTACGCGTACGTGAAAGTTCTCCGCTGCACACATCTTATCACCCATGAAATAAATGTTTCCAAACAGCAGTAGGGAAATAACCCCTTCCGTGAAATCTCCCCTGTGGGTGGGGAGGGGATTAGCATGTCTAAAAAAATCCCTCCCCCTCTGTTTTTTTCCCTGGGTTAGTTACCCTGAGGCCTTGTTTACTTCCAAAAAAATTTGCAAAATAGGAATAGTAGCACTTTCGTTTGTATTTGACAAATATTGTTTAATTATGAACTAACTAGGCTCAAAAGATTCGTCTTATCAATTCCGACCAAACTGTGCAATTAGTTTTTATTTTCATCTATATTTAATACTCCATGCATACGTCTAAAGATTCGATATGACGGGGAATCTGAAAAATTTTGCAAAATTTTTGGGAAACTAAACAAGGCCAGTTGCCAAAGTAGGCCTGAAAGGTCATTCTTTCTATAATACCGAAAGGCTCAATCGCCTGTATCCTTTGTGTCTGCCTTGGGGGCACCACGGCGCGCCTTGCAAAACATTACATTACATTATACAGAAGCATAGGCATAGCTGCTTCATACAGTATATAAGATAAGATTCTCCAAGCAATCCCCACCAATAATGAAGTGAACTGGACCTACCGTACCATTTTCCAAACTGCAATGCATCACTGTCAGTTTGTTGATACTGATCCAGATCCCCTGGACACCAAGAAAGTTGACCGCAGCACCGGCCGGGAGAGCCGGAGCTTCCGCGGAAAGATTATCCCCGCCGGGGGGCCGGGACAGCTCATGTGCGTCGAAATCCAAGGGAGATCGGAGTAGGCGAGCGGCTCATCCTAGGCCTCGCTGTTAACGTTGCCAACTTGTTCTCGGCTTCGCCCAAAGTACCGGTGGACGGCACACAGCATGACAGCATGCATGTGTTAGCTGGTGTTGCTGCTGCATGTTTCCATGGTGTACTCGCAAGCCAAGAAAGTGCACTGCGCAGCGCACTTTGACGGCCGAGAGGCTTTCTTTTCCCTCCTTCAACAGCAATTGGCAGCCAATGATACTTTTTTCTCTTTTTTTTTTTTGGTTCCAACGATGCTATGAGCTTCTGTGAGGGTTTGTTTCACTGCACTTCAATCCACTCTAAATCATATGTGTTGGATAGATTAAGGTGAAAAATTAACTTTCAAAACATATAGATTAGCTAGGGTGAATTAAGGTATAGGCAAATCAAATAGTAAGACCTAAGTGATTTTGCATGGTTTCGTGGCAGAAACGTTGTGGGTCCGAGTTAAGAGCAATGTTCCACCACCTACGTACCTCTAGGAAGAGTGAATGAGACGAATAGCAGTTTGCAGCCGCGTGACTTTTTGCATACAATTAGGTAGGATTGCCAATTTGCCTGAAGGGCATGTCTCATATCGTTCATGAAAGGATAAGGGTGAAGTGAAGGTAAAAGAAAACGCCAAAGAGACAGGCACAGTTAGGCCTTGTTTAGATGTAAATTTTTTTTAGATTTTGACACTGTATCATTTTCATTTTTATTTGACAAATATTATCCAATCATGAAGTAACTAGACTTAAAAAATTCGTCTCGCGATTTACAGGTAAACTGTGTAATTAGTTTTTTTTCAACTATATTTAATGCTTCTTGCATGTGCCGCAGGATTCGATGTGACGAAGAATCTTGTAAAGTTTTTTGTTTTTGAGATGAACTAAACAAGGCCTTAGAGCCCTCATGCTCGTTGGTAAAAAGGAAAAAAAAGAATTGGAGGCACAGCTTCGCAAAAGAAACTGACGGAGTTTTTCATAATTCATAAAAGAATATAATTCTCACATTTTGAGAAATAAAACAATACAAACTTTAACTTAAATTATATATAAAAACTAATTAACACTTATGAAACAAAAAAGTACTATTAAATTAGTTATAGAATATATTTTTATAATAAATTTATTTAAAGACATAAGCGCTAATACTATTTATTATAAATTTGATCAAACTTAAGATAGTTTTTGACCAGCACATTTCTCGTAACTGTATTTTTTTTTTTGGAAAGAGGGACTACAGTGCACAATCCAATGAAATGACCTTGTATCCGTACGTGCTGAGTGTTGACTTTGGTGATAGCTGACTACTACTGCCTGTTGCAATGTGGAACAAGTATAGGTCAGAGCACACAACAGTATCATTTTGTCAGCTCGGCTGGGGCTCCATTCATACATGCATAGCTGCAGCGTGCATGCATCAAAGAGACAGGCTACCAGAAACACGTACTTAGTAGTACTAGAACAGGTGTATATATCCTCTTTATTTTTTCCTTCTTTACTGGCAGAAAATTAGAATCTGGCTGGAAAGGAAAAATAAGAGAAAAGTTCGTAACCAATAATACTACAAGTGTCCAATATTCCAATGTCATGCTTGTTTTTGCAATCCTTTTTTTCTTAACAATGATTATATTATTTTATTCTACTCAGTCTCATAACCAGCTGTCTTCGTAAAGGCAGCTCCAACAATCCACTTTTGAGCTAACTTTAAACATTTTTTTATATTTTAATAGAAGAGAGGAAAATATTAGCTCATGATCAAGAGTTACAGAATCCAAGTTCATGTGCTAGTGTTATGTAGCCTAATTATACTAAGAGTCATTGCTAAAAGTTAACAGTATTGAAAATGTTAGGTTAGAGTGTAGCTAGCTGTTGAGTGCCCCTAACAAGAGTATAGTATATATTATATTATCACAGATACATGTGTCATTGTCCGCAGGGAAAGAACATTTCTCCACTGCGACTATTCATCGGACCACAAGTGACAAGTCGATGCCTGCTCCGCAAGTTTCCTCGATAAACAAGTGGCCCGGCCCGATACGTGTGTTCACACGCAAGCGAACAGGGACCCTCACATGTCAATGTTTTAGTTTATGAGAACAATTCCTTGTTTAGTTCACCCAAAAATAAAAAAGTTTTCAAGATTCTCCGTCATATCGAATGTAGCATATATATAAAGCATTAAATATAGATAAAAACAAAAACTAATTACACAATTTACCTGTAAATCACGAGCCTAATTAGTTCATTATTGGACAATATTTACTGCAAACAAACGAAAGTGTTATAGTAACGAAATCCAAAAAAAAAGTTCGCATCTAAAAACGCCACGGTGGATTGGCACGGAGTCGACCGCCGGAATCGATCCGGCAAGAAACGCTACTCTATTTTTACATAGAAAACCAGCGGCAGGAAGCATATTTAGCCTAAACGAACATACCCTAAAGAATTTTTAAAGCACGCTGTGGATGTTGCCATAACCCGACAAGCCTTGCCCAGCAGTCGATGGGCGTCGAATGGCTTTTAAAAATCTTCTTGTCCTGCCACAGAATTTTAAACTGATATAAGTACTGCATCTCCGCAAAACTTTCTTATATATATCTTGACTATTCACGTGTTAATACGCACTAATCTGCCATATCACTTGATGACGGAGCTCTTGGTACGTAGGGCTAGATATGACAGACGCCCTACTTCGGATTTGTTGTGCTCTTCTTTATTCTGGCTGCGTTATATGTTCATTTTTCTCAATGTCTATAAGCTCAAACGACTCTATTGCGTCATACCTTGCTTTTTATTTGTTTTCTACCACTGCATATCATCAACATCCTTGCGTGTACATACACGGGCTATCATCCAATAATCTCAAATGAAGATCTGCGCTGAAGATCAAGGTACATTATTAGTCCTTGGGATACAATTATGGACTTGATGAGCTAATCTACGGTGCAGATCAATGCTCCTCTCTTTTAGAAAAGCTTGACTGGGTCTTCACATCAAATTCTTATTATATTAATTGTTAGTGTTTCTAGTCATATTCCCCTTAAAGGATTAGCGATGGTCACTTATGGCTATTTATGCGCGTGGATAGTCGTTTTGGCATGTTGTCTCATGTATGTAGCCAGCTCACCTTTCCTCGCTCGGCAAGGCCATGCTTACCAGTTGTGGTGAACGGTTTCGACTCACTTAGAGGAGGTACAATAATGGGCTTATAGCCAAACTAATGCTAATATGGAGGAGAGAAAACATGAGAGAAATAATAGCTTGGCTCTCATACAAATACCAAATTAGGCACAGATGCATAGATAGTGGTGGGTCCAAATAGCAAGTATTGCGAGGAGAAATAGGAAAGAGAAGGTGTCTTAGAGCAAGATCAATAATAGAGCCAAGTGCTTGGCTATAAGCCAAGTGATTAGAGCCAAGTTATACAATAAGTTGTCTCATATTTGTCTCTAAAATCTCTTCCCTTTCCTATTCCTTCTCACAACACTTGCTATTTGGGTCCACCGCTACCTATGCATCCGTGCTCAACTTGGTGTTTACATAAGAGCTAAGCTATCATCTCTCTCATCTATTCTCTTCTCCACATCAACATTAGCTTGGCTATAAGCCCATTATTGTACCTGCTCTTAGAGACAAGCATGAGACAACTTACTGTATAACTTGGCTCTAATCACTTGGCTTATAGTTAAGCACTTGGCTCTATTATTAACCGCTTGGCAATGAAAATTTTAGAAAGCGCAATAAATATGACAACAAGCAAGCCAACTAAACGGGGGCGTAGAGTTCAAAAAGAAACTAAATTATCACGATGCCAATCCAAGAAAAGTAAGACAACAAGACATCCAAATGGCTCTCGTAAATTAAGGAACTTCTTTTAGTCCAATCTCAATGCATAGTTTTATGTCACAGTTATCAAGACTATAAACTAGGTAACCGAGCCACATGAGTTTCATGGAGATGAAACTCCTTTCTCATCCGATGAAACTCTTTCATTTAATGACCCTGTCAAGTCAGCAATTTTGCTTATGTGACAACCTATTTAATGTGTATGACACTGTCATGAAACATACATTGAGATTAGCCTTACAGTAAACTTCTCTGATATTTCGTCCGTTCTAAATTATAAGTTATTTTAATTTTTCTAGATACATTATTATATATTTAGACACGGCGTTTATTTAAATTTGTAGCAAAATTATGTATTTAGAAAAGTCCATGCCTCTTATAATTTGAAAATGGAATGGGGAGTATATCTTTTCTCTACGGGGATCCTCTAATAAAATGAGGGATGTAATGTAATATACTCCCTCCGTCCACGAAAGAATCAATTTCTAGGATCCGTGCCGGTCAAACTTTTTAAAGTTTGACTAATTTTATAGAAAAGAGTAACAACATCTATAATGTAAAATGCACATTACATAAAAATATATTCTATGATGAATCTAATAATACTAATTTGATACTATAAATCTTAGCATTTTTTTCTAGAAATTTGGTCAAAGTTTAAAAAGTTTGACTTAGGACAACTATAGAAATTGACTCTTTCGTGGACGGAGCGAGTACCTTTTTGTTGACATAATCGTTCGACACAAAGAATTTGGAATTTGTAATATACTTTTGAACGGAATTGGAATTGCGATTACTCATGTCCATTTATAAATTTTGTTTGCTGTTGAGTTCCCAGCTTGGGTACGTTCTCCAGTTCTCCGCGCTTCACTGTCGAAAGCATTTAAACCTCTCGCTGTCCAGACCCTCACATTTCTCTCGCCCTCGCTCACACCCCAAAGCACGGAACCAACCAAACAGATAGAGACGGCGGAGGAGGAAGACGAAGACGAAGACGACGAAGGCCGCCGCCGCCGCGCGTAGCGCACACGAGCAGACACCCACCCGCCCCGCACCCTCCGATCCATTGACCTGTTAATTAACTCTTCTTTACCCCTACCCAATCCACTCTCCCACCGGCCACCGCCCTTGTCAATACTTTCTCGGCCGGGGTGGATTCCGACGAGCGATCGCGCGCGTATTCTTCCCCCGTCCCATGTGCAGGTGACCAGGTGAGCGATTGAACCAAGCTTGTTTGTTTTTTTGCTCTTGGGAGGGAACTGGGAACGAGATTCGTTCGTTAGGGTGGGTGCGGAGGAGCAAGAGATCGCGGCGGGGTAGGGTAACGCCATTGACAGCGATTGCGTGGACGGTGAAGGTTGGTTGTGTTGGGTGGTTGGAGGGGGAAGAAGGGAAGGGAGGACGAACGGCTTGAAAAAATGTTTGCTGCCATGGCTGCCTAATCGACTCCCTGGGCGGCGTGACGACGTCGTTGCTCTCGTGGGTGTGCCGGTGTGGTGGTGCTTTGCCTGCCGCTCGCTTAATTTCTTCAGATTTGGTGGGTGGTTTGGTCTCCACTGATTATTGGTGATCGGTCTTGTGATTTTGAGTTGTTTTATCTTTGTTTTGGTTCAAAAACTTGGCTTTCTTGCCAAAACCATCTTCTTTTGATCCGCCTTTTGCCCTTTTGGCCTTGTTTTCAAATCCCATTCCCATTTTGGGTTTCAAATATTTATCAATGTTCTTGCCTGTCGCCATTGGTGCCCGTTGGAGCAGAGTGAAAAAGAAAGAAAAATCTCCCTCTTACTTTGTGTGTGGGTGGCCACAATGGATGCTTTTGCAGAGCAGGCGCGGCGTCTCCGAGCATCAGAAGCGCCATGCACTGCTTCCGGTTCGCGAGCTGGGAGCGGGAGGCCGACGAGCGGCGCGGGGCGGCGGCGGCGACGACGACGACGACGGGCCGTTCCCTGTCCGCGCGGTCCAACAGCAGCACGACGTCGACGGACCGCGACGTGCGGCGGTCGGCGTCCGAGTGCTCCCTGAACGCGTCGGAGCTCAGCAGCGCGGGCTCCCTGGGCCGGTGCCGGCAGCTGTCGCTGTCGTCGCAGCGGCCGGCCAACGCGCTGCGCGTCTTCAACTTCCAGGAGCTCAAGTCGGCCACCCGCGGGTTCAGCCGCGCGCTCATGCTCGGCGAGGGCGGCTTCGGCTGCGTCTACCGGGGCACCATCCGGAGCGCGCTGGAGCCGCGCCGGAGCCTGGACGTCGCCATCAAGCAGCTCGGCCGCAAGGGCCTGCAGGGCCACAAGGAGTGGATGACGGAGGTGAACGTGCTCGGGGTGGTGGACCACGCCAACCTCGTCAAGCTCATCGGCTACTGCGCCGAGGACGACGAGCGGGGGATGCAGCTGCTGCTCGTCTACGAGTTCATGCCCAACGGCAGCCTCGCGGACCATCTCTCCTCCAGGTCGCCGCGGCCGGCGTCGTGGTCGATGAGGCTCAGGGTGGCGCTTGACACAGCTCGAGGCTTGAAGTATCTCCATGAAGAATCCGAAGTCAAGGTACGCTTCATTCACCTCTGACCTCTCCGTCCAGATGGAGATGGCCGTCGTGTTCTGAATCTCTGACGTTCTTGTTCTTCGGACTGCAACTGCTAGATTTGATTTCCCCTGTTCCGTACCTTGAATTCAGAAGAAACGTTGCATTATTTAAACTTCTGTATTAGTACATTGTTATCTAACACAGCCTGTGTCATTAAATTTATGTTTGCAGATAATATTTCGTGACCTGAAGCCTTCGAACATTCTTCTCGACGACAACTGGAACGCAAAACTGTCAGATTTTGGCTTGGCAAGATTAGGACCTCAAGAAGGAAGCCATGTCTCCACAGCGGTACGCAACAAACAATCTTATCTTCTTCGCACAATGTACAGAGTTTGACGAGCCATTGTTCTTAGTAGCTTCTGGCACATTGATCTCAAAGACGGCTTCTCACGTTCCTCCTGGTTCCTGGAACCAAGTAGCCAACCAAAGAGCGGTTAGAACACAGAATCATTCTACCATTCTGGTCCGGTCAAGCAATTGGTGCACGTGCCCGAAAATCTTTCAAATATTGGTGGCCTCGTGCCCGTGGAAACAAGGGGCTGACCATATTTACTACTAGTACTATCTTCTACGCAAGCAAATCAAAGTAGAAAAGTAGCACAAATGCAACCAGGCACTTTCGGTTATTTTGCACGCTACTTACCGAAAATCACCTGACCTAACCTTTCTGGTCAGTTACAACCAGCTAGCTTTCTGGGAGCTTTCCAGTTCTCAACACCTCTACTTTTTTTTCTAGAACACGGACTTCACATGTATTTCATTAAGAAGACCTTTACCACACTGATTCTAAAATTCTGCATCAATAGTACTGTATATGCAAACATATTTATAACCCGTAAATATCAACCTCTGTTCAAAGCGTCAAGTTATTGAAATTCTAGCATTGTATATCAAACAGGTGGTGGGGACAATTGGATATGCAGCTCCTGAATACATCCACACGGGACGCCTCAGCACCAAGAATGACATATGGAGTTTCGGCGTCGTGCTCCTTGAGCTTCTTACAGGCCGGCGACCTCTGGACCGGAACAGGCCAAGAGGCGAGCAAAATCTCGTGGACTGGATGAAGCCCTACTCTTCCGGCGCCAAGAAGCTCGAGACTGTAATTGATCCAAGGCTTCAAGGGAACTACAGCATAAAATCAGCTGCCCAGCTTGCGTCAGTGGCAAATAAGTGCCTGGTGCGCCATGCCAGGTACCGTCCCAAGATGAGTGAGGTACTGGAGATGGTGCAGAAGATCGTCGAGAGCAGTGAAATTGGAACACCGGAGCATCCCCTGATCAGCAATTCAAAGGAATTAGTGAGTGGTGAAAAGAAACGGAAAGGCCTTGACTTGAAAACAAGGATTGCAGATATTAAAGCTAGGGAGGGGAGATGGTTTGCATGGCAAGGGTGCACGCCTAAGCTTGTGAGAACACAATGATTCAGATCATCTTGCATAGTTAGTAGCAAAAGCAGCAAGTGACTTAAAAGGTCACCTGGAGTTTTCTTTTGGCAAACAAGTCACAGAGCATGACAATTGTAAACAACGGTTTGGTGCAGCCCGTGGAGGTCACCACTAAATAATGGATAGGTTCACATTTTCTGGGATAACAAATAGGCTGATAGGTAATCTTCTCCACAAACTCGGAGGTTCCATGGTTTTTATTAAGCTCAAGCAGTCAATTTTTTTTTCGTGTAGAAGGCTTATTGTACAGTTTACTTGGTTTTATGGAGTGACTTTTGAGATGCATGATGTGGTTTTATGGAGTGACTTTTGAGATGCATGATGTGCCAAATAAGAGTATTGTAGTGCCATTGCTGCCCAAGTTTACAGGTGTTGCATTTTATTACCTGCCTGCAGAAATTCCATTACTTTATATTACGTACAGGTGATATTATGCATAAAAAGAGAGGGAGTGTATGTACCAAAGCGATGTAAAGCAGAAATTGCTTATGCACTTCAGCACTTCCATATAAATTGCCAGAGCATGCTCCTGGACTCGTGGCAGATTGCAAAATTGCTCCATACATAGTTGACTTGGACAATGCTTCAGTAGACAACTGAGCAACAAATACAGATTCACTCTGAGAAAATGATCAGACTGCTTCATGGAATTCTTGAGAGAGCCACAGGTGCAAACAGTCTAGCGTGTACGGAGCAACACGCTAGCAGGCCTGGAGGTAGGGGCAGCTAGCGTGTTGCTTCGATGTATAGTGTCAGAAGTGGCATTGTGCATGGTTGCTTTGACGAGCTGCTTAATGGACTAAATGGCTGGCAGATAAGCTCAAGCAAATAGACAAAAACAATGTCAGATAATTTTTTGAGATGAGCGTCCTAGCACTGACAATTCATCAGATTGAGTCGATTTATTCATCCTCCAGCAGCTCCTAGTTAGAGCATCCCAACCGTTTTGCATAATTAGTTTGGCAAATGAGGGAGTTTGCCAAGTCTCAAAAAAATATGGCAAAGATGAAAAGAGACAATCTCCAATGGTTTTGCATTAATCACTTCACGCTAATTTCCCAATACCAAGTGTGAACAGGTTTGGCATATATGCCAATCCTTCCTCTCTTTTTGCCAAGTTAACAAAATTGCAAAGTCTAAATGCCAAACCGTTGGATAAGTGTTTTTAAGA
>Ga0182004_10005133_pt1 | contig 10651 bp, 12 predicted proteins | sample Sormic07211540_1_FD_120479 | JGI IMG/M metagenome (GOLD analysis project Ga0182004, IMG submission 120479) | Endophyte microbial communities from Sorghum bicolor roots, Mead, Nebraska, USA - 072115-40_1 MetaG | ecosystem: Host-associated > Plants > Roots > Unclassified | place: USA: Nebraska...
AAGTCTACACACACTTAGTAGAGAGGTTAGTACTAGGGTTTCATCAATTATCCAAAACCAAACTAGGGCTTTCACCGGTGTCGGCATGCTGTGGCCACGGATGGTCGGCTCCTCTCCATCTTTTGTGTATCGTGCTGTCAAGCAATCGCTTGCCAGCATGCAGGCCTTGTTGACATCCATGACCTACAGCTCCTACTCCTTCGACTTCTACATTGGCTTCGTGCTCATGTCTGATCATTAGTAGCTCCACCTCCACAGTAAGCAATGATGGTCAGCTTGCCAAATATGACCTGAACAAGGACAGACTCGACCTCTTTCTACTGGCTCCTTGTTGCACTCAGTCTTCTTTGTGTTTGATGCTATCTAGGGCTGACTGTGCAAAGGAGGGCTACATGGTTGCTTGCCACAACTGATGCACTTCTTTTTTGTGCTACATTTAAGTTTTCATTTATATAGAAACTGCTATAGAAATCATGGATTGTGAAGGATAGTTTCTACTTGATATTAATTGTTCTTTTTCTCTCTTGGAAACTTCATCCAGAAACTATCCATTGGGATTGCCCTCAGAGCACTCACAATGCAGACTCTATCATAGAGTCTAAAGTTATTTATTACCTCGAACAATGTGGACTTAGAGTCTAAGGGCACTCACAATGCAAGACTCTATCACAGAGTCCAAGACAATTAATTACACATTATTTATGGTATTTTGCTGATGTGGCAGCATATTTATTGAAGAAAGAGGTAAAAAAAATAAGACTCTAAGTCTTATTTAGACTCTAAGTCCATATTGTTCGAGGTAATAAATAACTTTAGACTCTATGATAGAGTCTGCATTGTGAGTGCCCTAAATAAGACTTGAAGTCTTATTTTTTTCTACCTCTTTCTTCAATAAATATGCTGCCACATCAGCAAATACCATAAATAATATATAATTAATTGTCTTGGACTCTGTAATAGAGTCTTACATTGTGAGTGCCCTCACAACGCAGACTCTGTCATAGAGTCTAAAGTTATTTATTACCTCGAACAATGTGGATTTAGAGTCTAAATAAGACTTGGAGTCTTATTTTTTTTACCTCTTTCTTCAATAAATATGCTGCCACATCAGTAAAATACCATAAATAATACTCCCTCCGTCCCTAAATACTGCTATTTCTAGAAGAAAATTTTATCCACAAATACTGCTATTTCTACTAGCATACTCGTCCACTAGCCCATTTAATTCTCCTCGGAACTTCCGTGGTCCACCAGCCCATTTAATTTCTTCTAGGGAGTAGTACTTTGGCGCATGGTAATTGTTTGAGTCTATTTAGTTGGCATTAAATGCAACTCATTGAAACTAAAGAACCATGGCTTAACGTGCATGATTAAATGGTGGAATCATAATTAATTGAGGGTAGAATGATCTTTTGTTTGCCACACTAATCTGTCTGAAATCTGCTAGAAATAACAGTATTTGGGGACGGAGGGAGTATGTAATTAATTGCCCTGGACTCTATGATAGAGTCTTGCATTGTGAGTGCCCTTAGACCCAGTTTCTATGATTTTTACTCTCTCTCTTCAATAACTACCTTGCCACATCAGCAAAATGTTTAGATGGCACTACAATTAATGTCTATGGAAACCATGATAGTTTCTGTATTGGGAGTGCTTTGAGGGCACTCACAATATAAGGTCAGTCTCAGTGGAGAGTTTCATGGTGTTGTTTCCAAGACTCATGTCATGTGAAATGAAATGAAACTTAGATGAAACACCCACTCTCAATGGAGAGTTTCATTTCATAGTTTCATAGACATTTAATTCCAAGACTCATAGAGAGTTGGTAATCGTGCCAAGAGACTCATTTTTTCTCTCTCTTCTTAAATACACAGCCATGTCATCAAAAAATCCTATGTGGCAACCTATTTAATGCAAATGAAACTCATATGGAACTCCCATTGAGACTGGCCTAAGACTCTATCACAGAGTCCAAGACAATTAATTACATATTATGTATAGTATTTTGCTGATGTGGCAGTATATTTATTAAAGAAAGAGGTAGAAAAAATAAGACTTTAAATCTTACTCCCTCCGTCCACGAAAGAATCAATTTCTAGAGTTGTCCTAAGTCAAATTTTTTAAACTTTGACCAAATTTCTAGAAAAAATACTAAGATTTATGTATCAAATTAGTATCATTAAATTCATCATAGAATATATTTTTATATAATGTGTATTTTATATTATAGATGTTGTTATTCTTTTCTATAAAGTTAGTCAAATTTTAAAAAGTTTGACTGACACGGATTTTAGGAATTGACTCTTTTGTGGACGGAGGGAGTATTTAAACTCTATGTAGGTAACAGAGTCGGCATTGTGTGCTGTGAGGTATGACCGATACCTAGCTGCTGCACTATTTATATTTATTATGGCCATCGGCGGCACACACACCTAGCTGTTGTACACCAGTACTGTCTACGGTCGACACATCGGTGGCAGGTGGCTACCTGCTACGTAGCTAGCATCAGCGTTCAGCGACGACATGCTTGCGCTACGCCTGAGCAAGGGTTCTCCTGCAGGTGTCCGGCGCGACGGTGGCGCCGATCTGCGTCGCCGTCTCTCCCTCCCACCTCTTCCGCGGAGGTTGTTGCTGTTCACCTCCATCAGGTGGTCGACGAGGCGCTGGAGCTCCTGCAGCGGGAGGAGGACGGCATCGGCGAGGCGCTCGACGCGGCGCATACGCGCAAGCAGTGCCGGGGTCGAGTACGCAGCGGCGGGGGCGGCGGCGGCTCCCGCGCCAGGCCAGCACTGCCGCCTCAGGTCATCCAAGGCCGCCTTGATGCGGTGCGTCCGGGCAAGCGCGTCGGCGACGAGCCCGCGGGCGCGCGCCGCCTGGCCCCGCGTGAGGTGCACGAAGCCGTGGCTGCCGGGGAGTTCGTCGCCGAGGTACCCGAACCGCCACCAGGCGGCGCTCTCGGGGCGCGGCCGCACCGCACCGCCGGGGTCCACGGCCTCCGCCACGTTCTCCGCCATCTCGTGCAGTGGGCACCAGAAGCCGTACCAGGATGTGGAGATGACGTTGCTGAGGTCGCGCGCCAGCTTCAGCTGCCGCTCCTCGGCGTCGTTCGGGGCCATCGCCTCCGCCGCTGACGTCGACGTCGACGCCCTCTCCAACCACCTGCGTTCGTCGCGGTGGTCCAGCCAGCGCGACTGCTGCACGGCGCTCAGGTGCTGCGACAAGTTGGACAGCCTGGCCACACGCACCGGCACCCAAGTGTACTTGTCTTCCTCTGCGGCGCTGCTGCCGCCGCCGGCAGCTGGCTCTCCTCCCTCCATGAAGTCGGGGTCGGCTCCAACAGATCACACGAAAAAAAGAGCTTCTCGATCAATTGCACTGGATCTGCCTTTAAATACACTTACGCCGCCAACCGAACATATCCGTGTCGGATCTGCCAAAGTGCCTAGTAATTCTGGTCCGGACCGGACCGGCCCCGTTGAGGCGAGCGACATCCATGGTGTCGAATCGAATCGGGAACCTCCGTGGTAACCCACGATACATCTGAGGCGTGAAAAGTTGTTTAGATTTTAGCACTGTAGTTTGAGGCAAATATTGTCTAATCATAAACTAATTAGGATAAAGATTTGTCTCGTGATTTACAGACAAACTGTTCAATTAGTTTTTATTTTCGTCTATATTTAGTGCTTCATGTATGTGCCTAAGGTTTGATATGACGGAAAATCTTGAAAACAACTAAACAAGGCCTGAGTTTTGAATCATGGTACATGGATTATTATTTCAAACAAGCTGAGCTGAGCTAGTCTCGTCACTTCATCTTACAGGGCAACCAACAACAAATATTGCAATAACGAAGCCAACAAAAACCCACCCCAACGGCAGAAGACCCTCTACATATAATCTGGACCCCCAAAAAAGAAACATTTGTGTGCTTGTATGTATTTTCGACACTGATGAATAATTTCTTTCCTCAAATCTGTAACCTACAGATACTACCTACAACAACAACCTCCCCTTTACCGTTGCCGATCTCGTTTTGGGGAAGAAAACAGGGTCGTGAGGAAGCTGAGGACCTTCAGGAGCGGTTGGGGTGGCTGCCTTGGCTTGCTATCCCGCCCTTCTCTAGGCTGCAACTGGTTCATTTACAGAATGAGAAACACCGGAATTAACCTGTTGGAAACAGAGAGTGTGGCTTGCAGTTGTTCAGATTTGTGGACCAAGAAATGTGATAGCAACAAGAAATGAGGGCGTCGATGTATACCTTTGCTGCTTTGAAGAGTTCATCCAGGACCTCGGATAATGTGGGGTGAGCGTGAACAGCAAACTTGATGTCCTGCATTACAGAAACAATTATGTATCGGTTCAAGATGAATTGGTAGCTATGCGTATGACAGAATCCAACAAAGGTGGATGCTTAATAAAAAATAGATTGTCGGCGACACTCACTTGTACACGTGTTCCTAGGGCAATGGCATTGGAGGCCTCGTGGATGAGATCAGCAGCATGCAAACCCAAAATGTGAACCCCAAGAATTTCACCCGTGTCAGGTCGGTAAATCAACTGCAGTGAGGAGCACATATTGTCAAATTCTGTTAGTGCAAACTTGTGAAAATAAATTATGGAGAAAACATGAACTTGAAGTAGCAAACAGAATGACCTTAGCAATCCCATCTCCTTCATTTTCTGCCAAAGCTTTAGTGTTAGCCTTAAAGCTAGTCTTCACAACATTTACCTCAAATCCTTCTTTGTCTGCCTGCTCCCTGGCTTGTGGCTGAGAAAGTTTCAAAAACAGAAAATTAGCAATAAATAAATAAATAAACAAATAAGGCATTGCCTATTAGTCAAATGACCAAAATACGGCCATTAACAAAATGATGTCCAAATATTCAGCCAATGAAATTCATGTACATTGATTAGAAAGGAATGCATGAAGGACATGTCTAACAATTTCAATAAGGAGATAACTTACCTCTGTCAGCCCAACCATACTAATCTCTGGATGAGTAAAACATGCGGCCGGGATGCTTAAATGATTTAGGATGTGATCCTTTCCAGAGATTTGTTCAACAACTACATTTGAATAGGAATTCAACATCAGACAAGTACACCAATAAGCTTTCTCCAAGAAATCACAAGAAAACAAAATTCTCGAATACCTGAAATTCCTTGTGCACTGGCAGCATGGGCAAGCATGAGTTTGCCATTGGCATCTCCAATGCAATATAAATTGGGTACCTATATAATATTATATGTGAATTATGCAGAAATCTTGAGGAGACACTTGTTCTCAAGAAAAAAGTAACGCAATAAAAGTTGCAACATACCACATTGCCATCTGCATCCATGACTCGCATCCGTTCATCAACAGGCACAAAACCACGTTGTGTAACGACATTGATCTTAAGAAAAGGAAAATAAGCTTCAGCATTCTTATATTTTAAAATGTAGCATAAGATCTGGTAGCTACTAGATTTAATTTCTAGATACTCACGTTTTCCAAGCCAAGCCCTTTGGTGAATGGCGCCCTTCCTGTGGCAATAAGAGCTGCGTCAACCTGCACACAAATTTCCAACCTCCCGAGTGAGCCATTGGGGTTAACTTATAAAGAATCAAATAGTAAATTGGAAAGCTAGCAGAAATGCTTTATGTGCAATCCAATGAGATTTACAGTGCACTTGGTCTTGCTTACCATATTGTTGCTTTTGATGACTATTTGCATTTGCAAGTGGACTTATGACTTTGAATATCTTACATTTATATGGATTGACGTTACTACATTCATTACAGAAACAATTTCATAATAATATAATTGTGTTCTATATAAAATAATATATGTTCTATAGATGTTGTTAGTCAAAGTGTCACCTTGAAGATTGTGTCAATGTCCTAACAGACATGCATTTCTGTTCGAATGAAGTAAAATCATAACATATTATTGATACAAAACATTTTTACTACCTGATTTTGATTACAATGCTTGTAACAAGTAACTGTTACAGAATTCTGTGCTCAACCAACTATACATATGGCAGGTATAGGACCAATATGAAGCATTCACTCAGTAAAGCCATGCAGCTCTAGACAACGAGATAATAAAAGATTATGTATGTTGTACTTAGCCCCGTTGTGTGTTCCACTTGGCACCGTTATACCATAACAAAGAGATGACTGGCAAAAGTAATCAACAAGAACAAAAGCAAGTTGCCAAAGAAAGATATCAGAAATGTTACCTCAAGGGTTTCTTTGTGTTCCTTTGTCTTCGCATCAATAAGCTCGATGAGCACAGGTTTTCCGTCCTTTGCTGGAGTAATCTAGTGAAAAATCCATAGACCATTCAACATATAGATTATTCAACCATGTCAAAAAAAAAAGTCTGGAATACTTTGAGAAAGCTAGACCAAAGGTGAACCTTGCTTGCAAAAACACCAGTGTGATAGTCAATTTTCCGAGGATTGATAAGAACTCTCTGGGCTAATTTTGCAATTTCAGGATCAAATCCAGGCATCAGCTGGTCAAGAGCTTCAACGAAAGTAACCTGCCCAATTTTGAATTGAGTAAATCAAGTGAAAATTAACTCACAACAACCATGTTCAACAGGCAACTGCAGATGATGCGTAAGGAGCATTCTAGAATCCATCCACCTTATCTGAATTATTTAGCATTTACTTAAGTTCAAAATGCTGGAATCGTATTTTGCACAATAGCCAAACAATCAATGGAGGTAAGATGAAAAATCAGAGAAAATAACAGCAGATACATTTAAAGAACACCAGAACACTGTGCAAGTTTCATAGTTTCTCTGGTGCTGTGGACAATGGTTCTTGGAGAAAGCAACCTAGCAAATAATTTCAAAGCAAGAGCTTCTAATGTACCTCACTTCCAAGAGCTGTGTATACATCACTGAACTCAAGTCCAATGTAACCACTTCCAACAATAGCTATCCAGTCTGGAACTGACTCAAGTTTCAGTGCATGATCACTGGTAAATACAGTTTTCCCTGCAAATAATCATCCGGCAGAGTTTTATGAGAACAGACAAAACAAGGAAAAAGTACACCAAAAATGACAACTAATACACCACATGTTACAATAAAGAATGCACCCAATGTTTATATCTCTAATGCTCTAAATTTCTAGGCTACATTTGTGATGTGACAACAATTGTGCCAGCGACAACAGAATGGTCACAAGGATCACATATCCAGTTTTTGGTCTCAAAGTATGAGTTCAACACTGAAAAATATCTAGAAACAGGCATATAACCATATGGATATTCAAGACATAACAAATGACAACCTATACTTAGCTTTTTGTCCCTGGTGATTCCAAATCCAATCTAAATCAATGTGGTGGGATTGGATTCTTGGTGCAGAAACAGTATAACATTTGGGTCTTTCTAACAATGATGAAAAGCAAAATAGCCAGAGTTGAATTAAACAAACAGACAAGCAAAGCAGCATTGCATGTAACACTGAATTAGGAATGACTGCATCAACATGAATCACCAGAAAGTTTTGAAAAGCAGAGCAGTGCCGAAAGTCATAAGGTGCATTAAAAATAAAAATGGCTATCACACTACAATTCACGGTCATATCTATATCCTCCTCATTATGGGTATTGAAGTTTAACAGAAATGAAATGAATAATTTTTTATAATAAATCTCCAGCATGCACCATAAGTCCATACCTTTCCTAAAGTATTGAGTTTTCAAAAAAGAGAACTCAAACAGAGAAGTATTTACCATCAATCTCAATCCCTTTGGGAACAAAAGGAACTGAACCAGTGGCAATTATGATGTTTCTGGCAGTGATTTCTTTATCTGGAGAACCGGCTTTTCCATATCGTACCTTTTGCTTTCCCTGATCAGACATCAGTGAAAACATGTTAGAACATCCCTTTGCTTTCCCTGGTTGTGAGCTCATTTTCTGGTTGAAGTGTCACTGGATATTCCAGATCAGGACACACAGAGAGCTCATTTTTCACATTCATGGATAAGATCTTGTTATGCATTATCTCACTGGACATAATTAATGCCATAATCTTCACCAGAAATATTGAGTTTGTTTCATTTCTGGTTAGATCATACAGTTTACTTTTAACTGATCCATACCCAACTAGTATTCAATCTACTCATAGATTATAGATATGTGATTTTGCTTAAGTTTATGCATATTAAGAAAAAACAACATAATTGATTTTTTAAAAAAATAAGGACAAACATAGTTATTATTTATTAACAATTTAAAAACAGTATATAGGGCACACACACTAAATATTTAGCATTAATAATTCCTCCAAGTGTTGTCGAAGCTCAATAGTACACAGCAAAGTTTTAGATAAAATTTACAAACACAAACAACTCTGAATTATCAACCTCCGGCGAAAGAACCGGGATAAGATTCTCATGTACATAACTGTTTGTTCCACATCAATCAAGGACTATAGATAACTTACCACAATAGTGCCAACACCTGTCAATATATCCACTCCCAGAGCTTTCATTGAGTTAGTCAAGTTGCTACGGATTTTTGAGGCAAGATTGCTTGCATGATCAGCAACACCTTGCCTGTCATATCCAGGAGAAGAAACCTGTTACAAGGTAATATGCCTAACAATTCAGCATCAATCAGGATAATATATAACATGTTCGAGTAAGAACTGCTAATGATCATAGGAAATGGTTGAGACCTTCACATGCCTCCTACGAACAAGCAGAATCCTTGTTTAAATTTTTTTTTTTCTTTGGTGTGAGGGGTGGGGGAGACTTTAATAAAGAGTAACATGGGCATATAGTAACTAAAAGCCTTGCATCCATAAGATTAATGCATGTGACTAATTTAAATTTAATTGTTAATTTTAAACTTGTGGAGGTATATATAACCAGGGAACCTGAATCTTGCACTGTACGTTCTTCCCTTGTCTATTACAGATTTACTTTGTCTATTGGGTTCTGACAAACACCAAGAAAGATTTGACTCTAAATTAAGAAATTGGAATGAACAGATTAAGTAGAATTCTACTAGTTGCAATTAAAATGGATACAGTTAGGTGCTAGAATGGACAAAAGTACTCAGACAAGCTCCTAGCTGTAGCTTTTTGTCAATTTTGCACTATATGAGCCTATTTGAAACAGCAAATCCCTCGCCCAATTCAACTGACCGCATTACCTGTAGACCCATAGACTTCAAATGATGTTCATCATGAAGCTCCCGCATTCGACCACTGACAGCAAGGAGTGCTTTCGATGGGACACAACCTCTGTTTACACAAGTCCCACCCACAACATCTCCCTCAATTATGGCTGTTTTCAAACCCTGAAGAAATTAGAGCAAAGTGAAACAAGATCAATATAGAAGCAGTACCAACTCTTAGAAAATTATTGGTATGGCTAATGTTTGGCATCATTCTTATTTGCTAGACTATCATAAAACATGAGGTTAAAATGGGAAAATACTGTTGTCTCTTGAAATTAGCACGGACTAGATCAACTAATAACAGTCGAACAACAATGGTATGCAGGGCAGCAAAACCTCCAAATTCACCCAAGTAATCGATGCTAATCCCTGAACAAGCACCCAAATTAGCAGACAAATTTGGAAGTGTTTGTAGACAAGACATAGGTTTGCAAATTGCCTTACTCTGTGGTTTAGCATCAAAACTAAAGTATTTCAAACTTAAAATTAACTGCTAGCAAGAAAGTTTGCCGCCCAGATTACAGGTACACACCTGGGCCTTCCACCAACCTCGGCCTAGAGGCACCTCATCAACTCATCGATCTAAAATTCTTATCAGATACACAAAAAAAACAACGATAGTCCAATTCAAGCAAAATTTCCATTTCTAACGCCGAATTAGCAATCAGGCATCACGTGCTATCGTTTCTGGTCAGTACTAACGCATCCCATGGCAGACCAATTCCGCAGCTCCGCTATCCCAGGATTACTCACTAAAACAGTGCTGATGTTACACCGAGCACTTAATAAAAAGACGCAGACCTCTTCAACGGCGTGGAGCGCGGCGCCGTGACCCCCGACGCCCGCGCCGATGATGACGAGGTCGTAATCGAAGCCGCCGCTCCCCGCCACCGCGCCATTGGTCGCCGCCGCGGCCCTCGCCACCGCCAGCCTCGCTGGCACCTGCGAGATCCGCAGCGAGGGGCACGCTAGGGCCTCGCCCCGGAGTCCGCAGACCCGGACCCCACCTGGCCGCCGCGCGGCCTCGGATCTGGCGCCGCCGCGGGACGCGGTCGCCGAGGCGGAGACGGAGACGGCCGCGGTGGACTGCATAGCGGACGAAATGGGACAGTAGGCTGGGGAGCTAGTGCGCGGTGAGTTGGGAGAGGGAGGCGTATAAGTCGAAGAAGAGGAGGCAGGCGCGGGCGGAGGAGGCGAGGGGGGGTTTATGCGACGGGGCGGAGGTTTCGAAGCTGGCACAGGGCCGAGGAGGCCGAGGGAGGGGAAATTTTGAAACTTGACCCACAATTCGTGTCCCTTGAAACTTGACCCACAATTCGTAAGCCTTTAGAAATATAACCCAAGTCACGCGAATTCTTTGGAAATTTAGTCTTTTCGGGATTTTAGTGATTTCAATAATTCCAGCCATGTTTTCACACTGTTTGGAGCCTGGGAAAAGACCAGATTGCCCCTCCCTTATC
>Ga0182004_10005134_pt1 | contig 10650 bp, 3 predicted proteins | sample Sormic07211540_1_FD_120479 | JGI IMG/M metagenome (GOLD analysis project Ga0182004, IMG submission 120479) | Endophyte microbial communities from Sorghum bicolor roots, Mead, Nebraska, USA - 072115-40_1 MetaG | ecosystem: Host-associated > Plants > Roots > Unclassified | place: USA: Nebraska...
CCTAATTCCATGCTAATGACTTGCTAGAATATCTGTTGAGGTGCTTATCATTATCATATGTGGCTAGTTATGCTGATCAGAATAGTTATCTTTGTCACCATTCATATTTTATCTATATTTTATGTGACACTTGCGCCTGTATTGATGAGATAGATGAATGCTCTCTATTACACATGCAATGATACTGAGTTCCATATTTCATTCCATCATTATTAGTAATCCCTTTCCAGTGGTAAAAATATAAATAACGATACCTGAAATACTTCCCGGTTAAAATGCTACATCGGTATTAATCTGTACGCTTGCAGATCTCATTTATTATTTATCTAGATGAGCAATTGCATATTTCAGTACCGCATCTCTCATGTCATGATGGGGATGACAACTTGGCTTATGTGGCATGAGGGATAGGTTCGGTATTTTTGGCGCTATTATCAGAAATAGAAAACTAAATCTACTTTTGGTAATAATGTTAAGAATATCCAACACAGTACTATCCCTTTCAGCACTCCTAATAGCATAGTACCGCTCCTTTTATTTTTTTGCATTGATGTATTTTCTAGATGGCTTGGCCGTGTTGACATTATTTTAAAAAATGTAACCGACAACTAGCGCAAAGAACATAAGACCAATGTAAGGGGGGTGTTTGGCTCACTTCCACACTTTGCCAGCCAAAGCTATGGCACGCCACAGAGGGGAGGCAACTATTTAGTTCACCTTTAAGTTGAGATAGGCACATACTTTCATAGTAGAAATTTACGCTAAGGCGTCATGGACATATTCTCCGCCACAAGTCTTCGATGACACCACAACTGAGTGGCTGGTGTGCGCTATGAATCAAGCAACCTATGCCATTGATGCTATTGATTTTGACATTCTGTAGACCTCCTTAAAGCTTCATTAGTAAAAAGGACAAATCAACCCCAAAGCACATCTAGGGTTGGAGGGGTGTACCGATGGAGGGCAGTGTCATTGCAGGGGCAGCGGCCTGCTCATCACACCACCGAAGGGAGGGGCCACCGACACCACCGAAGGGGCGCGCCGCTAGGGTTTTACCTCCAAATTATCATAAGATAATTAATAATATCTAAACTTTTTTTAGAAAGTTTTTAAAACTCACATGACAACATGGTTTTGGGGTCTTATACATATTGTTCAAATATGGATGCATATCTCACAACTTATGTAACTATGTAAGAGATACATCTATTTATGAATAATATATAGTGCAACGTTGTTAATATGATTTGAAAATTTTATGGTAAGATAATACAACCATATTACGATCTCATGCCAAATTTTAGAATTTTTAGACACCTTTAAGATATTATTGTTTTTTTTCAGACGGAGTCACCTACCTATAAGCATTTCCTTGGCTACCAACCTCCATGGAAATTCAATAACACTCAAGAAAATGATAGTTTACTTGAAGGTTTAGTATAACAGCCAAGAAAATAGGTATTTTCCTTAGCGGTTGAGAATAACACTCAAGAAAATAGTAATTTTCTTGACCTGTTTTTAATTACACTCAAGGAAATTAGTCATTTCCTTGGTGGTGATTGAAAACTGCCAAGGAAACACCTATATTCCTTGGTGGTTTACATAAACCTCCAAGAAATATACGGTTCCTTGAGTGTTGAGTACCACCGCCAAGGAAACTGTCATTTCCTTGGCGGTTTGATTTAGCCGTCCAGAAAATTTGGAGTCGCCAAGGCAACCATCAAAGCTCTTGCTCAGGAGGGACCCTTCAGGGCAAGTACGTTGATGGGTCACCCTAGGTTGGCAAGCAAGCCTAGGGCATTCTCCTTGGTTGCCAGATCAAGCAATGAACAACAACATAGAGGGCAGAAGAGATTAGGGCAAAGAGAGATAGGGAGTAGATTAGTTTTTTTATGAGTGTGGCCTTGTGGGTGTTGGACATCTCAATCAGTCATGCCCCTTATATTTACATGGAAGGGGTGGTCTTATCTCGTAAGTGGTGAAAATCCCTTGCAAAACACATGAAAATAGAACTCAATTTTGGACTGGCCTGTCAAACCCGGTTAGCCACCCTCTGCACGATGAAGCCTTCTTGAGAGCATACTTCTTTCATTCTGACTCCAAGCTGGATGTTCTATATATGTTTTTTTTTATCATTAGAGGAACTTAATGGTGAAGTCTATTATGCATTTTAAGAACTTTACCAAACGCGGCCAAGCCGGTTTTCTGAAAAATCTGGAATCATCCACCGTTGGACAATTTCGGTCGTCAATGCATGATCCTTAATTACAAATAAGTTCTCTGGGGTGCCATTGCTACGGTGCTATGTCCCATCTTGCATGGTTTCAGCTTATTTTATTTGAATATATGATCAATGACTCTTGTTTGGCAGTTAAAATAGATACAACTATGATGTGGTTTCACACATGCGTGTGTTCCCACTGTCAGGAGAGAGATTTGGACATTCTTATGTAAGGCATTTTTTAAGAATATATTCCATTCAGCCAGCTGGGGTGGAATTACTTGTGTATTGTGACAAGCCCTTTGTGCGAAAGCTATGGACATGGAAAGTAAATAAAATTCCTTTTGTATTAGTAAAGCCTCTTCTACAGTTAGAGAAGGACCAGAAAAAAAAACAGTGGGCCATGGTTAGAATTCTGAATACGCTACTATTACGACCTGTTGGTTCTCCTTGCTAAATTTTAGCTAGCTAAACTTGTCACTTTAGTAGCTAAAGTTCCAAACACATTGACTAAAAGAAGCTAAAATAGTTTTGTTCAATTAGTCACTCAAGAGTAGCTAAAATAATTTTAGCTAGCTAAAATTTAGCAAGAGAAATCAAACAGATCCGACATATGTTGGTTTTTTTATGTGGAAACGGTCTTCCGCCTCTACCATTGTGCAATGAGTTTTGATGAATTGGCTGTATTCGTTTTTTTCGAAGCTTTCATTTTTTTGTGCGTAACCTAGTTATTTGTTTAGTTCTCATGCATGGCATATAAAATGATCCCGACACACGGCTGGGCTGATGCCTCGTGTCCGAAAATTTTCCTAGCTACCTGTATGTATCTCGGAGCCTAGCTAGCTAAACTTCTTTATTTGAAACTGGGACAATACCTCGAGTCTCAACAACACAAATATCGTAAAACAAAAGAAAATTAAAGAGACATGCACAAGTAGCACCCAACACGGCAGGCAGCTTGCTAGCTCGATCTATATCGCTCGGATTAGGTACGTGCTAGAGAGAAGCCGTGAGCTGTTTACCCGTAGTGCTGCTATATATAGAGATCGAGGAGGAACGGAGCAGCTAATATCCCCCGCAAAGCACAGCTAGCACACAGGGAGGAGGAGTCGAGATCGAGGCCATGAGCTTCGCAGCAGCCGTACAGTTCTGGGAGGAGTGGCAGCTGCGCATCCTAGTCCTATGCAGCCTCTTCCTTCAATACTTCCTCTTCATCGCCGCAGCCTTGCGTAAGCGTTGTGTGCCTGCCTGGTTCAAATTCTTAACCTGGCTCGCCTACCTAGGCAGCGATGCCATCGCTATCTACGCACTTGCCACCCTATTCAACCGTCACAAAAGCCAAGAATGGTTATCCACGCACCGCAGTAGCGCTAGCTTGCAGGTTTTGTGGGCACCCATACTTTTGTTGCACCTTGGTGGGCAAGATGGCATAACCGCCTATAACATTGAAGACAACGAGCTGTGGAGGCGGCATGTCCTAACTGCCATGTCTCAGGTAGCTATAGCTACACAACTAGTACCATCAAATATATTATTTTCTAATTATTCAATTTCAAATTATATAATTAAGTAGTACTCCCCTCCATCCAAAATTGTAAGTCATTTCAAAAATCTTGGAGAGTCAAAGTATTTTCAAGTTTTACCAAAATTATAAAGAGAAATAGTAAAATTTGTAACATAAAGTGAGTATACCAAAATATACTTAGTTGGTATCATAATAATTATTATTTTATCATATAAATTTGGTCAAACTTAGGATAGCTTACAATTTGGGATTGACGGAGTAGATTGGAAGTTTCTATATTTTCTTTCTCTCTTCATTTTTCTTAACACAAAACCCACAGATAATCTGTAAGCCATATCTGGCCATCACGGTGAACTACGAAAAGTATGTACTCGCTCTGCAATGAAATATAACAGAGTTGGTTTTGTCCTGAGTAAAACTATGTAATTTTGACCAAGTTTATTACAGAAGAAAAGAAAAATATGTAGGACATCAAATTATTTTATCTGGATATAAAGTATGAATAAATTTATTTTAATAATATACCTCATTGATGTGTGGCAGATGTTAGTATTTCTATAAATATTATCACACTGAACATAGTTTGACTTGGGACAAACTTGGATCCCATATATTTTAGGACGAAGGGTGCTCATGTTTATTTGGTATATATGCTCAATTTAGATATATATTTAATTTGGGGAACATTTTAGTTTATGTTAATAGAAAAATACATGGGTAATTTGGATGCAAATTGATGGGGTTACTTGATTTTATATTATATTTTATAATAGCAAATATGGATAATTTAAATGCAACTATAGGAGTTACTATATAAATTATCCTTCTTAATGATTAAGGTTTGTAGTTTAGATACAGATATGGAGGGCTATTTACGTTTTTTTATATGGCTCAAGTGTATAATTTTTTAAGAAAACATAATAGACCCAAGGGTTGCCATTCTCTATGAACCAAACGAATTAAGGGCCAAACAGTTCTAAATACTATGTTATATTTCTTTGATGTGTGTCTAGACAGGTTGTAATTTTGTTTTTCTTTCTTTCTTTGTTGCTAGTTGTTGTTGGTCTTGGTTAACTTCTGGCTAACCATGGAACCTCTCGGAGTCATTTGGCTCCCTCTTCCTTTAATATTTTAATGCCACCAGGGGGCTTTGCCCCACGGTTTTTGTTCAAAAAGAGTTGACATAACTTAAGCTTTGGTGTCAACCAAATACATAATAAATACCAATTGAGGTGCAATGCAAATGTTAACAACACATATCTTAATATTTCGCAAAGCCTGCGAATCAATCCTTGCAAGATGCATTATGAAAAAATGCCAAATCCTAGAAAAATATATATCCACATCTTTTTATGACACCATGACTATACATTTTTGTGTTTCACCTTTGATCATATTAGTTGCTACAGTTTTTTTATCTATATGCTAAGTCGAAACTCTTAACATTATTGATTATCATGTTGAGAAAATCCTTTTATTTTATTAAAAAAATAGTTTCTAGATCCTATACTACACTCTTAGCTACCACAATGGCGAAAACAGCCATTTCGGTCTGAACCTATTCACTCAAGATGTTGAGTTTATTTACCATATCAAAAAGTTATATGTGTATTAGTATTTTTTTTGAAGAATATAGAGTTTTAGGAACTAAATTACTATTATAAATATGTCATATTAGAAGTCAAAATTTACACACTTAAATAAAGTAACAACTTGTAAAATATTATTGTTGTGGAGAATCAATACAATATAATTAAAATTTTAATACTGACACTGATATGTGGATTGTTAAGGAGATATTTATTTAAAAAAATAAACATGTATCTTGCTGTATGCATGTTTACTTTGTCTACATGGAGGGCATGAAGCATTTTCTTTATGGTTCTTGAGTTATTTTCTATAGTGGCTTATATTGGTATTTAGACATAGATTAGTGGGTTATTTAAATTTGCGCTGGAAGAACAAAGGAGGGTAATCTAGATACAAATTAAAAGAATTACTTTATATCATCTTTCATAAATGATATAGATGTGGGTAATTGAAAAGAAAATTTAAGGGGCTACTTTGCTTTATCTTTAACGATGGTAGAGTGATTTAGATGCAAGTTTATGTGTTATTCTTAAATTATCTTTTATAATGGCGAGAATTTAGAATCAAATCTAGAGGTTAATTTATGTATTTTTATAATGGCAGAGGTGGATCTACTATAAATATTTATATTTTTATATATAGTTTACTTTTTTAAACATAGTAGATGCTACTAGTGTCTCTGTATATTAACTCGATTAAATTTAAGGCATATAGTTTAATAACTTAGGACAAACTCAAAGGTCCTTATATATTAATTTATTTAATTAAGGATACACAGACAGTGCGTGTTTGCTCACTTGTCCTTCACCACTGTGTCAGATTACTGTAGCCATCTACGTGTTCCACAAGTCATGGTCAGGGGAGAAGAGACTATTGAAGGCTGCAATATTGATCTTCGTTCCCGGTATTCTCAAATGCTTTGAGAAGCCATTCTCTCTCAAGAATGCTAGCATCCACAGCATTGCTGCGAGCACCTTCAACACCAACAGGACGACATGGGTGAGTAGGTTGTTGCAAGAAGACAGCACGGAGGGCAACGTTGAGGAGATCAATTCGCTGGACGCCTATGTGAAATCTGCATCCACGTACGTTCAGCGCCGGCAATATGGAAGCGAAATGAGTGTGAGTAATAAGCCCTACAACCTATTCGTAGACATGGCTTTCTCTTACTCTGATCGGCTTAAGAATCTAGAGTACATAATGCAAAGCAAAAACAAAGTGCATCTTCGGCTGCGGTCCCGCCTCTCCAACACCTTCGATCGCCTCTACACCAAGCACGAAGTGACCAGTGGTATCAACATCTGTGACATGACCTGCAAACGTTATTGGGGTAATGAGCTACGGAGTGTGGTTGTGTGTCTGTCGTTTGCGGCCGTTGCGCTCTTCCACAAGAGCCAAGATCACCTACACTTTGCTGTGCTGCACCGCCGCCCTGGAGTTCATTATATCCGACATCAAGCCGTACGTTGATTGCTTCGAGAAATTATACGTGACATGGCCTGACCATGTTGCCCAGTACAACCTCCTATGGTACTTGGCCCGCAACAGGAAACACAGGAGCCTGCGGATCTGCAGGGACTACATCGACGAAATCTGGTGCATGAAGCCGTGCCGGTCTTCCAGGGACATCACCGAGCTCGTCTTCGACCATGTCGTCGTCCATGGGTGGACGGAGAACATCAACGACGCGGCCACCTTCCATGAGTTCAACAACAACCGGGGCCAGCTGGCTATCCAGCGCGAGGGCTGCACTGGGGCTATGCCGCTGGAGAGCCTGCGAAGGCCATTCGACGAGAGCTTGATCCTCTGGCATCTCGCCACGGATTTCTGCTTCTTCGACGTCGACGCCGCGGGCAAGTCAGCTTCCTGCGGCCATGGAGATGGAGGCGTCGACGCCCGGCGCCGCAGGAGCAGGATGATCTCCAACTACATGGCCTACTTACTGTTTGCCAACCCAGAGATGCTGATGCCCGGCTCCAGGCGGAGCCTGCTCAAGGACGCCTACAAGGAGCTCGAGAAAATGGCCGGGAACAAGGACAACGACAGCAACTCACCACCAAATCCAAGTGGGACGACAGCACCCACACAGAAGAAGAAGAAGGAGGAGGAAGTGGAGTCACTGCTGGACGAGCAAGGGATGATTGCCTCTCAGATCATGCAGAAGCTCCACGGCGCCAACGGTTCAGATTTGGTTCTTGATGCCTGGGTCCTCGCCAAGGAGCTCAAGGAATTTGCCAACGACAAGAAACAGGATTACATCACAGAGCAGAGGACAAGGAACGAGAAGATGAACGATCTCAAGGAGGCCATGGATTCGGCCAAGAACAAGGCAGACGAACTCATAGAGGGTAGTAAGGATACTTCCATGATGAAGGAAAAAATGGAAGACGCCAAGAAGGACGCAGAGGAGTTCATCAAGCTGGAGAAAAAGAAGAAGCTGACGGAGAAGGAGGAGGAGAGGCTCACTCAGCTCGTGGAAAGCGCCAAGAACAAGGTAGTGGAGTTCATCAACATGGAGAACAAAAAGAAGCAGACGAAGCAGGAGCAGAACAAGGCAGATGAGTCCATCAAGAACGACGAAATGAAGGTAGAGGAGCCCACCGAGAACGAGCAAAACAACGCGGAGAGCTCAAAGGCAATGGAGGAAGAGAAGCAGAAGGAGATGCAAATTGCAAAGGATTTCTCTAACAGTGCACAGGCGGTCATCGAGGAGATCGACAAGAAGAAGATGAAGCAGCTCACGGAGGTCGTGGATAATAGGAATGTTATAACCAACGAGGAGGAGCTGCTCATGATTCGAGCAAGAGAGTACGAGGATGATAAGATGTGGACGGTGATCGAGGGCGTGTGGGTGGAGATGCTTTGCTTCTCTGCTGGAAGGTGCCGAGGTTTTCTGCATGCCAAGAGCCTAGGCAAGGGTGGGGAGTACCTCTCCTACGTCTGGATGCTCCTGTCCTACCTTGGCATAGAGACACTGGCGCAGAGGCTGCAGAGGACGGAGCTGCACGTGCAGGGAGACATGGGTCTCACCCGCCCGAAGGCGTCGGCTGCATCTGAGAGGAAGATGCCAACAACCAGCAACGACAATAATGTTTGACTGACCAACGGTGCGCTATGACCTATATATGGAGCAGTGGAACGAGGTCCATCTGCCGTCCTGGTTTCCTTTAATTAATTTAATTAATTTTCTGCACCACTTTTGTTTGCCCAATCTATCTAAAAGAACATTGTAATACTTTCTTGTAACATATTTGTCAACTCGTTCCAATGAAATTTCATATTGTATTCCTTCCTAAAAAATTTCATATTGTAATATAAAATAGTGTGTTACAGACTTTAGTTGTAACACAAAACACTTCTTTTATACAGAAGCATGTTACTGTCAACAATGATAGTAACATAAAATTAATGTTACAAGCAAACATTTTCTTTTTTTTGGTTTTGAGTCTAACAAAAAGACTGTGGCAGCCAGAAAAAGTTAAACCAAATTTGTCTCAATGTTATAAAATGCAAGGAAAGGCCACAAAAGAAGGCATTTCAGTATGGCCTTTAAATAATATTTGAGGCAATATGAAATAAGTGCCATCACAAATGAAATAGGAAATTTGAAAACAGCTTCCAATGTGTGTTTTGTGGTCATATTTAGAATATCATGAACCATCATCTATAATGTGAATTCTCAAAGAGTTCGGCAATTAAAAAGTGTATGCTCTCCAAATTCACGACCACGCATCCATCATACTTTAGGCTTGAACCAGGTGAGTACTAGGGATGCCACATGACAATAGTAACCTGCATTCCAGAAAAAGGAAATAATCTAAGAATTTTTCTATACTTTAATTAGGAAAACAATAATAAAGCTTCTAAAACTAATACAGATTCAATATATGTCATGCTTGACTAATTATGACTAATGGGTTAATATAGATGTAGCTATATATTGACCAAAAATGAACTAGAGTCACAACATGAGCAATGGCCTCCAATGTCTCTCTAGTCCATTCATGTGCCCCCTTAAAATTAGAGAAAAAAGAAACATGGTTAACGTTGAGATCACCTACAATTGTTGATTTCATTATACATTTTGAGTATCATATCATACAGGTATAACTTATACTGTACAATAGTACCAAGTAAAAACTCCTACAGTCACCAATGAAGCAATGCATCTCGTGTGGCCTACTGGCCCATTTAAAACTCCAGCACCAAGTAAGGTCTCATGCCATGTTAGCAGCCGATGCTCCTCTCTAATGTCTGTTTAGCACTATGTGCCGTTTGGCCATATGGACCTTTGCCAGCTCGGTCCGATGCCCACCCAAGGGCACCACTAGCTCATGTTTTCAACCCTTTTTTCAAATGTGCCAACTCCAAACGTCACTAGTACAGAGAGATACTATACAGGCGGTTCGCAACCCCTTTGTACAGGCGGATTGACGAACCACTAGTGGCTATAGGCATGTGCAAATAAATGTTTCCACAGGCGGTTAACTGAGAACCGCCTGTAGAAATGCATTTTTACAGGCGGTTCGGTTATGTGAACCGCCTGTAGAAATCAATTTCTACAGGCGATTCTCATAAACACACCGTCTGTGGTAAGATTTTCCAATTTAACCCAATTTTCAAATTTTCCCTGCAGACCCTATTTTTAATATTATATATATATAATATATATATATATATTATATACATTAATATTGAAACTATGTTAGGCTAGAGGATTCAACCAATGCAACATGCAATATATTTATATAAACCATTACTTTGTACATAAAATTATATTAATTACAAACATCACACATCAAAGTTTTTTGTTTACACACATATGAGGTTTCACATCTAAAACCTCTGCTCTAATAACCCGATCGAGATAACTTTAGCCTACTAATATCTCTTAGCGCTCTAAACTCAGGCTTTGCTAGGATGCTAGTCGGATCGTGATATTTCCCTTCGGTGGGAATGGCTTCTTTCAAGAGGAAAGTGCAGAGGTCCTCAACTATGTTGTATAGAACACCTTGAGTCATGCTCTTTGCCTTTTCCAACTCATGTTGCTTCGGAGGAAGTTAGAAACATCATAAATTTATAGTTCATAACACATGCTTAGCAACAAAAAATGACACAATTATATAAACGACTATTAGAGCATTACCTTAAAAGGGTTATTTACATATCTTCCGGTCTCTCTCATAAACTTGCAGACGTAGAATCCACAGTGGACCGATCCGACTGGTTGCTTATGGCACTGATGTATGACGAAAAAGTGGATATTTATTAGTTGCAACATCGTCATATGCATATTATATTTATAAAAGACAGC
>Ga0182004_10005135_pt1 | contig 10648 bp, 7 predicted proteins | sample Sormic07211540_1_FD_120479 | JGI IMG/M metagenome (GOLD analysis project Ga0182004, IMG submission 120479) | Endophyte microbial communities from Sorghum bicolor roots, Mead, Nebraska, USA - 072115-40_1 MetaG | ecosystem: Host-associated > Plants > Roots > Unclassified | place: USA: Nebraska...
AAGCTTGTACGGCACACCCTAACTCAATTCAGGGCTGAGGCAACAACTAGCCAGATCCATAGACAAGATGGGCAACACCAAGTGGTGGACGCACCTAAGAAAGGCACATTTGACCATGCGTGCAGCTCAACTGATCTCTTAAGCACATCACAACTTGATCGATCTCTTAAGCACATCAACTGACCCTATGTAGGGTGAGCCTAATGACAAAATGCCCTACCTAGCATGTGGTTTGCTAGATAGTTAGGATGTGGGATGCCTGGTGAGCATGATTAGTTTACCCCTTTCCTCAACTCTCACTAAATCTTAGTGCTTATTTCAACAAGCAAAAATCTATCGGGTCATGGATGGACAGCGATGGGTCGAGATGGTGGACTAGAGGGGTGTGAGTAGTCATTTCTAAAAACTTATCACGCCGGCTAACCAAAACTATTGTGGAATTCAAACTATCGGTGTAGCCAAGACTTCACCCCTCTATCTAAATTCTCTAGCACCTTACAAAAGATCCTAAACGTAAATAAGGTGCCAAACATAGCGTGAGCTCACCTAAACAATTCTAGGACTGGTCACACAAACCTATGCAACTAGTACTTTACACACCGGAGGAGCGCCTACACAACTAGTAAGCAAAAGTACAAAGCTCCTAAGCTCACTAGCAATGCTCAACAAGGCAACCAATGCCAAATTAGAGAGTATAAATTACTTAGCTACACAAACTAAGCAATGTGACTAACAAGGTTACACAAACAAAACTAGTCATGCAAAGGGAGCTACTTCAAGCTACACAAGCAAGAAGGTAACTAGCAAACTACACAAGCTAGACTAGTTACAAGAGCAAGTACACAAGCTCCAAGGTTGCCACCGGTCCTCTTGCTAGTGGTGACCCACAAGTCACACTCTCCCACACGGAGTGCTTACCACAAGCTCTAGCACTTGACACGACCAGACCACTTGTCGCCCTTTGCGTCTCGCTCTACTAGAGTTGCTCTTCGTGATCTCCATGGGGTGAGCATTGTACCCCTCACAAATCCTCCTCTAAAGCACCACATAATCTACTCACATGCTTCAATAGAGTCACAAGCCACCAAGTTGTCTAGGAGGTGGCCACTTCTAAGAGTAACAAGCACCATCAGCTTTCAACTTGAACACCTAGTGGCACTCGATGCAATCTCTCAATGCAACCGCAGTAGAATCACTCACTCGCTATTGATTTGCAATCTAGTAAGCACACATGAGTTAGAGGCTCTCCTAGCACTCCCCAAGTATGGACACTAAGTCCCAAGGGTGCCAAGCTATAGTCAAGTCCACCCACCACTTCTATTTATAGCCCCAAGGGCTAAACTAGCCGTTGGCCTTCAAAGTACCCAAGTCGAGGGTGTCGGATGTGTCGACGGCAAGGCACAGGACGTGCCTCATAATCTAATGCTGCTCTTCCAACAACTCTCGATAACTGCCATGTGTCCTCAGTTAAACATGAGCCATTGATCTGCAATGGTCACTAAGCTCTGCTTGCCCGTAGTTAAGTGAGCAATGGACGCACCAACAAAACACATTGGATGCCAATGCCTCATGTTGAATGCAACTCAGAGAGCTATCAAACTTGGTTTCTCACTAATAGACATGTTAGATGGGTCGTCACCGACCATGCCATAGCGTCTGACATGTACACTTCGTGAATCCCTGAGAAATGTCACGTGCATCGGACACACCGATGCTTGAGCATTGGGCAAGTTGATGACCCACGGGAACACAGGTAGTTCTCCCAACATGACATCGGATGTAGGTTCAGCATCCGAGCTTGCCGACCTCAGCATCCGAGGAGTCTTTCTCAGTGACAAACACTCCCGTGAGGCCGCGACTATACCTCCTCTTCAACGCCACCTCTGGCACAATGGAAAATAAGCATTTCATTTCCATGGAAGGACTGAATCCCGCCTTGCAGGCTCGGTGAGAGGGAGAGAGGATCCCAAACCCCTCTCTGCCTATCAAACTTCACCTCCTTTGCAAAAGTGCTAAAACCACCAAGTGTACACCACCATGTGAATGTGTGTTAGCTTTTTCACAAACATTTTTTGAAAAGTGTTAGCCTCTCAACTTGCCACGCCACTCAATCCTAACACGTATGTAAAGTTAGATCTCTCAAGTGGCACTAGATGACCGATATGCAAACAAGTTTGCCCCTTTTGATAGTACTACCATCTATCCTAAAATCGGTCATAATCTTATCTACACACCTATGACCGGTGAAATGGAAATGCCCTAGGTTATACCTTTGTCTTGTGCATTCCATTCAAACTCCTTTGATGTTGATGCAACACATGCACCAACCAATCACCAAATAATATGATCCACTTCATATCATCACGTTAAAATTTTGGTTCATTGATCTTGACCTCACTTACTCTTCATCGTTGCCTCGGTCCATGGGCGTCAAGTCTTGCTCAAGCTTCACGGTCACATGCGGTCCTTTGCTTCAAAGCCTCTAACTTGCCCTTCACTCTTGCAACCGGTCGGATGAGCCAAGCCTCATCTTGATCTTCTTCACCTTGATCATATGACTCCATGTTATGTCTCATATGCAATGAGCTCCTCCATCTTATATATTGACCTGTGGACTAATCTTCTATGCATCTCACATAAATACTATTAGTTCACCTAGGTTGTCACTCAATTACCAAAACCAAATAAGGACCTTTCAATAGCTTTATAGGTGGAGCATGTTAGGAGTCCTCCTCAAATGACTCCCTAGGTTAGGTTGTAAGTGGATTGGGATTTGGGAAGGATGAGGAAGGACCAGCATGTGTGGGTGTCCGACGGTGAGGTCGGCGGCCATGGCGGTGTCCAAGGTGGAGGTGGGCAGGGAGGGTAAGTTGTTGCCAGAGTATTGGAATTAGAAAAGGACGGGGAAGGAGTGGTGGGGGTGGGCGGCCAATGGTGAGATCAGCGGTGAGGTTGCCAGGCTAGGGTAGGCTCTGAGGTGGTAGCAGGCTGGGAGTAGGAGAACATCTGGACGTTCGGGCGGTAGCTTCACCAAGATAAAGAGACAAAGGATGATGAGTGGAACCATATTTCAGCAAAGATAGTGTTTGGTATAAACTGCTTGTTGAGCGGATGAAGAAAAAGAAAAGAAAAGAAAAGAAAAGATGATGTTTAGTTGCATGTAGGGGTGAAAATGTACTGCACAGAACTATCCTGTACCGAACCACATCGTTTTATAAATTTGATCTGATCAAATTCATATTTTAGGAAAAATTCAAATTTGCTTTGAAATACAGAACACCAGTCTCAAAATTATAACGAAATTGGTTTAGGTGTTTTTTGATAGTTTTCTACTTTACTACTTTTAGTTAAGAATATCTCAAATTCAAAATTCGGTTTAAACAGAATTTGGTCAAGCCCTAGAAACATTGTATCTTTTCATATATACAATCTCGGATTAAGATGATCTTTATATAAACATTGTAGCCCTCGACGAGATCCACATCTTTCTAGTTTTAAAATTTTTAATCTGAGGTCGTTAATATGTTGAAAAATATTTAAAATGTTTCAGCAATATATTAATCACATTCAAGCAGTTATTGCCTTAGAACAATCGTATCTTTCTTATATGGTGTCAAATGGAGATACCTTTTATGTGAAAGTTGTAGGACTTGTTAATTGTTATGGACTTGGTCATGTGCTTGTTAATTGTTATGCATTTGGTCCTACGAGTCAATATTCCATACTGATTTTTCATATGGATTGTGTTCGACATAATTCCCGCTTGAATTAGTTCGTTTTCAAAATTCTCGATATTCTATAAGTTCGTGTTTGTTTTCATGACCGGCTTTACCGCTTTCGCTTATGTTTTCATATTCAAATATAGAAGTAGAAAATGGTTAAGGGTTTTTTCGAGGGTTTTCATCCCTAGTTGCATGCATAAGCCGATGCAATCTGCATGACTTGTGAGACTGGCACATGTACCCCGCACCTGATTCTTGCATCTACCGGGCTTGGCTTGTAAGTAAAGCTCAAATTGGACGGCTCCTGCTAGCCAGTATTCACTGTACTCATGCAATTGCATCTGTTCATATGCAGACATGCAGCAAACTAACTACGTTGGTCGCTCAATTTTATATGGCTCTGTTCGTGCTGGACCGGGCGTGCACAGCAACTGAACAAGTCCTTCATGGACGAGAGGAGACATTGCACACCACAGTGAATGAATTTATTATCAAATCGTGCGCAACGGACGCACGTCCTTCAATTGAATATTTAACTAGGACCGTGGACTTAATATATACAGATTCAAATAGTTGGCATCAATAATACAACTATCTCAAAGTGGCCTTTATGTGATCACGTTCTCTCCATAATGGACTATATTTATATGAATAACACAATCAACTCCTGAAGAATAATTAACTGCCAGGGATGCTAGCTGTTCAAACATGGCTGATTCCTTATTACCCTATTTTTGTATGCCAACAATATGCTCAATCTCGATTCCAAGTGATTGATGAAGATACTCTATGAGAGAGAACCTTGTGGCCTATGCCACACAGCTCGAGAGGACCTGTTTGGACCATAAAAGAATTAATATTTCCACTTGATATGAGTCGAGCAAAGCAGACATTTCTTGCTTGCGAACATATAATATCATTAAAATATGCTATTTACATTTTCTCAGTTTAGTATGTAAGAAAATAATTTAGTAACAATTTTTTTAAAAAAATATTTTAATTTGACATTAGCATAATGTGTTTGTATAGTGGAAACATCTAAAGCATGTTTAGGTGTCGATTGGTGGTTTTCTAGGATTTTACATATTTTTTTCTATGATGCTTTTTCATTTTCTTCTTAGCAAAATCCTTTGATTGTTACTTAACACAATTTTTTTGATGTGCTTCAAATATTATTGCTGGATTCATCAGTGCCCAATCCAACTCTTTAGTTTTTCCACATTTTGTGAATTTTTAATAGTTTGAATATGATTTTTTTACCAAGAATTATTTTTGAACTAAGAATAAATCATGAAAATGAAAAACAAAATACCTTAGCGGAAACCCCAAGTATAAATATATTCCGGTACTCTCCCAAGCTTTCTTGTTCTAGATACGCATATCTTTTGTGGAGCCGCCACCCATATAGCCATATAGATGTATCTTTAAAATTTCACCAAATATATAGCAAGCCATTTATTTTGGCAAATCATACCTGATCTAGTCCACCACAACCACACCACCACCATCACAATGTATGTCTTGTGATCCTTGAGAAGTAGACCACAAGATTAACCAGTGTAAACAAATAAACAAATGAAAATATACTAACAAAAAGTTATATGTGATGAATAATATAGAAATAATGTGCCTTATGCACACTATTTGAGATAATAGTTGAAATTGCATTATACATTGTTTCAACTTTTTTTACTGATCTCAACCATAAAAGTTTCCAAAAAACCATAAAAGAAGATCCTTTAAATTTTGATCCTTTTGAGATATACGACATCAAATATGGAAAAAGAAAAACATTATTATAGACAATACTACCAACCCAATTAAATTTGAGGGTTAAGTGTTCCGATGGATGAGGCCATGAGGGGTAGATTTTGTATATATATATATATATATATATATATATATAGCATGAGCAATGAGCAGATCATGCATTCATTTGGGACGTTGACTTACAATACTCAAAGTAGCCTTAATCAGATCGTATTCTCACTATGAACTACTTCTAGAAAAATAACAAAAACAAATCCATGCAAAATAATGGAAGTGCCAGGGTTGCTGTTCAAATGGAATCTGTGGCTTGATTATTCTGAGCAACGGATTATTGCCGGCCCAACTTTTATATGGCAACAATATGCTCAATCTCGCTCCAGCCTCCAGATGAAGATTGAGCATGGCCAGAGAGAACCAATCTCTACATGTCTTACCCTAAAAAACAAATGCTGATTGGCTTTCAAAAACCTTGCACGTATCTTGCTATTACTAATTGGAGGCTTGAAACGACCACACTAGATGCACTAAAAATGATAAATATTAGAAATTACTGCATTAATCATAAACATCCAGCCATGCATCAAATTAAAAGATCTAGCTATCTGTAACCATTAGATATATTTTGTTTTCTACAAAATTATCCCACATCTGCCATTATACACATTAAAAATGGCATTTATTTAATCTAATTGTTCGAGAGAGATAAAAACTTCGATAACAACTTCTGTCATGCTGACAAAGTTAATGGGCGGTAACAATGTTCAGTTGGTTAATAAGATATTATTAGTCCTAGGAACATTTAGTTGGTTTATTAATAAAGTATCATGTGAGGCCACTTAATTTTTAATATATTAATAAAATATATCACCAGAGTGTGTTAATATTGTCAATTCAAATTATACACATGACTGTTTTTCTAAATTATCTATTCAATCATCTATTTGGTAAACCATAATCATTGTTCATGATGATAGTCATAAAATATATTGTGTTTTTTAAAAATTACCCACACCTATCATTATAAAAATAGGCTATAGAAACCTCTAAATCTTGATCAAAATGCTTCACCAATACCATTATTATGTAAAAGGAACCTCAAGTAGACCTATAATATTCTGAATTGCCACATAAGCTATTATGAAAAATAACATAATGTAACCCAGAAATTTGTAAATGAAATACCCACACTATATTATTAAAATAAATATAAAATGTCCTTCAATCTAATCTATCTACGTCTACAATTATAAAAAAGAAGTTTTCAAAAGTACTTTTATAATGATTCCAAATGATTATTGTTAATATACAGAAAAAAACTAATTCAAACTATGCATTCATAGCGTTTAGTGCACTATGCATATATGTCTACCTATTTAGCATGTCCATTTCTAACCTTAATACATAGTTAAGGTTTGATAAAACATATGCCTACCAATTTACAATGCAAAGGTAAAGAATATGAATAGGCATCGAAAAATATACAAAGTAACTGGTAACTCTAATACAAGCTAACAATGATATGAAATAAAATGTGTATAAGAGTCTCCTGTAATGATATGAATACACCATACACCAATTAAACAAATATCAGACACAAATGGAAGTGTGATGCAATACACCAATTAAACAAACACGAACGCAAATGGAGGTGTGAAGATGAAGATGTAGATAAAGTAATTCTATTAAATCTGTTGATGCCAGATTGATCTTGGATCACACACCAGCCCCGGGCTGCCACGGGCCAAAGAATGCAGCGAAGTTGTCACACTTTCATGGTGAAGAAGGGAGAGGTTTACAAGCAAAACACCCTAGGATAACCAACGTACTTGTGTGACAAAGAACACCTAGTTTCAGAGGAAACTAGCAAAGAAACCATCGAAACTATCGCACTAGAGTGACTCCTATCGGGGCAAGGACGTAGCCAGGTTTCCCTAGGTCAGCGGGCAAGCCTTGGGCTCTATCCTTGATCGTTGGATCAAATGATGAACAACAACATATGGTTAGAAGGGCAAAGAGAGGTAGTAGATTGATTTGGTCGATTATGTAGTTAGAATACCTCAATCGGCCATCACCCCTGTGTACCACAAGAAATAATTAGCAAACAACAAAGATAGCATCATAGTCACAGTTTGTTGACGAAAGTTGGTCGGCAGTCTACCTAGGGGTATGCCCAAGGTAGTAGGTTGTTGGTAGACAGGTGCGCAAGCTACAAACTAGATGGTGACGCAAGACATAGACAAGGATTTTATCCAGGTTCGTCCGCTGTGAGGGCGTAATATCTACATCATGTGTCTTATTGTATTGACATGAGTTGTGTCGAGATGAGTTGAGGGGGGTCCCTTTCACCACCTTATATAGTCCGGGGGACAAGGTTATAAATCTAGAAACTAATCCTAGTCGGTTACAATTGCTATAAATAGTTCGATATCAATTCCTATTCTAACCCACCAGGATCTAGCTTGATCTCCACGTCTGGCTTCCTTGTGCAAGACTCTTAGTAGATGGAACAAGCTATGAATCGTCTCATAATGGGCCAAACCTCTCGACCCAAGTCTAGCCGTTAGGGTATAGGGGTTTATACCCCCACCGCTAGTCCCCGAACACTTTGTATTGTGATGCGACTCGCCATCTTGAACTTCTTCGACCAGTACAGACGACAGTCAACCACCCATTATTGCCAAAGAAGCTGGTTGTCGGAATAATGCATGGTGCTCTTGAGAAAAAAAAAGATTTCTTTCCTGGTGAAGTGTGCCCACTTTACTTTTTGAAGAAGCACAAGCTTTCAAAAAGCAAGCATATTCACCATAAGATGAAGTGTGCCCACTTAGTCCCTGAGCCTGGCGGTAGGTGATGTAGACATGTGGTGTTAGTGTCTAAAAAGAAAAATCCACGTAGAAATTCTGATACTGAGATGCATCACCAGATGCATCGTACCGATGTAGTCCACGAGCTTGCTGGAAGGTGAAGTATGAGCCTTGTAGCAAGGTCTAAAAAATTAAAATTACCTCTCAATTGTATATGAGTCTAATTCATATGTAACCGAGAAAAGCAATCTCCAAGTTATGTTAGAGAGTGATCGGAGCAGTCCCCGAGCATAGCATAGCTACTGGTCGACGAGTCGCTGAGCTGTGGTGAGGAACGTAAACGTGCTCGGTTGTTAGAGCAGTCCCCGAGCACAGCGTAGCGACTGGTCGACAAGTCCCTAAGCATGGTTGAGAATGTAAACGTGCTCGGTGATTGGCATAGTCTTCACTAAGCATAGCATAACAACTGACAACCAGTCCCCGGGCATGGTTTGGAACAGAAATGTGCTCAATGGTCGAAGCAGTCCCCAAACATTACATGGAATCCAGTCAACAAAGCATTGACCCAAAATGACTTCTTCTGAATCTTGCATAAAAATAACTTTCTATCACGGTGACGTATTACTAACAAGACGTTGCACCAACTTCCAATAGCTGCCAAATTGTCAAACTGAGCAACCCACCAGTAGCATGGAAAGAAGGGCCGATAAAAACTAAGTCGCCCAGCACATGAACCAAAGTGAAAAATGGGCCTACTAAAAGACGAAACGGCCGGCGGATTTATCACAATGTTATTGAAAACCGAAACGATGTCCTTACCGCAAAAATTGCACGTTACCCAAGATGCGAGAAGTGGAAGAGGTGGTTGCCTCGTAATAAATAGCCCAAGAGAGGCAGCAATGAAACTTCACCAAAACACTTGCCATTTCCAACAGTTCATCTTCCTCCTCCCTCCATCCATTCTTGTAGTGAAATCCAATACTCCCCATCAAAAAACCAAATGGCCAAGAGTGACGTGAAGAAGAGGTTGGAGATGATGATGGCCAAGGAATGGTGGAAGTCCAAGTCCACCACGCATTCAATCAAAGAACTCGTTGAGATGGGGGTGCTGCACAACTAGAAGCTTGGAGGCTGGAGGGCACCATTCGGGGAAAGCTACCCTAATCCAAGGCCTGGTGAGATCGTAGTATTTGAAGATTTCTTTAAGAGGGGTTTCAGTGTTCTAGTTCATCCCTTTCTCCAGGGTTTACTTTTATACTATGAGATTGGGATCTGCAATTTGCATCCCAAATCGATTCTCCTTGTAGCCACTTTCATTCACCTCTGTGAAGCTTTTGCGGGTATAGAACCACACTTTGATCTTTTCCGCTACTTATTTTGCCTGAGAAAGAAGGGAGCAGTTGGTGGTTCGAGGATTGTGGATGGAGTATACCTCAACCTTCAAGATGGGATGAAGACCCACTATCTCAGCTGCCCTTGGAATACCTTCTTGGCAGAGTGGTATAAGAAGTGGTTCTACATCCGCAAGGAGCCAAACAGCGCCACGTTTTCTGACATGGGATATGTGCCCGAGAAGAGAGCAAGCTGTACTGATCAACTAGAGTACTCCGGGCAGATTGAAGAGTTGATGGACTTGATTCAATGGCCCTGCCTGGACAGACCAGCGGTGGTCGGGAGCTTTATCTATAGAAGGATATAGCCATGCCAGAGAAGGGTGCACTCCAAGTATCAGTACTAGGGTAATACAGATACCACCCAAATGAAGAAGAGGATTGAGGAGGCAGAAATCCATTACTGAATCAACGAGCTCTTCAACTTGGCGGACAACAGTTTTGCTCCGAGCAATAATCATATGCATGCATACAAACTGGCCCGACCACCACCAAAGGTAACCAGAAATCAATCTGGACTCTTTGACTGTCAATATTTACTATAAAAGTTGATGTTATCATATGTATGCTCGATAGATCGGAGACCTAGATAGAGCATCAGTCTTTGTCTCGCTAGCCCCTAGCATGGAGCAGCTAGTGGGCGTGGACCCACCGATGTGAAATGCGGCCTGATGTTATGAATACGCTAGCAGTGATGAGGAAATCGAGCAGGAGGTGCCATCAACAGAGGACTGGGCTGCAGGCAAAAGGCCGGTGGTGACCGAGTCATCGCAGAAAAGAGGGAGTTCACCAGACTGGACCCAAGGTCCATCGGCCGCCGCCGGGTCTCATGCTGGAGGTCCAACACCAAAGTGTCGTCGGGTGCTCTAAGTGCTCGACGATGATGAAGAAGAAGATGACGGCATCCCTAACTTAGTCCACCGATCACGGAGACGCCACGAAGGCATGATGTCGTCAAATA
>Ga0182004_10005136_pt1 | contig 10645 bp, 10 predicted proteins | sample Sormic07211540_1_FD_120479 | JGI IMG/M metagenome (GOLD analysis project Ga0182004, IMG submission 120479) | Endophyte microbial communities from Sorghum bicolor roots, Mead, Nebraska, USA - 072115-40_1 MetaG | ecosystem: Host-associated > Plants > Roots > Unclassified | place: USA: Nebraska...
AAAAAATGTTGGAAGTAAACAAGACCTCAGCTGGTGAGCAGCCAAATGAAATCATTTGGGAAATGTGTCACTAGTCTTGTACAAGGTCGCCGGCCTGGCTTTTACACTGTCACAGTAGCAGTTGTTTTGTAATGTCCATCAATCCATAACTCAATCCAAACTCAGCAGCTTCCATATGTCCGCTTGTCTCCTGACAACTCCATGAACTACAGCACTAGAGACAGCGAAACTAACCGAGAACTTCTATGCGAGTCTTGCCACTTCCGAAGCATTTGGCTCTTTAATTTCTCCATGAAAGCACGCAATCTCTTACCGCTCAGCTTAACAATATACTACGTGCGTATGCTAATTAAAATTGTAGCGCAAGCCGTGTGCCACCTTCCATTCCACGATGCCCAACAAGCTTTCGCTCTCCGCTTACCTGCTCTGGGCCATGTCCGTGCTCGCCGCGGCGGCCTCAGACGATGTCAGAATCGCCGTGTACTGGGGCCAGGACGCCAGAGAGGGCTCGCTCAGGGACGCATGCAGCACCGGCCTCTACGCGTACGTTAACATCGGCTTCCTCTCCACGTTCGGCGACGGCCGTGCCCCGATCCTCGACCTCGCTGACCACTGCGACCCGCCGTCGGGTGGCTGCGCGTACCTCGCCACCGACATCGCCTCCTGCCAGTCCGCAGGCATCAAGGTGCTCCTCAGCATCGGCGGCGGCACGCTCGGCGGCTACAACCTGTCCTCGCCGTCGGACGCGCAGGGCGTGGCCGCGTACATCTGGGACAACTTTCTCGGTGGCACCAGCACCGGCACCGGCACCGGCACCGGCGCACCCCGCCCGCTCGGCGATGCGGTGCTCGACGGCGTCGACTTCGACATCGAGGCCCCGTCCCGGTACTACGACGACCTCGCGCGGAACCTGGCGTCGCTGTACAGGGGCGACGCGCGGGGCAGGACGTACATGCTCACCGCGGCGCCGCAGTGCCCGTTCCCGGACGCGTCCCTGGCGGTGGCGCTCGGCACGGGGCTGTTCGACCACGTGTGGGTGCAGTTCTACAACAACCCGCCGTGCCAGTACGCCCATGGGGACGCCGGTGCGCTGCGGAGCGCGTGGCAGCAGTGGACGACGAGCCTGCCGTCCGCGACCGTGTTCCTGGGCCTGCCGGCGTCGCCGGAGCCGGACGCTGCGGACGGCGGGTTCGTGGACGCGGACACGCTCGCCTCGCAGGTGCTGCCGGCGGTGGAAGGCGCGCCCAACTACGGCGGCATCATGCTGTGGAGCCGCTCCTACGACAAGGACACTGGATTTAGCGTGAAGCTGCAGGGCATCTTGCAAAACCGGAACTCAGATAAGAAAAGGAGAATCTGTACGTGGTCACTCTTTGTCAGAGATGACTCATTTGACAGTTCAGTTTCGTGCCGTTTTAATTTTAACTCCCTGTTATCTGTGTGCAGATATAATAGTAGGAGCAGCTGTCGCTGGCGTTTTGCTGCTGTTCCTGCTTATTTGCGCCTGTTTCCTCTGCCACAAGAAGTACCGTGGCACGCCACCTCCTGAGGGATCAGAGGCCCCTCCAGCTCCAAAGATAGAGCCACCTCAGTAGTGAGACAAGAGATCTTGTAAGGAGGATGATCATAGTTGGGTTGTGGTGCGTACAAACGGCACATACGAATCGGCCTTCGATGAGTAAAGTCGTCGAGATGCTGGAAAATAGCAGCATGGACTCGGAGCTGCCAGTAAGGAACTCTTGAGGGATAAAAGGCATGGTTGTAACTCGTAGTAACATTGTTCATATCATGAGAAGTAGTGCATCCATGGTCTTCAAGAAAGAAATTTCTGTAAAATATTTTTGTAGAAGAGCTCAAATGGTGTCGCTGACAGAGTACAAATGGTTCCAATTACCCAATCCTACAATCATATATGCTGTATGATAACCCTTTACAGCGGCACTGACTTAAGAATTAGTACTGCGGTTACGAATGATTGTGCAATGCAGACGAAACTCAAATTGTACACTAACCTTTTTAAAAATTGTACACCAAATCATTGACTGTGCTCAAAGCCTCAAACTGACGCTTCGTTTAGTTCACCCCAAAACCAAAAACTTTGATTTTCCGTCACATCAAATACATGCATAGAGCATTAAATATAGATGAAAACGTAAATCACGAGACAAATCTTTTATACCTGCCATAATTGGACAATGTTTATCAAATAAAAACGAAAGTGCTACATTGTCAAAATCTAAAAAAAAAATAGATCTAAACAAGACCTGAATTAAGCCTCCATAGTGTTGATGTACGAAACTTAGGGTGATGATCATGGATCCCAAAACGCAACTTTTCAATGCTCTATAACTAAATATTTCCAGATTCCTTAGAATTTGCTATGAAACCATGAAGAGTTAGCTATTTATTTATCATGCGTTCACAAATATCAATGAAATAGAAAATACTTTCAAATTTGCAATGATATATCAAAGTTTTTTTTTTTCATATTATGACTTCATCATTTACCAAAACAAAATCAATTAAATAGACATGGAACTGTAGAAGCAAACTTAAGTTTTTATATCTTTTAACCATGATGAACCATGATCTTAATGCAACAATTTCATAAGGCCACATCAGTATAACTGAAATATCTTCCGACAACTATTTATGTGAATTTCGTATATAAAAACTTTGACAGCTATGGAATTGTAAGGATACAAACCGATAAAATGAAGCAGAGGAAACACAGTGACATAAAAAGCATGCTCACTGCAAACCCTATATTAAGACCAACCATAGTAAATGTTACAACCAGTGTAACAATAATAATAATGAAGCAAACACTGCTTGTTATAAATAACATCTACTGAAACTACTGGATCAACAAAATAACATACAACCTAGATGAAAATATATTGGATTGCTCACTGATTGATAGATACTAGTTAATCTAGATGCGCAGGATAATCTTTACCAGTCTAGCACCATTCCATATCAAACGGCAAAAGCTGTAAAGCACCCTGCTCTTGGCGCCGGTGCGGTGTCGTCCTTTGTTCATGCAGAAGTACATGAGCTGCTCCAGCGTGCAGCAGCCGAGCATCTGGCCCAGGAAGAGGAACAGCCAGTTGATCTCTTGCTTGTCGGCCGCGATCTCCGGCCACATGGCTCCCCGGTGCCCGCACGCGTCGCAGTCCGGCAGCGCCGGGAACTCCCACGCCTTGGGCGCGCACCGCACCTCTTGCACCGCGCCTGGACAAGCAGGTTGCCCGCGTCGGCGCGTGGCCTGCGGCGGACGGCGCGGTTGACGCGGACACGGACGCGCGCGAACAGGAGCCCCCCCAAACCTAGCACCTGAATCCCCGGACACGAACGCGACAGGCGTGCGCAATCCTCTTGCCATCCCGAGAGCTGATGATGTACCTACGCAGCTCGGGGTTCTTGCTGTACCTGCACAGGCACGGCTTCTGCTCCCTGAGCTTGGCGCAGCACTCGTCGGACGGGGCCGCGGCCAGGATGAACGCCGGGACGCACGGGCGTAGCGCCAGCGGGTCGCACCTCGCCGGCGCTGTCCTCGACGCCGCGCGCACCACCGTGCAGCAGGGAGCGGCGGCGGCGATGACGGCCACGAGGAGCAGAAGAAGCTGCATCCCGTAAAGCTTCATGGCTCGTTGCGGGACAGTGTTGCTGGTTCCCTGGTTGTGTGTTGCTGCTATCGCGGCTGGAAAAGCAAAGGATTGGAATGGCTTTGGGGCCGGGCCAGAAGAGAGGGTGGTAGGGTATTTGAAGGGGGTTTAGGGCCGCATCCTCGATTTGGGTCGTGTCGGGAAGTGTTGCACCGTTGCGTAAACGCTACTGCACGGTCGTTCACATGGCTGCTTGGGGTTTCTGAATTCAGAACGACTTTTGATTGATGCGCGCAGCATGTACACGTCTCGGTAAGTTTTCTTTAGCAATGGTGGTGATTTATTTCGATTCACATGGAAAATTGGTGACATCAGTTCGATGGTGGCAAATGCAATGCAACACCTCCCACGAGTTGAGTTTGTACGAGACAGTAAACAAGCAAACAAATTTAACTACCCAACACGACCTTGACCGGACACCACAAACCACAGCAGACCTCCAACTCCATGCTCTCCGTTCATCTTATTTATTCGTGCCTAGCAGCAGCGGGGGCGTCCGTGCGTGCCCGACGGCCGGGGCTAGCACGGCTAGCAGCTCGGGACGGGGACCTTGCAGGCGGTGAACACCCTGCGCTTGTGCCTGGTGTCGACGAGGCGCTTCAGGTTGGCGTCGTCCTTGTACCGGCACAGGCAGTTGGGCCCGTGGGACTTGAGCCTGACGCAGCACGCGGACGTGGGCGACGCCTTCCCCGCGAACGCGCTCGCGCACGGGCTCAGCTGCATCACGTCGCACGGCGCCAGAGCCGAGAAGTCGCCCGCGGCCCCGCTGGCGAGGATGCCGACCACCAGCACCGCCACGAGGAAGAGCACGGCCGGCCTCATCGTCCCGACGATCCCGGCGGATTTTCTCACTGGACTGCCAGTGGATTATTGGGAAGCCACGAACGTCGCCGGGAGCTTTTGTAGGCGCCTGGTTTGTAGTACGTACGGTGGATTAGCAGGTGAGGTGAGGTGAGTCACGATGTGAGCATGCACAATCGAGCCCAGTAGTGTCCGTTGCTCCGTTAGGTGAAGCACGCCGGATTAACGGGCTTGTCCTTCTGATGCCTTCTCACCAGTCATCACGATTCTAACAAGGGTTAAGGTACTAGGTACGTGCGCATCCTGCGAACGTATTGTTGAGTAGTTTTTCAGTTAAACTTTTGGTTATGTCATAGTCCTGTTCCTGTACTATATCAAGTGGGAAGCCAGCAAGATCGTCTGGTTTTCGACACGATAAATGATCTGGCAAACTTCTGAAAACAAACTTGCTTCTTGTCCCTAACAACGAGTCCACCCATTCCTGAGGCAAAGTATCATTTGTTGGAGCGACACTTGCCGCGGATTCATTTATTCCCTTCGACAGTTCAATTCCTATCGATCAAGCTATCCTTTTCTTCACAGCCTATGCCCCCCTGAGATGATTATATTAGCATTTTCGGATGGTTATAAAGACGAGCTTTCTGCAATATACCGATCAGATGAACCAAAATAACAGCTTCTGCGTCCCTAACCTCGTATAGACATGCATCCGAATTTCCCAAGCGATCATGGCAATGGACGAGTGGGCGGCCATAGACACAAATCGATTCATAGGCTTCTCGGTGGAGGGAGAGGTACGCTGCTGTTTTCTGTTCTTTCTGGGAAAAATAGGCAACGATTTTAATCATGACCCCCCCAATTATTGTTTGTGCCTCGCAGCCGCGGACATTTTGCTGTGGAAGGACAGGAACTTGTCAGCAGGTGTGCTTGTTGGGGCCACGTTGATATGGTTCCTGTTCGAAGTTGTTGAGTACAACATTATACCGCTGATTTGCCAGATAGCCGCCCTGGCCATGCTCGTGATCTTCATCTGGTCAAATGCTGCGCCCCTCTTGAACATGTACGAGGTTCCTTTTCTCATGAGAAAAATGCGTGCTTAGAGAAATTTCAAATGCCACAAAGGCACAAGAAGCACAATTCAACTAACCAGTTTTGCGTTGCAGAGCCCCTCCAAGAATCCCAGAAGTCATCATCTCTGAACATGCCTTCCGACAAGTAGCACAGATCATCCATTACAAACTGGCACACACTGTGTATGCTCTTTATGACATTGCATGCGGGAAGGATCTGAAGAAATTCCTCTTGGTACATTACAATCAGTTAATTTGCTGCCTTTTATGAGAAAAATCATGTGCCAATTGTTACAGTGCCAAGATAGAGAATACTGCAAAGATCCGAAATGTGTGATACTTGGAATTTAAATTAAACCTGCACATAGAAAAGCATGGAACAGCTATGCCATTACTTTGCCAATGCTATTCGACAATCTAATAGAATTTTGGGAAATTTACAACACTGTAGTCTTGCACTAACAATGTTCTGTTTCTAATTCTAAGGTGGTCGTGTCACTGCTAATATTGTCCGAGATAGGAAGTTCTTACAGCTTCACAAGTCTACTATATCTTGGTGAGTAGCGCAGAAAATAGTGTTTTTTTATAGCAAGATAAACATACAAGACACCATACAAAACCAGTTGTGACTATACATTTAACAAGTCTTATATTTCTTCCACAGGATTTCTCTGCGCCCACACTTTGCCAGCATTGTACCAAAGATATGAGATAGAGGTTGACCACCTAGCCGCAAGGGGTAGTGAAGACATCAAGAGGTTCTACAAGAGGATCGATTCCAATTTCCTGAACAAAATACCAAGAGGCCCTGTCAAGACAAAAGTCAAATAAAATATACTTCCTATGGATACATCAATAGTTCCCTTGAAAGGATGCATGGATGGACCTATCATCATTTGCAACAGAATGTGTGAACACAATCCCACAAATGCGAAAAAGTAACTCCATTTGAGCTTGGAGAATTCAGATCTAACTGCTACCATCCAAATGTACCTACCAATCCGTGATACAAGCATATTTTCATGACTTCAACAATCAATATGAAATGGACACTAATGTTGTAATCTCAACAAAGCATATGTTACCAAGAACTGTGTGGTGATTTCTTTTTCTATTGTGAGACCATGGGTTTGTTTTTTTTTAAGTACAAGTGTACAACACAAAAAAAAGGGTCCAATATGGGCTCAGAAAGAAAAATAGCTAACATTACCTGATTCATCATTCAATGTCTTCTCGCATATAAAATGCTGGCACTATGTGTTTTACTAGCATACATGTGGAGTCCTTGGAATTAAACATTGCACAAGTTATATGAAAAGATTCATTTGTACCTTCTATGGTTGTGGAGAATCATCCCAAATCTGCTGTAGTATATGACCATATTTGATACATCAGAGCCCATGGCTCTTTCTTATTTCAGTAGATGAAATATCTATGCGAAACATTTCCTCCGGAATGGAGATGAACATGTCTCTCAGCTCTTCTGGAATGTCCAAATCCTCAAGGACCTTAGACAGATACCATATATAGTATCAGATGACCTCTTTTATTTCCTTTTTTTTCAAATGTGTGTAAAGAAAACATCAATGCTAACCCATACCTTGAAATCTCCTTCCATCTTTCGGCCACCAACAAGAAAAGTGGTACCTGTGCTTTTACATTCGAGAAGTATCTCCAGCATTCTGTTGTAATCTCCTCCGTAATACTTAGGCTACAATGAGTAAGCTTAGTTTAGTTAGACAACAAAAATATCCAACTGTCAATTTACTTATGCTGCATGAGTAAGCTCTGTTAGCGAAGGCAATACCATAATATGCTCAAAAGTAAGTACAAAGTGCTGACAGAAACCATAAAAATGAAAGAAACTGCAAATAGTTTCTTACGTTAACAAGCCTTGCTGCAGTGTCTGCACCAATTATAAAAGCACTTCCTGGGAAAAGTTCCGCTTTCTTATAGAAGTATGGCTGGTTAGATATAATCACATTCTTCCCTAAAGTAGAAATAAGATCATAGTCATTGAACACTGGACGGAGTTTCCCAACCAAATAGATACACTATTTCCTAACCATTTCTACCTTAGAAAAAAATCAGTTACTCCTTCAAAAGCAGTAAATGATAACTGATGACAAAATAAACATAATTTCAGTAAAACCAAAGATGGGTTGCCCAATTTGTCAATCACTATTTCATAGTTTAGTAAAAATAGCATTTGAACTATCAACTATGTTTACAAGCTTGGCATGACAACCTGGTTAGAGTTCTAGCAGTATAGCAAAATGGAAGCCATGTCATATAACTGACAGCGTACATGGCACAGGGACATACCTGCTTTTCTAAATTGCTCAACACGTCTCTTAATTTCTGCAATAGATAGTGGAGGTTTATCGGCATTAATTGCTGATATCTCAAAGAATGGAAGCCCATCATCACACATGCTACAATAAGAGGTTTCATGAAAGATGTCAGGCAATTTACTCTTTCATAGGTAGAAACAGCAAAAAAGGTAAACATAGGCACATAGCTATATGAAAATAGTGTTGTGCAACCAAATGCCCATTATCAAAACATACTAAACCCTCCCTTTGATTGGTAAAACTTTCTCTGACAAATCACATATCATTTCCACTTTAACACGGTACTACTTTCTTTGGCATTTTTGGCTTTTATATTTCTCCTTGCTAGTATTTAGCATGATGAAATCAACAGTACAATTTTTTTTTATCTACACTTCTAGATTTACAGGGAGAAAATCAAACCTTGATGCAACTTCCAACAATCTAAGGTGACCATCATGCAAGGGGTTGAATGAACCAGGTAGAATTATTTTTCTGCTGAAGTTATTTTCCACCGGAGCTGCATTGAAGAAGAGCAGCGTGGTTCAAAAAATGAAGGAGTTATAGGAAAAGATAGAACCCACAAGACAACATAAACTGATTTCATGATGAAAATGGAAGAATTCTAGAATGAAAAACAGAGCAACTGTGAGTGCTAAATATACCAGCAAAATTATAGACTTTCATGCAAACTTGCCCATTAATAATTTGCTGGAGCTCTTGATCTTCATCAAATTCCTCTATGCTTTCTTCTGGAATTTCAGGTTCCTGAATGTCTGACTGAATGGTTGCAGAAACTCTGCAGGTATGTGCTATTGCCTACAACATGGTGAACTCTTAAAATGAGCACTATCTTGGGGCAATCCTGATATGATCACATGTTCAGGATTGGTTGCTTGTATTTGTTGATTTATGAGTTCAAGATGTTCAACTTGATCAAAATTACCAGTGAGAACATGTAAGTGCAGTACATAACAAACCTTAAGCAAAAAGTAGCTTGAAACCTTGTCTTCTTCCTCTCTGCTCCGTAAACCCTGGGTACAATATGATACCATGAGGCAACACAGTATAAAAATATACTGGCATAACATTGCTAATTTTACTGCAAATTCTGACCCCGCTGATATTAAAATAGACTACTAGAGAGCAGCAACTGTTTAAAGAGTAAGAAAGGAATAACAGTACTAGTACCTTTGACAAGGTAACATGTGATGTCCTGAGGCAATTATGTGTCCACGTTGACACATAAAACCTGTTTGAAAACAATAATCAAATATTATATAGTGCATAATCAAGATCCACTGACTCCTCAAAGGATGAGAATTTTGTGCCACACACCATGTGCTCAGGTTCTTATGACCGCATCTCAAACCACATGCTAAGTCAGATTTTCTAGCATAACCACTATTCTAGGCTGGTCAAGGGGTGAGTTTGTGAGCAAGGCATACCTATGGTCACCATGTTTTGGACGTGAGCTTGCCAGTGACCCAGTAAATCCGACACCCATAACTTGCAGACCTACACATACTCCCACTCATAGCTTCAAAATTTATAGCAAGGATAGATGATGTTAGGTGCAAACAATGCAATTCTACAAATTACATACTCATGTGCATAATGATCAAATGCTGGGAAGTTAGATAAGCCCCAAATATACCTGGTCCAGAAAGCTTGAGTGCTCGATTGTACGCAGCCAGCGCCATGTCCTCTGCAGCCTGCTTGCTCGTGAATTGCAGGGGCATCTGGCCATTAAAGCAGGGTCAGTGCGAGCTCCCCATTAGCCATCCGAAAGTTACTTCTTCGACTGTGAATTTGCAAGTGGAAGCGCTAGCGCAGAGTGCTCCGGGACCGGGAGTGCCGATTTGGTTACCTTGCCAAGGAGCTGCGCCATGGAAGCCCTGGAGTAGGGCACGACTACCTCGAGGACGGTGCCCGACGCGCCGGGCACGGACAGGAGCCAGCCGAGCGCCTGCGCCGAATGGGGGTGCCCGGTGCCAAACAGTTGGAGTAGGCCGATTTGACGGCAAAATTACATCAGCATCACGCGCGTGGGCACTGAGAGAAGTGTTGGTACGGATACCTGAGATGCGCCGCCGGCGAGGTAGATGACGGCCTGGGAGCGAGAGGAGTGGATGGCCTCCACCACCGCGCGGACCCAGCTCTCCATCAAGATCCCCGGTGGACGCAGTCTGCGTCCGAGTTGCTTTGCTACGGGACGACGGGGAATTTGTCCGGTTCCTTCCCCAAACAACAAACAGCACTGTGATCTGATTGACCCCGTGGATAATAGGGTCTCTCGAAACCCCGTTTACGCAACGGGCTACGTAATGCCGACCCCAGGCCCCCAGCCCAGGGCTTTTTCGCTGTGTGCCATTATAAAAGATGCTCAATTCTTCTGTGTCATTAAAAAGTTCGCTGCTTTCTGTGTGACCAGACACTAATTTCTTTTGCCCTGTGTGCCATTCCGTTGCCTTTCTGTTTGTTTTTGGCAGTTTGGGTGCTCTGACGTGTGGGACCGGGCTGAGAAAAAGACCACACTGCCCTTTCGTTGGTTAAGTATGTCTGTTTGACCGATGCTGACCGCCGCCGCCCCCAGTCTCCCAGTCACTTGGGCTTCCACTCTCTCCTCGCTCGCAACCATCTCTGCTGAGGCGATACCCTAGCGGTGGTGGCGCAACCCTAGCGGCGGCGGATCCGGCGGCGGAGCGAGGTGCGGCGGTGGAGAACGAAGCGGTGCTGGAGGATGCGTGCTTGGATTTGACCCCGGTGGATC
>Ga0182004_10005137_pt1 | contig 10645 bp, 11 predicted proteins | sample Sormic07211540_1_FD_120479 | JGI IMG/M metagenome (GOLD analysis project Ga0182004, IMG submission 120479) | Endophyte microbial communities from Sorghum bicolor roots, Mead, Nebraska, USA - 072115-40_1 MetaG | ecosystem: Host-associated > Plants > Roots > Unclassified | place: USA: Nebraska...
AATTAAAGATTTCCCCTCTTTATAGTACGGTTATCTATCCTAAATCCACTCACACCCACTAGGTGTCTTGAGCGGCAAAACAAAATGGCCCTATTAAAAATACCTTTGCCTTGAGCCCATTTTGTTTTTCTCTTTTTTCTTTTCCAAGTTGGAGCACTTGGATATTAACTTTTAGTCACCTCCATCACCATGACCATCATCTAGCTCCATCACTTGGTGTGTACCAACCTATCTTTATATTTTACTCATGACAAAGGTTAGTACACATAGGTTTCAATTATCCAAAACCAAACTAGGGCTTTCAATAGATTAAAAATAGTTAAATGCACAGAGCACTAATTAATTACACAGTTTACATGTATTTTACAAGACGAATCTTTTAAGTTTAATTAGTCCATAATTGGATACTAATTGCTATAGTTATAAATATGCTACAATAATTAAACATGTTTCTTACTTTTTATCCTATTCCCATCAAATATTTGGACACATGCATGAGACATTGGATATAGATAAAAAATAACTAATTGCACAGTTTGTATATAGGGTCTGTTCGCTGGCTTGAAAAGTTATGACTGAAAGTATTGTTCGCTGATTTATTATGAGAGGAAAATACTGATGGCAGCTTAGAGCAAGTATAGTAACTAACTGTAAGCTGACTAAATGCTAAGGTAGAGGAAAGAGGGGAGGAGAGAGAGGAGGAGCATGCTGTTTAGGCACAAGAACCATGAAACTTTATAAGAGAGACAAGTGAGCCATGTATTAATAGTGAATAGCTAACTATTATATGGGTGGGCTGGAAAAAAATTGCAAGGAACCTTACAATCAGCAAATAGGCTACATTATTAGTCTTGCTCTTATAAGACAAGCGAACTGGTTCTTGTGAGACGGATTTTTTAAACCTAATTAATTTATATAATTAGATACTAAGAGCATCTCCAAGGTTTTTGCATTTGAGGTTTGGATTTGAGTAATTTGCCAAAAAGCTCCAAAAGAGGTATCCAACGGTTTTGCATTTGGAGTTTGCAATTTGGGCAACTTGGCAAATAAGGGAGCAAACTTGGCAAAAATGCCAAACCGTGGACGACTTTGCAAATATGCCAAGCCGTTGACATCCCTAATCGCGCGAGCAAAGTCACGCGCGAGGAAAGCGCGCGCGCCTAGAGACCTTCTATTTTTATCCTTTGCCAAGTCCAAATGCCAATTTCTTTGGAGATGACCTATTTTTATCCTTTGCATTTTGTTATGGAAGTTCCTAATAGCAACAAATGCCAAGTCAATTTGCCAAAGCCTTTAGAGATGCTCTAACTACTATATAGTTACAAATGTGATACAACTAAACAAGGCCATAGTTGACCGGCAACGGAAATTTGGTACTCCCTCTGTCCTAATTTGGCACGCACGCTCACCCCTGGCCTGCCTCTTGGACAAGGTTGTTGGGCTGATCAAAATTGGGCTTGGTCTCGATGCCTAAAATTAGCCCACTCTGTAAACTGGCCTTTTTTTTCGAGACGTAAACTGGCCTGACAAGGGAGAAGGGACCGTATAATTCAGCACGGGGTGCGTCATTCAATCTTAAGCGAGTCACGGGCAGATTTGCCGGCGGAAAACAACAAACGTCAAGTTGAGCATTGGATACGTCTCGATGAACAGAAGCGCTTGTGTTGCCTACTCCTACTTGCGTGCGCTTGGATATCGATGGTTCATCTCTAGCCATCAGAATTTCTGTTCTCGTACGTGACACTGTATTTCATGTCAGTCTCGAAAGCAAGCAGCTAAAAATGGACAAAATGTTCTTTCAAGAAAAATGAACGAAATATCCAATCAGGAAAAAATTGCATAGTACATGAGACAAATACTACAGTCAGTGAAGTATTTCAAAATTCAAACTTTCATGATCAAATTTTGTTCCTATAAATTATATATAGTATAAGAAAAATTATAGGTCAAATTATATGCCTAAAATATGTTTTTGAAGACGACACAAAGACCTGTGAACCGAACAAGGACTAAAGGTATTAGGCTTAAGAAAATCAATAATCCAAACACCATTTGTTTCTAGAGACCAACACCGCAGAACCACTGGTCTATTTGATTTAAAAAAAATAGAGACAAACATCCAATCAGATTCAGGATAAACATTCACTCAGAAAATGGTCATACATATCCACCGAAGTTGCCACACGTTCTACTAATTCTTGTCCACCAAAGTTGCAGGGAAGCCACTCTATATGCCTGGGAAATTCCTATATAAAAATAATGGAGAGCAGAAATAAAATGTGAAACAACTGCGGAGTGTCAACCATGGCCGCTGGACCGAATAAAATGTATATGACTGACTGACTGATTGACTGGTACTGGAGTGTACTAATACTACCTTATTACATGAGTTCAGAGTCTAAGTTTACCACACCTATGTTTAGTAAAGTTGATCTATTGGACTCACTTTTTACATAACAGAAACAGAAAGTTATCAGCCTAATAAAGGCAGTCCAGTGCAATGGGCAACATCGACCAAGTCACCTTCACTGAGATTAAAGCAAAAAGAGTCTTTATTTCTTGAGTATCATGCCCATGTACTTTGGCCATGAAGGAACAGTAGTGTTGGTTGGAACTGGATGACAATGCGCCAACTTTGAAGTTCAAATTTATCGAAGAATTCCATGGTATGGCAACCACAGACCTCTGTAAGCCTCGTGACCCAGCTATGGCACCATGAAAGAGCCGGATTTCCTTACTCAGCTGACTAGTTAAACAAGTGAGCGACAAATTGAAACTGCATTGTACTTCTGATATCAGAACCTCTACAGTCGCCTCAACTGCTGAATTAAAACGTGATAAAGTTATGTAAACTGCACCATAATTTCCAGGGATGCGCATTGTAAGTGGCTGATCCCATTCGCCTGCAGAACCTATGAGTGATGCACCATCAATCAGCTGTAGGTCATTTTTTTCTTCACCACCTGTCTTGATCCTCATGTCATATTCAAGTAGACTAAGGTCCATCATGTCTATCCCTCGCTTAGGGCCGGTCATGTTGATGAGAGAACCCTACAAAATAAAAATATTTAGTTGCCCTTCAAAAAAAATTAAGAAACATCTAAAGCTAGATTGCTCCCATGTAGCGGCATTTAAAACAGATCTTATAGATTTATTTTACAACAAAAATGGATATTATAGGTATAGTCGATAGCCAAGATCTCTATCATGGATAAACCAAAATGGTTACAAAGTGCATAATGGTGATAGATGTTAGGTGTATATACATGTGTATTTATTACCTAGGCTATAGGATGATCTTTGCACTATGTACTTCTACATATCCCCTTTGAGGCTTTGGAATAGGTGTACTTGCATTCTCTAACATGGTAATAGAGGTTGTTGTGCGACTCCACCTTTCCTCTCTCCCTTCCATCCCCATTCTCATGGCTTCTCGATCTGCCACGACCATGCTCTCCACTGCCCCATGCAGATGCTCGTCCACGGTCCTGCTTCGCACCCGTGGCCCCGCATCGACTGCTGCTGCCTATGCTGGTCCAGTGAGATCTACCTTACGTCCATGTTCTGCTGCTTTTATGCATGAAAGAATAGAAGAAAAAATAAGGAAACAGAAAAGGCAGTAGACTTCATGGCTTTGTCCACCCAACCAGGTGCTATCCCTATTCCTCTGTGCCCAATCATTTTCAATCAATGATACTAAGAGGAGTTTGTCTTCCACATGAAGGTTCACATGGGCGAGCAAACATGTCCACCACATCCTACTCTTCCCATACTGCCAACGTACTTAGTAGATGTAATGTAACCGATTACGTCAAGAGTGGCTTGCTTAAGTTGTTTTAAGGCTGAGATAGATGCCTCCCAGTCCAATCTTGCTGTCTACAAGACCTGGTTGTGTGAGGCCTGTAAGGCCATTGTTGCGAACATTGACGTTCATCTCTCGTTGTCCCTCAAACATCTCACCACTTCACACTTAATGTGGGATCACCTTCGTCATAGTTCAGAGATTCAGTGTACCTTGTTATTGAGGAGGTTCAGTTGCTTCGCCAGCCTGACTTCATCGCAGAGACTTTAGTTTCAATTGTCTGACATTGTTTGGAAAACTTGGGTGCCGAGTTTTGAAGTGTTAGCACTTGCAGATGTTGTGACCATCACCAAAACAAAATTGTCTTCACAAGTTTCTCTCAACTTCATCCTAGGAGTTGTAGAGTTGTTGACTCGACGTCGTCCACAACCATCATTTGATGAGGCATTGCCTGAGCTGTGGGTTGAGATGCACCTTCATTATGGCTACCACACCTCCATCGTTGCAATACCCCAGCCCAACTCGTCCTCCCCGCCGGTGGCCGGTTCGGACGGCACTCCTCCCTGCTGGTGGCGGTCTCGGAGGCCGCTCCCCAAGCGGCCGCGCTCTATGCCTCAGGCGCTTCGAGTGCTCAGCCGCCACCGCCGCTGCCGCGGCACGAACATGAAGGCCATTGGGGACAACGGGGAGTTATGGTAGAACCTCCCGTCTCTCCACTGCAAGTCATCTAGCTGCTGCGGCCGTCGCAACACTGTCCAGTACGCCCGCCGTGGCAGTCCCCCACGGGAGCCGCTCGTCGTCGTCCTCGCACTCCATCGAGCAAGGCGGCGACTGGCCCACCGAATTCCCCCTTCATGCATGCTATCATGGCGGCCTCTCACCTTCAACGACAACACCATCGCGCAAGTCTGCAGCCGCATCGTGGACCGCCGAAGATGCAGTCCCGACTCCGACAGCAAGATCACCCATCATACTGTGATTCTAATATCTATTGAGGTGCTTGTTTCATGAACTCGTACCACTAAACTATGATTGGGTTTGTGCCTTTCCAATGGCTTCCTATAGATTTCTTCTCTATTATAGCCTAATAAGCCGAGCTATTACAGTTTTCTAATGCAAAGCATCCTAATGCGGACAAGCTCCTTAAGTTTTGCTTGCCTATCAGAGAGCAACACCTACATCTGAGTCCTATGCTAGTCGTCGTCGTGCACCGCTACACCGATGTTGTGCTCCTCCACATCAGCATCACATGAGCACCTCTGCCACCTTCAGTTCCTGCTTTGCTCTGCTCTGCTCTGAGAGCATTTGTTCTGGATTTGTGCGATGGGATTATTGGGATATCAATTGGGATGCATCGGTGAGCTCGCAGCATCGAGGGCACATCAGGCGGGACACCGGTAAGCTGCCAAGGTCATCGTCTGTGGTCGCGTCCAGGCCGGGAAAGTCACCAAGCCACCGTGCGTGTGCTGAGCCGATGACACCATCCTTCTTCGAGATGCCCATCACGTGTTCAACAAAATTCGTCAAAGGAGGTAAAGTCACCAAGCCACCGTGCGTATGCTGAGCCGATGACACCATCCTTCTTCGAGATGCCCATCACGTGTTCAAAAAAATTCGTCAAAGGAGGTAAATTTACCCATTTGAAGAAGAGGTGACCGTATCAAAACAAACTAGGCAACCAAACACATTGTGAGGCTAGCCAGGCTAAGACAATACACATAACCAAACAAACCCATGTTGGTTTGTTGGAACCAGGTTTTACCTAACCAGGCTACAATCCTAGCCAGGCTACAACTAAGCCATGAAACCAAACACACCCTATATGAGGGTGATGTCACTCCAAGCTTAGCATCTCTAGGTTAACCCTTTTACACGAAGCGAGATAAAAAATGTAGAAGTAATACAATATGCAGGGCTGTTCCACGTGACAAGTTCAGCCATAAGCATATTTCCATGGTTATCAAGGCGGTAAGCGAGGCGTGGCTACTCAACGCCTTAGCAAGTAAAGCGAAATTTAAAATAGCAGCACAGAGCAGTAGATGATAACAAAAAAGGAAAGGAAAAAATAAAAAGCCCATGTGCCCCTCACCCTCCTAGCCCTAGCGTGTCTTCATCTCCTGATCCACTCCTGCGACGCGTCGCCATCGCTACTCTCCGTTGTCTCTTCCCTACCTTCCTCGTCATGATGCGTTGCACTTCTAGAAGAGCTTTGGATGCTGCTCGACAAAGGAACAAAGGAGGTGTCTCCTCTTCGATGGGCCGCAAGCAGGCACCTGGTGCAGCCGCACGGTTCAGTGATGGGCAAGCGAGCAGAAACTTCCCCCAATAGTGGAGTGAATGCATCCGCTCAGGCCAGCTATGGCTTCTGGTGCTTAACCTGCTCTCCCGCTCGCTGATAGGCTCGTTTCCCCTGCGCGCTACTCTATGCGCACCTACTATTTTCCGCGCCCTTTCTCCTGCGCTCCCGCGTTTTCCCGCCGCCTAGAACAAAGGCATCATCCCATTATGGTGCCCACCACGCACAATTTGGCGTGAATCAGACGCCAAAGCGACAATTTCTGGACGCCACGGCCATAAGGCGGACGACATACGAATCTAAGGTGAGTCGTCTGTCGTCGTCCCGCCTGGAGCATCTTGGTGCTTAGGCAACGCCTTAATAACATTGCATATTTGGATGTGGGGTGTTACGTCGGTATGGTTTCCACGCCTCCACGGTCGTCCTAGTCCGTGGTGGTGGTGGTGGCCTCCTCTCATGGTCGTTATGGCTATTGTGACAAGCTTGGCCATGATAAGGACTGTTGCGACGTGGTCCTGTTAGAGTATGTCAGGGGCATATTGGGCCTGGGCTGGCTGGGTAGCCCATTAGTGTTAGGGTTAACTAGAGATAGGAGTCGCTTGCTTAGAGGTCAAGTAAGCCTTGCTTGGGAGTCAAATAAACCGCTCCGTATAAGGAGATATATCAATCTAATCAAGCAAGAATTAAGAAGGAAAACCCTTCCCTCTTGCCCGGCCATGGGTAAGGCCCTCGCCCTAGCAGCCCTAGTCACCACCACAACATCCAGCGTGAACAGTACCCGCGGGTACTGTAGCACACCAGCAGGCGCTGCTTCCCTTAGCTCTCTCCTCCCAACAGACACATAACAATCTGGTATCGGAGATATCAGGTTCTCTCACCACCCTCCCGCCGCCTGCCTTCACCGCTACGCTGCCACCCACTGCGGCGCCCGCCACGACCTCACCAATGACGCCGGATCAGCTGACCACTGCTTCCCTCAACTCTCTCCTCCCAATCACAGCAGGCACATAACAATCTGGTTGTGAGTTAAGCCAAGTGCTATGTATCTTATTTACTGCAGTTACAAATTACTGTCTAGTACTTTTTAGGTTCCTTGGCAACCAAGTAGTTTAGGCATCTACTTTTGCTAGAGAATATGCTGTAGTAGGTGGCTGTCCACTTAGGCTATCTAAGCAGTGGCAGCACCTCTAAGAACTCAATGTCCTGTACTATTTACTTTCAATCCAAACTGCCCTATGGGCTTTACCCTGATCTGATCCATGTGTGGGCAACAATTGGTATCTAGAGCCTAGGGTTTTAGAGAGCTGCCATGTCCACCGAAAGCTCAAGAGCCCGCGCCGCTGCTGCCGTCGCCGCTGCAACTGCCGTCGGGGTGTCCACGGTGTTGCTGGGCGTTGCTGGCACATCCGGGGCAGGATGGCACGACCGCGCAGCACACCTTGCTGCCGCAGAGGCAGCGGCTTCGGAGGCGGCCGTCATAGCACAGCAGGCAGCAGCTGCGGCTCAGGCTGCAGTCGCTGTCGCTGCCGCCGATCGCCGCCGCCAGTCACCGTCTCCAGAGCGGCGTCGTGGTCATCGCAGGCGTTCACCAGCGTTGAAGACCGTCTACCGCGACTCCGAAGCCGAGACACGTGGCCGATGCTCACCAAGAGCAACTACCACGAATGGAGCCTTCTGATGAAGGTGAAGCTGCAGGCTCTCAATCTGTGGGAGGCGGTGCACGTCGGCGACGTCAGCTACAGCGACGATCGTCGGGCCTTGGAGGCCCTATGCGCCTCCGTCCCCACCAAAGTTGCAGCCTCCATCGCCAACAAAGCCACGGCGAAATTGGCGTGGGACGCCATCACGTTGCGGAGGATCGGCGGTGACAGCGTGCAACGAGCGACTCTGCAGCGGCTCCGTGTAGAGTGGGAGGCGCTCGTGTTCCAGCCTGGCGAGCAAGTCGAGGACTTCGCCGTGCGGCTGAGCAATTTGAAGGAGCAAATGGCGCGGAACGGCGACACGACCTCACTGAAGAGCGCACCATCGAGAAGGTGCTCCGGTGTATGCCAAAGAGGTATGTCCAGATCGTGAATTCGATTGAGACACTCCTCGACTTCGACCAGCTCACACTCGAGGACGTCACCGGGCAGCACAAGTCGGTCCAGGACCGCAAGCAAGCGCCGGACTCCGACTCCATCGTTGTCGGTGGGAAGCTGTTGTACACCGCCGAGCAGTGGCGGGCCTTCGAGGAGGAGGAGGGCGCTAGGGCGTCCAAGGATCGTTGTCGGCGTCCCGGCGGCGGCAAGAAGACAAGCCGCGCGGAGATCGCGGCGGCGGCGGCACTGGTGGAGGACCACAGACGGCCAAGGCAAGAGGCTCTGACGGTGACCGTAGGGCGAACCACGATGACCTCTGCCTCAACTGCAACAACGCCGACCACTGGGCACGAGTGCCCCCATCCCCGACGCAATCGAGATTGTGGCAGAGCTGCTCACGTTGCGGAAGCAGAGGAGGATGCCGCTCTGTTCTTCACGCATGGTTCCATTGAGCTGGACACAGAAGAGGGCTACGACAAGGTCCAAGCTTCATCCTTTTGCTCCAAGCATACTTCCCTCGACTTCGAGGAACCACGAGCTCGCGCCTACCTCGACACCAGGTCCGACGATGCTGAGAAGATGGACGGGTGTTACTTGGACAGCAGCGCCACCTACCATATGACCTAGCGCCGAGAACTCTTCACCAAGTTCGACACGTCTGTCCAGGGATCGGTGAGATTCGGCGGCGAGTCAAAGGTGGAGATCACCGGCGTCGGCTCCATCCTCTTCGAGGCAAAGAATAGCGAGCACCGGGTGTTGCAAAGGGTGTACTTCATCCTAGCACTTCGTAACTCAATCATGAGTCTCAGGCAGCTGGATGAGGGAGGCTCAAAGGTGGAGATCAAGGACGGTGTCCTGAGGATCTAGGATCGACGCCGACGGCTACTCGTCAAGGTACGCCGCGGCGCCAATCACATCCTGCATCTCAACATCGCCAAGCCTCTGTGTCTCGCCGCACGCAAGGATGACAAACCATGGCTCTGGCATGAGCGCTTCGGCCATCTCCACTTCAACACGCTCCACCAGCTGCCTAGGAATGGCATGACGCGTGGGTTGCTGGTGATCAACCACGTCGGCCACTTCTGCGACGTCTACGTCATCGCCAAGCATTGTCAGGTGCCCTTCCCAGCAGAAGCACAATACCACACGCAGGAGCCGCTCAAGCTCATCCACAAGGCTCTAGTCATTCCTCACTTTGTAGGACCCTCACTCGGTGTCTATTGCTAAGCAGGTCCTTGACCTATCCTGCTGCCTCATTATCGCAACACAGACCGCACACGTGACAACTGCTCAAGCTTCTGGTTCTACCCTTCCTCCTCACCCAAGTATCTCATAAAAGTGGTCCCATGACTCTAGTGTGTCCTCTCATGATTTCTGATTTGTCATTTCTTGTCGATGTCATCTCCCCATCGATCTCTCATTGTTTAGACCGCCGATGGCATGTCTCTTTCCATAGATAGTTGTGGCGCCTCTTCTTTTCATGTTCATATTGTTTCACATGTTCCTAACCTCACCCTTTGGGGCTTTGGAATACATGGAGTTGCGTTCTCTAGCAATGGGGAGGGGAACTGGACCATGATATTCATTAGATTTTGTTTCAAATTCCAAATAAACACAAGCATGTGTAAAATGAAAAGAAAAGACTAGCTAAGGGTCAGATGTCACCGCTCCTGGTACCTCCAAATCGGGCGAGAATGGGGAGGGATGAGCTAGTTGTTGGCGAAGCGTGTGGGTGGACAGAAAGCGACAACGAGGGCCGCAAGGGGCATAGGCATTGGGCAGCAGCACTCAAGTAGAGGGGCGAGGTCAGCCGCAGGCGAGCCCAAAATCGGACACAGAGGCAAGGGCACCGATGGGTGAGTCTATTTACGGACAGGAGGTGAGGGCACCGATGGGTGACACCAGCCGCAGAAGCAAGGCTGATGGCAAGGCTGTTGCGTGGAGCACTAGGCGGTAGCTGTGGTCTGGAGGTTGTTGGGAGAAAGAACCATGGAGGGCAGCGGCCATGGTCTGGAGGGAGAAATAGATGAGGAGAGGATGAAGGAGAAAATGAAAAGATGTTGACAAGTGCACCCCACAGGTCAGATGTGTGATCCAAATTTTCGCATCCCTAAACCAAACAGAAAACCGGGACTGTCCCATACCTTCAAACAAACAAAAGACAGGGAGGTTCCATCATTAAAAACTGGGTTTGGTCCATCCCATCCTACTATCTCCCTGAACCAAACACACACTTAGTGGGCAAGTCTTAATACTAAAGATAGATAGACATACTCCATGAAACAAGAGTAGATAAGTATAGATGTGCACCTGCTCCACAACGATGGGATCATCCCGGCTAACATTGACAACATAATTAAGCAATGAATCCAGTTGATCCCGCACTGCTATGTATCCATACAACTCTACTAAACCACCATCCACTAGAAATTCATCCAATTCCAAGGACAAAATTTGCAGCATGCGACG
>Ga0182004_10005138_pt1 | contig 10643 bp, 7 predicted proteins | sample Sormic07211540_1_FD_120479 | JGI IMG/M metagenome (GOLD analysis project Ga0182004, IMG submission 120479) | Endophyte microbial communities from Sorghum bicolor roots, Mead, Nebraska, USA - 072115-40_1 MetaG | ecosystem: Host-associated > Plants > Roots > Unclassified | place: USA: Nebraska...
AAAAGAGGGGACAAGCACCAAAGTGATTCCCATGGACCATGGGGACCCTTAAGCATGCATTGTTGCTCCCTATGCTAGCTTTGGCTGTTGGAATGTTCCCTAAAGCATCAAAATGCTTAAAGTTGCATCATAAGCTAAAGTCATGAGCATTGGACCATCTCACCTCGAATTCTGGCTAGTGTGTTGAGCATGGGATCCTTTGACATCATCATTGGGAGGTAGCTGGATGCTTGGTGGCACTAAGGCTAGGTAGGTCGACCTGCCCTTGGGAGTCCCAGGGCATCCTTTGCCATTCCTAGGATTCCTACTTTTAGCCAGAGTGGAGGGAGAGGTGGTGGACCCACAAAGCCTGGTCGGCCGACCTAGCAATGGTGGCCCCACCACCTCACCTTTTCTCCAATCACTCTTCTCAAGTTTTATTACTTATATCTAAGTTATTTGGTTGAAATAAGAATGATGCATTTTTTTAGTAAGCATGCAATTGAAAAGCAAAATTTAAATGCAGAAAATAAATATGAGATAACTACTGACATACCTGGTCAGCGGAGGGCTCCATGTTTTAGGTCCATAGAGCAGGACCTCTTTGTCGGGTTTTATTCTGTGGACGCCTTGGTTGGTCCTGGAGACAGGGACCGTGCAAGCATCTCCTTCTCCCGCCATTCCTTTTTGAATGTTCTACTTGCTTGGTGGGTTCCTCCTTCTGTTCGGCCTTTTGTCGGGTTTTATATAGACTTGCCTTTGTTGTACCTCTGGCGGGATTTGTCGCGAGGTTTCTCCTCCGGTTTCATGTCCTTCGGCTGCATGTTAGTTTTATAGCCATTGAAAGGACATTTGATCCTCTTACCTGTGAACTGTAGATGGATCTAGCTAGACCCGACGTAGATGACGCCGTTCACCGTGTTCAGGAATGGCCATCCTAGGATGATGAGGACTGTAACACCCCAGCGTTATGGTTGCATCCTTTCACATGCATAACATGAGCATCATCATCTTCATAAGCATACCATGATCATCATTCACCTTGGGTCATGTCATCTTATGCATAAGTATGGCTTAACTTATTTATTTTTGCCTTCTATCCTTATGTATGTTTGTGCCATGTTCTTGTTTGTGTTCTAGGCCTTGGAAAATAGTTCACCTATACTTAGCTCAACCTTTGGAACAATGTTCATGTTGGTCATGTCTCCAAATTATGTTTCTAAGTCATACTTCCACTCATAGGCCTTATGAACCTCTTTTGCTTAGGCTTTTAAAAAGTGCTTCATAAAACATGTCAAAACTTTCTAAAGCAAAGTTGTAGCAAATTTTATAGGGAACAAAAGTTGTTTCATGGCCATCTCATGAAAATAAATACAACTTGCTCAAAAAGTGCTAACAAGGCATATTTGGGGGCTGTTTTGACACTTAGCAAAATTTTGCTAAGTCCTGGCGCCACCAGTTTGCCTGATCGATTTTGGAAACTTCATATCTTTTCATCCAGGCTGATTTGGTCATTGCTCCAGTTGACAAACTTGTAGAACTCAGTTAGTACACCAAGAATGTCAACTACACCATCTCCTAATTTGCCACGGTTTGGAAGATAATCAGCGCCAAAGTACCTTTGTTTGTCTCTGTTTTCAGCTCTAAATGGACATTGTCCCCGTCGACGTGGCCGACCGACGACAGCGTTTTGGCAACATTTGGCGTCTGTACGCTGTCTCTGGCCCCGCTCGTCAGTGCTGAGGGCGTGCATGACCTCCACGGCGTCGCCCTCGAGCGCCTGGACGCATCCATTCTCTCCCTCTCGCCTTTCTCGCGCTAAAACTCGGCCGCAGCGGAGACACCGTCGTCGAGCTCACTCCGGCGAGCTCGAGCGTGCTCCACACTGCATTGCCACCCGCCAAAGCTTGCCCACAGCTTCGCCATGCTCTGCTCTCCAACTTTCACCCTCAAGCTCGCCGTGAAACCCTCCGGTGAGCCGACATTTCCACTTTTCCCCAAATTGGGTCGTCGGAACAGTTTTCTCCGGCAAGCCCAATGCTGAGCTCCTCGGAGCCCCTCTTCTTCTCCGGTTTGTCTCTCTGGGTAGCTTAGGGTCTTAGCTAGCTAGTGATCCAACCCTAGAGCGCTCTACCGCACTCACCGGCGATGAAAATGGCAGCATAGCGCCGCCGTACTCTCGTCGGAGCACCACCCTCACGTGGCCAGGCTTGCCTGAACCCTCTCCGGTCGAGCTCTCCACCTAGGAAGCTCCACCGTGACTCACTGTTGTTGTAGGAAACTCTAGGGCATGCTCTACCGGCCTAAGAGCTCCGGCGTATCGCCAAGCCGCCATGGTCGACGGCAAGCCCTTTTCAGTGGCTCCGCCGTGGGAAAAAGGGGGTCAATCGGTTCGCAAGTGACCTGGGATCACGTTGGTGTCATCGGTTTGGCCGGAGACCTCGCCGTCATGGAGAAATCGCCGGTGAACTTCGTCTCGGTTGAGAGGAAGAAGAACCTGACATGCGGGTCCCGCTGTCAGTGACTCAACGGCTCCCTCCTCTCTTTTATTTAAATTCCAGATTTCTTGCAATCTTGCAAAAATCATATCTCCTGTTTCTGAGCTACAAAAGTTGTGAATCCAATTTTGTGATGATCCATGGGATGGCTAGTTTTTAATAAAAATATAATCTGCACCATGTTTTCTGTGAAAAATAATTGTTATGAATTAATCTTGTTAATTCTATGAAAATTCATATCTCTTGATATACTGCTCCAAATGCTGTGGAAGTTTTATGCTATGCTCTGGATAGTATTAGAATACTCTGAAAAATATTTCATGATTTTTGGAGTGCTGTATCTCTGATATGTAATTTATGTTTATACTATGGCCTAAATCCATGTTTAAATCATATTAAATGCTACATGCTTATGCTGGTGTTCTCCTTTGGTGTCAAGCTTGTTTATAGTAGTAGTAGCATGTAAATAATCTGAAATCTGTTGTTTGACACTATTTAAGCCATGATTCTTAATTTATGAAATAAGCACTTTGTTACATGTTAATTAGATATCTTGAGTTTGGCATGTGTAATTTCTCTAAAAATTTTATGGTAATATCAAGGTGCCTTGCTTGTGCTTCTGTAATGTTTAAAGATTTTTCTGAGCACTCTTGCTGGTATCTTTTAATTATGTCCTTTTATAGAATTAAATTAATAAATGCCTTTTTATTAAGTGTTTAGTTATCAACATGTGGTTTTCTGGTAATCTTGGGATATGTTTGTGCTTATGAACCACTTGGTTGGTACTAAATATGTTTTTGCTATGTCATCAAATAATTAATTAAAGGTATAAAGCTGTTCTGGACAGCAAGGGAGTAATCTGTTTGTTGTTTTATGATAACCTTACTTTCTGAAAGACTTGTCTATAGCAAAGATGTTGTAAACTTTCTATGATAGCTGCAGTTTAAATTTGGGGTCATTTGGCCCAGTAGTTTGAAAGTTATGGCCTTTCCAAGCTAAGTTCCAGAACTAGGTGCTCTCTGTCTTTCTGGAACAGAACCTGGAACTTTGTTTAGTTGACCTATTTAACTTATGAATCTTGCTGTGATGTCTAAAGATGAAATGTAAACAATTTCATAAGCTTTCCAGAATGTCCTCATTCATGTTTGTTGGATCTATATATCTCTAGTTGTGAATTGTTCTTTGAGCTGCTCTGTAAACTAGTTGTTGCTGTTTAATTGTGTAAGTTGGTGTGTTCTTGTTAGTTGTGGTGGTACTCTTTTGTGATGTTATATTAGAAGCTTACTCCGTAAATGAGTGTCCAATGAAGTTTATAATCATGTTACCAAGCATTCATTATCATCTTGTATGCACACATTCCTTACTTATCGTGCATGCAATAGGTGCACCGGAAGTCGCAACATCGTTCGAGCTCGAGAGGGTGAATCCCAAAGGCCCGGAGGTCACCCAGGAGACAGAGGTCCAGCTAGCAGGACAAGAGGAGCCCGAAGAGGAAGTCCATTGCCCTAGTCACGAGCCCGCGTCATTCGTGAAAGGCAAGCCCCGGAGCATCTTAAGTCTACCACCTTAATTTCAAAGCGTACTTGATTATGTTATATCTATTGATGCATTAAGTATAGGAGTTGTGATGGAACCCTTGCTGCATTATACCTTTCCTTGTCCAGATATCTTACCTCTACCTGGTTGTAGAGTTAGGGTCGAGTAGCATCTTAGCCATGCTTTAATCGGTAGAAGTCGAGTGATATCCTGTCACCTGCGCGAAATAGGGTCTGTTGTTGGATCACGATTGGCTATATGTGCTATTGTGGGAAAGAACCTGGTTTAAAATGACTTAAGCCGGGCGGAGTTTTGCAAGGTGGTAGTAACTCCGTCTGTGGCAGCTAAGGACCGATCGTTGTACGTCCTCTTGTCATGTTGAACGCATGCCTGACACTTAGTTGGCCGGATAACTCGTTCCGACCATCAAGCCTAGTAGTATGACTCAGACCGGAAGACCGGCAAGTATAAAGTGCGCACTACCAGAGGAAGTGCAGTGTGCGGGGGAGCATTGGTGTAAGACCAAGGGCAGGTGAGTTAAAAGTCCTGATCTTCCTAGCAGAGTGGCAGCCCTGGGAGTGCGGCACTGATCGGAGCCGTGATTCCTGAGTCATACCAAAGGTGACCCGCTTGCTCTCCGATGGGGGATGCATGGGTGAGTGCTAGGAATAACCCTCCAGCTGGATAGGAATTGATTCGAATCGCCGTCTCTCCCGAATAGTGAGAACTTGACAGAGCAGCGGCAAATGTAGCATTCACTAAGTACTAATGGTTCTTAGTGATGATGTTGAGTATAGCAAGAAAGAACATATGATGAAACTTGATCTGGTTATTATTGTTTCCTAATAATCAAGTGAAGTGCTTAGTCTAGGTGCTAATCTAGTGGTAGGCTAATGATAATTAATATGATGCTTATAAGAATGGTTTGTTCTCCAGTCTTAGCGTTTTGGCAAATTTATGAGTCAGGCCAGCTACACTTTATACTCAGCCTTGCATGATCCTTGGTGTCTTTGATTTTGGTTAGACGGGTAAGTCTAGCTGTGTACATCCTCATACTCAGGGTTTATTTCCACCTGTTGCAGATGAAGTCTTCTATGATGGCTTCTGCAAGACCTGCCTTCATCCCGCTGGGGATGAGGACTAAACCGTTGGGTGCGGTTCTCTAACAACTTCGTACCCTGATGCTTTTGATAGATGTGATGAGACTCTGGCTGTAACAAGAACTATGAAATGTGTGTGTGAAAACTATGTTGCTTCCGCTACTTCAAACTTGTGTTGTAATAACTACGTAACTCCGATGTGGTGCCGCTTCGTCGGCAATGAATGAACTATGTAACAGTCGTTGTATTATGTTGAACTATTACGATCTTGGTATGTTGCAAAGTTGGTTTGAAATCCTTCGAGGTTTCGGTTGACTACCGAGATTATATGGGCTCAAGTCTGGAAACTTGATTGCTAGTTCGATCGTTTCTATACTTGAACTCTTATAATTTGGTCGGCTCTATGATAGGGACGTCGATGTTTGCCCCCATGTCAGGGATGACGAATTCGGCAGGGGCATATTCATCTTGGATTTTAACCAAGATGTCCTTAGCGACTCCCTCCGGGAACCAAATGGTTTGGTCCGCCATCTGCAATCTCATAAAGGTACGGAGCAAAACACACCCTAATAGATTTTCATAAATTACCTTGGACATGATGTTGACGCTTGATCCAAGGTCGTAGAAGACGTTGTGGAAGAGCTGTGGTCTGATCTCGCAAGTGATGGTTGGGATGCCTGGGTCGTCCTTCTTTGTGATGAACGAGGGGTCAACGAGATATCCCCAATTTGAACGGACCAGAGGCTTACCGTACCTCCTAGAGACTATTTTAACAGACTCAAGCGGGTCCTCAGGTTTCCCTGGGATCCTACCTTGCTCATATGATGGGACAGCTGCCGCTAATTGAGCTAGCTGTGTTTCTAACATTTTATTAAAGCTCAATTGGTTCTTAATGGCAGAATTAAAGTTGTCCATTTTCTCACTAAGGCTTTCAAGGATCTTGTCATTAGCCACAATTCTCTTATTGATACTATCATTAATTTTAGTTTGGCCTAGCACAAGATCTCTAAGAAAAGGTTGGTTACCAAAAGAATTACCAGAATTATTATTGTAACCCATACCTTGGCCTTGGTAGAAGGGCATGAACTCCATTGTTGTTGTTGAGATCGGTTCCTGTTGTTGAAGTTGTTGTTGATGTAGTTCACCTCCTCCTAGGTCTCGAGGCAGTTATGTAACACCCTAGGTGTTAAGCATGCACTTAGTCTCATAAATCCTCTCATAAGCATTCTCATTAAGCATAGCATCACATGAGCATGGCATTAATTCAAGTGTGATTTTATGTGCTTATTTTACATGACTTAAATATGATAAAATTAGTATACTTGCTTCCAAAATTCTTGGGATGACCAAAATAGATTGAAATATGTTTTAGAAGAATTAAGAATAATTTTGTGAAACTTTTGGAGCTATAGAAATTGAGAAATGGATTTTATAAAAAAGCCCCAGAATGATTTATTTAAAAACCTAGAACTAGTTTTAAGTTGTATTTCAAATCCTATTTGGAATTTGGAATTTCAACCTAAACCACAGTTGTAGAGCTTTTTATTTGTGACAACTTTTGTTTTGGGGGCAAAAGTTGAAAAAGGTTTTGAAATAGCCCAAATGAATTTAGAAAAAGATTGGAGAAAAGAAATTCAAAAAGAATAGAAAAAGGAAAGGGGGCGCTAGCTGGCCGCGGCCTCACTTCTGGCCCACTGGCCGAAGCCGGCCTAGCCCGCCCGCGCTCGCCCCCTTCCCCGCGTCCGTGTCGCGTCCACGCGCGCGGACGGCCGCGCCGTGCCGCCGTGGCGAGCCGGCAGAGTTCGACCACCGCGTGGTGCACATGCGGCGACCTAGACGCGCCCTGGTCGGCCACCAGGTGCGCCCGGCCGCGTCCGCCTCTCTCACCGCTGCCATTTGCGCCCGCCAGCTCCTCCTCTCTCACTCTCTCGCTCTCGCTCCACGCGCGCAGAGCGCCGCCGTCGCCATTGGAGCTCCGAGCTCTGCCTCGGCCGTTCTCCCCCAGCGCGTGCGCCATTCTTCGATTCATCTCTCCCCAAGCTCTGCCCTCGCTTCGCCGTTGCAGAACACGACTCCGAGCGCTTGGTAACGCACGGTGAGCCCCGCTAGCCCTCGTTTCCTTCTCCGGCGAGAGCACTGCCGCCGCGCGCGTAGTCCGCGCGCCACAGTGCCTTCCGGCGCCGCCTAGCTAGTGCATCGTGTTCGCCTCTACACTGCGACGCTCGCAAGCCACTCCAATCGCGCTCTACCGCTCCAGCGCCTCGGGTCGACGGTGAGCAGCGCCACCGCTCTGCCATGGCCGGTGGCGAGCTCGCTCTGGTCCATTGCAGGTCGTGCAAAGAGGTTCATCGGGTTCGCCTTGAGCCGTAGAACGCGTAGGGGTGCTTGGTTCGCCGAAAGAGGTCACCGGCGGTGAGCTCTGGCTCGCCGGAGTTCTCCCCCTCCTCGGCGTGGCTGACGCGTGGGACCCGTGGCCCACCTATCGGTCACTCGCGCTGAGGGCGGGTGCACTGCACCGGGTGCACCTAGCTGGATTCTGGGGTAGATTTGAAAAGAAATTCACAAAATAATTTTTCAGAAATGTTTTAAACCTTGTAAAATTTGTATCTTGAGATTTATGGCTCCAAAAATGATGAAATAAATTTTGGTGTGTTCCATAAATCTAGATCTACAGTTTGGTGTGATTGCATGTCATATTTGGACAACTTTTCTGTACAACTATAATTAATCCATGTTTTTGCTGATAATTAGAAAATGCATAGTAATTAGAATGTAACTCAGAAAAATATGAAACTTGTTTTGTTTGCTCTGCATGGATGTTTAGTTTCTGGGAAAAGTATGTCATATATTATTTGCTGTATAAATTAATTTGTAATGATTTAAGCATGGCAATGGTTTATGATTTTTAGTAAATAATTGGATCATGCAATTAATCTAGAAATTTTTGTGGGTGTTTCTTATGATAGTAAGTAATTTATAAAAATATGAAATTTGTTGTTTGACACTTTGTCACCAGTGGCGTAATTACACTTAATTATATAGAATAAACTTGTGTTTTTAATGTAGGCTAAACTACCTGTCCAAATATTATGAAAGATTTATGGTAGACTTTATAATTGACCAGTGATCTACTGTAATTTTTGTGGAATTTATTGTTAAACAGAAGTACATGCTACTGTTATAGGTCCAATAATAATTAAATAAACTATACCTTGTTGAGCATGAGTTAAATGGAATAATGGGTGTTTGGTGTATCTTTGAAGCATCATGCTAGCTTGCTGGTTAACCATGAGAACAACTTGTAGAAGAGAATGCAATAGATGCTTAATTTAACTACATGTTATTGGATGATGTTGACTACCTTGAAGAAATAATCGCCTATGTCGTCTATGCACCATGTCATGATCACCCTACCTTGGCTTGCACATGCATTACACCTCGGGCATCTCGTACTCCACTCATGAGCACACATGCATCATACAGGCTCGTAGGAGAATGAGGTGGGACCCGAAGAGCAGGAGGAGACCCAGGAGCAGGAACTTCCGGAAGGACCAGAGCCGGAAGGAGAGCTGCAGGAGTGTCTGGACCACAGGCCTACCACGTTCGAGAAAGGCAAGCCCTGGAGCATTCTAAGTCTCCCTATTCTCGCTAACTTAACTGTTACATCATGATTGTTCTACTATGCTACATTTAAGTGGTAGGAATTGCTTGACACCGTTGATGCATAGTTACTCCTTGTTATCACCACCTGTTTATTTACCTTGTCCTATGTAGATAGGCTCAGAGTCTATGCTTAGTTTGCTTAGTGTGGTAGAAGTCGGGTGATTTCCTATCACCTGCGAGATATAGGTGGACACCTGAATGTTTAGCTGTTGATGTTGTGATGAAAAATAACCAAGTGTGGGAAGTAACTTGAGACCGGGCAGGGTCTTATGGTGGTGTTGACCGTAGTGCTCCTGCCAGTGTCGATTAAGGACCGATCGTTGACGGCCCTCTTGTCATGTTGAACGCATGCCCCACACTTAGCTGGAAGGATAAGTCGTTCCGACCGCGAAGCCTGAGCACTATCCGGGCCGGGAGTCGACCCGATGTACGCGTTGTATTAGTGATGGTTGAGGAGAACGACAAGGGCGCGGCGCGCAACCTTGGTATACCTTGGATACCTCAGTCGCTGGAACGGTCCTCGGGTACGGGCGGTGCCTATCGAACCCGCAAATTGGTCCTGGATAGTGCAATACAGTGATCTGTGGCTCACTTGATCAATGAGTGTGGTTTGTGTGGGGAATAAACTCGCCAGCTGGTTAAAAATCGATTCGAATCGCCATCGCTCCTGGATAGTGGGCACTTGACATGAGCCCTGTCCTCGTAGTAAGGACTATGAAACACTTGGGTTATGATAAGTAATGAATTGTGATTGCTATGATAAGGTACTATCATATCACAACACTTGTTTGCAATAGTACAGGTGCAAACCTAGATGATAGGTAATAATACCTAACCTGAGCTAATTAAAGAAAAAGGGGTAAATGTTAGGATATACTTCTAGTTGGGTAACGCTTTTACGCAAAAAGGTTTCAGCTACCCCACTATACAGCCTTCATGATCCTTGAAGAGTCTTTTATTGTTGGTTCAAGACAGGTAAGTCTAGCTAAGTACATTCTCATACTCAGGGTTCTATTCCCATATTGTTTTGCAGATAGGCAGATGTACTATGGTTATTGCATTCAGTGCTTGTACCCAGCAATGGGTGATGACTAGACCAAGGGTGATGGTCACTCTACCTCCTCTTTTGCTTTTGGGGAATGATCAAACTATGGCACTGTAACAGACTATGTGTGTGTGTTAATTTGAAACTATGAAGCTTCCACTACTTGAGAACTTGGTTTGTAATAACTACATTTGAACTCCAATGTATTGTGATGTGATGAATGTTGTGAACTGGATGTAATTGTGAATGGTGACCACTGAACTTATTACGATCTTGGCTATATGTATGAGTTGTGGTTTGAAATCCTTTGAGATTTCACAGACTAGTGGGATTATATGGGCTTAAGCTTGATGGTTTGACTGTGCAAATGGTCACTATTAGGCTTAATCTCTTATAATTTGGATGGTTATGTTACAAGTTATTGCCCGAGTGATCGTCTTGTCCGCATACCTCACACCATGGATCAGTTTCCACATCACGAATAGTGGCAGGGGTCTGGATGGCCTCAATTCTCTTTTTAGATGAAGATTCCTCTATTTTCTTCATAAGGAGGTCCATCTTGGCAGAAAGCATGTCCACCTCATTGGGGGCGTGTGTTGACACTTGCTATGAATACTAGGTTGTCATCCCCAGCATGGCACTAGAGTGTACTATGGTATTTATACGCACACAGATAAATCTGCAAGCGCATGGATACCGTTGTAGCTTTTACCCGGTTAAAGGTTTTATCGTATCCACAGGGAAACAGGAGAACTGATCTACGCTCTAACTTAACCTAGATAGATAGGTAGGTGTAAATAGGAAAGATGGTAGAATTGAATA
>Ga0182004_10005139_pt1 | contig 10641 bp, 5 predicted proteins | sample Sormic07211540_1_FD_120479 | JGI IMG/M metagenome (GOLD analysis project Ga0182004, IMG submission 120479) | Endophyte microbial communities from Sorghum bicolor roots, Mead, Nebraska, USA - 072115-40_1 MetaG | ecosystem: Host-associated > Plants > Roots > Unclassified | place: USA: Nebraska...
GCTGCGCCGGGATCTCGCCGCTCAGGTTGTTGTACTCCAGCCGCAGGATCTCCAGCTTCTTCAGCTCCGAGATGCCCGCCGGGATCGGCCCCGTCAAGCCGTTGTGCCCCAAGCTCCTGCAGTCGTTTGCATGCATAAACGACGGACGCGACGTGACGTGTCGTGAACTCGTGATCGTGACACATGCAACGCAAGGAGTAACACTTACAGGAGGTACAGGGAAGAACAGTTTCCGATGCTGTCGGGGATGGGGCCGGAGAGGGAGTTGCCGTCGAGCTGGAGCACCGCGAGGCTACCGGACTCGCAGAGGTCAGCAGGCATGGCGCCGTACAGCCCGGTGCTACGCAGGTCGAGCACCGTCAGGTTGCGGAGTAGGCCGAGCTCCGGCGGCAGCGGCGTTCGGAGGTCGTTGCGGGACACGTTGAGGTACCGGAGCTTGAAGAAGAGGGACATCTCGGTGGGGATGCCGCCGGTGAGCCGGTTGCCGGAGAGGTCGAGCCACTGCAGCGTCTCCGCCAGCCTAGTGGAGCCGGACGGCAGGACGCCCGAGAGCGCGTTCGACGACACGTCGAGCGTCTCGAGCCCGACGTCGAACAGAGCGTCCGGGATGCTGCCGCTGAGGCTGTTGCCCCTCAGGTGCAGCTCGGCGAGCTTGGTGCACCCGGACATGGAGGCCGGGACGGCGCCGGAGAGCTGGTTCCTAGACAGGCTCAGGTACTTGAGCGCCTTGAGGTCGCCGAGCGAGTCCGGCAGGCTTCCGGTGAGCGCGTTGTCGGATAAGTCGAGGTGCTGCACCGCGGCCAGCTTGCCGAGCCATGCGGGGACGTCGCCGGAGAGACGGTTGCCGGACGCGGAGAGGTAGACGAGCGAGCCGAGCTGGCCGATGGAGTCAGGGAGGTGGCCGTCGAACGCGTTGGAGCTGAGGTCAATGGTGCTGAGGTGCGGGCACAGGCCGATGTCGGCCGGGACGGCGCCGGAGAAGCGGTTGCCGCTGAGGCTGAGGGTCTTGAGGTTGTGGAGCCTGGCAATGCCGTCGGTGACTGGGCCGGAGAACTGGTTCCGTGACAGGTCGAGCGTGCGCAGGCGCTCGAGCGGCCAGAGCGCGCCCGCGAAGTCAGGCGAGCCGGAGAGCTGGTTGCCGGACACGTTGAGGTGGAGCAGGAGCGGGCTCTTGGCCGCCAGCCCCTCCGGCACGGGGCCGGAGAACTGGTTGCCGGACAGGACCAGGAAGCGGAGCGTGCGCGGGAAGGCGGGCGGGAGCGGGCCGGAGAAGGCGTTGCCGGTGAGGTCGAGGTAGCGGAGGGAGGCGAGGCGCGCGACGTCGTCGGGGAGCGGGCCGGAGAAGGCGTTGTAGGAGAGGTCGAGCGAGCGGAGGGAGCCGAGGAGGGAGAGCCCCGGCGGGAGCGGGCCGGAGAGGTTGTTGCGGGCGAGGGAGAGGTCCTGGAGCGCCGGCAGGCGGTCGAGGCCCCGCGGCATGCTGCCGGACAGCGCGAGCCCGTCGAGCGCGAGGCGGAGCACGCGGGAGGTGGCCGGGTCGCACTCCACGCGCGCCCAGCCGCAGGGGGTGGCGTCCGACTCCGTCCACGTGGCCAGCGCGCCGGTCGGGTCGGACAGCGCCGACTTGAACACCACTAGCCCCAGCACCTCCTCGTTCACCGCCATCGGCATGTCGGCCTTCGTCGCTGGTGGCGCGCCGCCAATGAGCAGCAGCAGGAGGAGGAGGAGAGCAGGGGAGGTGGCAGTAGCAGTGGCCATTTCTGCTGCAGGTGCCTGGCTGCCGCGTGCAAAATGTTTCCGGGACGGGATAGATATGGTGGCGGTGGCGATGACGGTGGCTGGCAGTAGATGAGATCTAGTGGCGCGGAAGAGAAGAGGGTAGTGTAGTAGTGGTACCGGCGCCGAGCTGTGTTTTGGGGGTGTGCATGGTGGAGGCATCCATCCATGGGAGCCGCAGGGAGGGGAGGAACAGAAAATGCAGGCCGCGCGCGTCGCTGGATTGGATGGGATTGCCCGTGACTCGCGAGCGCGGGCGGGTAGGTTTGGACACAAGGAAAGCAACAAAGGACTTCACGTTCTCCGGTCCTCGGGTTGGCCATGGCCAGGGCCACTGTGACGCTGGGCGGTGGGGTCGCCGGAGGAATCCAGCTCGCCGGAACACGACACCGCACGGCGATTGAGGCGACGACGCGCAAGCTCGCTGCTGGAGTACATACACTCTGCAGCTGTGGAAAGAATCATGCGCCGGCCGTTTTTAATTTCTACTCACGGAGCTTTAATTCACGCAAAAGCAGCCGCAGAATCACGTCGAAAGCTACTCAGCTTTTGTTAATCCTGATCACGGATTCAAAACGCGTGACCGATCGCCCTCGCTCGCAGGTCCAACCGTGCAAGTGGGCAGCAGGCAGGCCACTTGCACCACCCATCTGGCCGTCACAGGAGTAAGCATGCCCACTCCATGACTCCATTCAACATTCATCAGTTCAGTTATCAGCATAGAAGCTGAAAAAGGGATGGAGGCTTCCCATCAATCGTCACAAGTGCGCAGATCGCATGACTGCAAGCTGTAACAGAAGCTGCCATCTCATCGCGTATGGCTCGCGGATTATTTCATTCAGATCTGGGGAGCATCACATGTATACATGCATACATTGGTGGTGCATTATTCAACATGTTCAGTCTTTGCCATCCATATCTATCTATCTATCTATCTCTCCCCATACTTTATCCAGAATCAGTGTACATATCTTCTCCCACGTGTGCTATAATCAAGCACTGAAGCACAGAAACCTGTACACACACATGCATGGCCATGGCTATATATTTGGACTCTGCACTATACCTCATATCTAAACGCACGCAACTTTGTATATATATAACACACATGAACGGTAAAGGTGAGCACCCTCGAGTAGATACAATTATTCCTCTTGATGTTAGCTGCACTTTGAGGATTCCCAGCTTGAATTCTGGCACTGGACTGATATATAACTGAAAAAAATCTGTTGCATCAATCACGCGGGCCGTCAAATGACTGGGATTTCCTCAAGTTCCAGTGGAGGCCCTCATGGATGCTGCGGAAGAAATCGGTGGTCGAGTCCACCAGGCAGGCTGTGGGCACAGGCCAAGGAGAAATGCTGCAGATCAGGGCGTCACCGGGCGATAGCTGCTGTCGATCTTTGCCGTCAAAGGATGCCCAGGCAGCCCCCCTGCTGTTGTATGGCACTTGAACGCGCAGAGTCACGTATTCAGGCAGAATCAAAGGTCTGAATGACAAGGAGTGCGGACAGATTGGGGTGAAAAGGATCCCTGGGACCTGTAAGCCCAGGCTAGACATTAGGAAACCATGGCAAAATGGCAGGATAGACAAGTAATGCTGAGCTCCCACTGGAAGAAGATTTGTGTAACAACCCAAACATGAAGACTGAAAATTGGTCAATTAATGCCATATAAAACAATTGGGGGCATACCTGAGGATGAACCATGGATCCTCCGGCTGCTAATGAATATGCTGTACTTCCAGATGTGGTTGATATGATTAGTCCATCTCCTTGTACACAAGTAACAAAAGAACTGTCACAGTAGACTTCCAGGTTGGTAAGGTAAGACGATATTCCTCGGTCAATTGTAACTTCATTTAACACTAAGAATGGCTCCTCAGTCATGATTTCATCCTTTGCCGCATCACGTATTACATGACACTGTATACGATTTCTCAGCGTGATGCTAAATGGCCCATTCAGCACATTGTCCAACAACTCACGGTATTGCTCGCTTGCTGAAAAGACATGTTAAGGACAACATAATAGATAACGAACAGGAGTATCAATAGGATACAAGAAAGCTTCACATGCTTCTGAGATCCAGTAAAATCCAGCTGTTCTAGGCTACTTGTATTATTGAATAGAGCATGTCAGCACTGATGGTGAAGGATACGGAAAGGCGTCATGAAGCCCAGTGATCCAAGGGCGAATGCAACAACTGGAGGAACTGGTCCTTTGAACAACGACGCAGCCTGTTTAGAGGGATCCAGCCAATTTCTAGTTTCAGTTGGAGAGCAGTTGGGTAAAATAAAACTAAGTGAAAATAGAAATCCAAATAAGAAAATGAGAGTATTATCAGAATAAGCAAATGTCTAGCAGTTGGCAGGCACGCAACATGCAAAATACTAACATAAAACATGTAACAGGTAAACTACTGAGGTGGTTCACACAGTGAATTGTATTAGTAATCTTTGCTTTGTCATTGAAAAGTCAGCGCCTGAATAAGAACAGCCATCTTCCATAGAAAGCAAGAGACTGCAAGGCTACCATAAATTTGGCTCGGAGCCCCGGACAGCACAGTAACTGTCATGAAAATTCCTGGAGGGATCTACAGGCCTTCCATTTCAGATGTTATGTTTTTTGAGGAATATTTCAGATGTTATGTTACCACCTAAACTATATATGCATTGATCAAAAATGACAATTTCTGTGAAATAGTTGATTCATCCAAATGTTCTGATCAGATCAAAGTTTAGCTAGTTGAGGCAAAGCCAGTCAACTGACTGCTAGGTCCATGTGATCCTTCTAAGGCTCCGCATATTCAAAAACTCATCACATGAATAACAATTTGTTTCTGAATATTAAAAGTATGTAGGATGAAGCTCCACACTGACATGACCACGGAACAAATAGGAACCTCAGAAACTATGCTTCCTGCTTGCATCACCTACAAGCTCAAGTTTCTGAAACCTAATAAGCGCATGAATTGTAATTGGACACACTACTCCCATAGCCAACTGAAAGCATGGACCAAAAGGAATTAGCCAAGCAAACTAATATGATGCCAGGGTCCAAGTACTGCTGAATGATGGAAGCACAAAAGAGGTAATTATTTATATATCAATCAAAAAACATATTACAGATAACGTAGTATAAATCTAGTTATTTTCTTGCTAATCTAGAACAACAGCCATATAACTGAAGGTATCACTATATCAAAATGGATTAAAAGAAAAGAAGCTTCAGGGTCCAGATAACATTTTGCAAGCATGCATCACAATTGAAATATAAAAGAAAATAGATGCGTACCCACAGAACAGTTCCATCACCACCCAAAGTTACAATTAGATCAACCTTCGTGTGCAGCATCTTTATCTCCTCATCTATAAGAATTTTCTAATTAGTTAGGCAGAACACAGGAAGTGCTATGTCAATAGAATAATCGTAGGAACAATCTAGATATATCTATAAGATGACAATAAGAAAGTAGAAGATGAAGAATGTTGATGAATAAAATACTACAGTGGAAAAGTATGTTTTTATGCTAAATGTACTAAGTAATCTTAATATAGTGCTACTCTGTAAGACAGCTGCTACTGCACATGCAACATACACGACTCAAACATGTCCTGCATCATTCATAGTGATACAAACACAGCTTAATACTGTGCTCAGTAGCCAACCCAGGTTCATCTCCTCCATATTTCATAATATATTGGAGGGGAAGATCTCTCCCTTCCAATCTGGTTTTTTTTTTCACTGTGCACAGTTTAGGCCAAAGAATGTTTTTGACTAAAATATTAGCATTGTGATCTGACCAGTAAGGTTGGATTTGAGAACGTCAGCATCCATAAACATTCCACGATAGTAATATGCATTGCAAATTACATGGGCAAATAGGATAACAGAATATCAACATATAAATAGCAAGATGAGGCAGAAACTTCATATCACCTGAGCACCACTAGAGTCTTGCAAAAGCATGTATAAACTATCCTTAAACACTCTCCAAATTACCATACCTTATTAATCAATTTATTCAATTCCCATCACAAAAGGAAAAGTATCTTCTTGAGTAATCTATGTTCTGAACTGCTAATCTAAAGCACATGGAAGATGTGCATCACATAAGTTAAACCTCTTACCATTATCCCATGTTTGGACGAAGTTGTAGTAGGAATCCTCTGTTAGAAGTTCCTTTCTAACACGTGGCTCAACAAAGATGTTTATGTTTTTACTCTCCCTAAGCCATCTGCGGAAAAATAATTCAAAACCTTTCAGTGGTGTAAGCACAATATGCAGGCTACCTGTGCAGTAGCATATAACCCATGTAAGTTGTGATTCATCAGGTACAAAAACATATCAAGGGTGCTGATTTCTAAAAATATTGAATTATGTCATTTAAGACAATTTGATTTTCATATGGTACAGTTGACAGCATTTGAAACAGAATTATGGAAAAATTACTAAGTATATTAATGGATAAGTAGTGGTGGTGCAAAGCAGGGAAGAGAACACACCTGACCATTTCAGCACAAAGAACACGCACAGAGTTGGAATTCGGTTTGGTTATGAAAAGCACTGTTTGTGGTGGCGATTCCCATTTCAGTAAGATCTGAAAGCGAAGTATTTGTCATCATTGGAAGAGAGAGGAGCAAAAGTGTGATAATTGTTTGGTAAAAAAAACTCTAGAACTATCTGCCATTCAAAAATGAATTGAACAGGACAAATGGACCAACCTGCTTATTGCTCCTTTCTGCGGTTGTTATATCACCTTTTTCAAAGGACACAAAATCATGCTTATGCTGACCATTTTTATCCCCATTACATCCCCATGAAAGTTTAAATGATGCCTTTCTCCCCACCACCTTGTGATTAGATCTTGGGATAGGTCCAGGAACTTCGTCCTGGAGAACCTCATGTGCACATATACCATGCTTACCGCAACATCCTAATTGATCGGGTGCAGGTGTCTCCAGGGTTAGTTGGCTGGCCAGTTTGTCCAAGTCGTTACTGATACAACTGTTGTAGCCTGCACAAGATAGAATTCCAGTTGCTGAAGAGAAACAAATAGTATATATGCAGAGCACAATAATATAGTATTCCACAGTGTAATATGTGTGTCTAATTTTGGGGTCCATCCAATAATGCTATGATAACCCCCACACCCTCAAGTCACAAACAAAGCCACACCATCAAATGGAAAACATAGATAGCAACTTGAAGCAATAGTTAATGGATTGCTCAAGTTATGAGATTGTTTCACTAAAAGTAAAATGATCAATAGCAAATGCACAAATCTCACCTTTGATTTTACTCTGCTGCTTGTGCGCTGTCTCTAATTCATACTTACGTTTCCACTCTGCTGCCTCTGCTTGAGCAGCAGCCTTCCCTTCAGCCACTCGTCGTAAGGCTTTTGCAACAGCTTCAAATTAACATAAATTTATAACTATTATTATTTTAGTAGTAAATGGAAGGTTCTACATATGTTTGTATTTTTGTAGTACATTTTAGGCTTCAATCAAAGTAGAAACTATGTCTATCCTTACTTCTCATGGCTTCTGAAAACTCAACAAGGTGTGCATCAGTTGACCTGACAGGAGTTTGAGCAAGAAATTCATATGCTGCCTTCTCTGATTCTAGTGAACCAGTAGAACTAGCTGTGGAGATGGATCCATTTTCACTTTGATGTGAGGCCACGATATCTACATTTACTCTCTCATCAGAAACCTAAAATACAAGCAGGTGTGTCAGTGTGAATATAAAACAATGGGACATCTGACGACTGTTAAAAAAAACAGTCTCTCCTTTCATTGTAAATATATCAAATGCCTCCAGAAATAAATGTATCCAGTTGTTTAAGATTGCAATGACATATTTAGCTTAGTTTCGATTCACAGATAAAACATTGAGAAGTTTTCTGATAAATTCAGATTTAGACTCACCAACTTTTGAACTCCATAACCAATACCCAATAAAATGCTGATTGGTTTATTTAACTCAGAGCTTAAATAGGCTCAAACTGCAAAATGATGCAATGTTAAACTTGGAATATGTTGGGTTTTCTACAGGTAAGGTAACAAAGTGATTTTGCCTCATATTTTCATGTGCATGACTCGGATTGGCAATCGGTGTGACTTTCTAGCTGAAATCAAATCACAAATTCAAGTTTCACATATTATATATGCAAATGCCTGTACTAAATACGTTTTTAAACAAATACACTAAACACACCGGAACCAAGCTTTTCCCCACAAAATGGGGAAAAGAGGTCAAGCCCATTGGCATTTCTGGTCCAGGAACTTCCCGAGCTTGTAAGATAAGCTAGTTACTTAAAACACTTGTACGACAAAAACAGAAGACGTAAAACTCAAGGACACTCCAGCTAGTTACTTGGCCGCCCTTACTTATTACGCAATCGCAGGACGAAGAACAAAGCTACGAACGAGACGAACTCAAAGCGGGCACATGTTCCTTAAGCCATCTATACAAGTCTGCACGTACCGAGTCGACCAATGATCTGATGCTCGGAGGAGCTGGGATCGGAATCGGCGCAGGGCCGATGCTCCGGAACTTGGAATCCGACGGCGCAAGCTGAACTTCCTCGGAGGACGACGGCTCCTGGCACACAGAAACCACGCATTCATCAGAACCAGCTAAACCAAACACTCCGTCGAAGCAATTTAGGCGGAATTCGGCCGCCCAGCCGCCCGAACCGCCACCAGGAGTCGCCCCAGCGCAGCTAGAGCGGACGGATCGGGAGCAGCCGGCGTACCTTGTCGGCGAGCTCGTCGAGCGACATGGCGCCGCGATCCGGTCCGCTTCGCGTCCTCGCCGTCGCAGAGAACACCCCCCCGTACTACTAGTTCTGCTCTTGGCTCCCGGTCCTGGGGGCTTGGGTGGGCAGTGTACTTGGCCTCCGATTCGCGAGGTGGGGAGAGAAGGAGAAGAAGAGGTGGGTGGTGGACGGGTGGCCGGTGGGTGTGGTGCGAGGCGACGACGCCGAGGCCGGTGAGGACTGGAGCACCACCTCTCCCCGCCCGGCGCGGCTATTTATCGGCTTCTGGTTTGACGCCGACGGGCGCTTGTCGGTGGGGCCCAGCTGCAGTGGGACGGTCGGCTTCCGGCTGACGCGTGCTGGGAAGGGAGCGGCATGGCGTGTGGAGCCTTCGTGGTTGCTGCCGGGGTCCACCACGCTTCTCATTTCTTTTTTTTTTCTGATTTGGGAATTATTAAATTAATCGAATTAATACCCCCAACTTTTGGGGAGACATGGGTGTATCCGTTGAAAGAAACTTTACACGGGTGCATGTGCAGCTCATTTATATTCTGCGAAGTAGATCTGCAGCCTAATCTCAAAGCAATTTTTTTTTGAATTCCTATTTATAAATATGAATATATCATGTATTCCCTTTGTACCGTAATGTAAGTACATTCAAGAAATTATAAGACAAACTAAGAGAGAATATATGAGACACATGTACCCTCATTTTATTTCCTAATCAGATGCTATCAACAACATGATTAATGGTGATTGGTTGATAAATAGAAAGTATTTAATGTAAATTGGTTTTGTCCTCTAAAATGTATTATATTTGAGAACAAATTGTAAATGATAAAATGTATTATATTACAGGACGAAAATAGTATGAAATATGAATAAAACTGCTTGACCTAAAGTGGGAACAAGATCAAGATGAACTTTCCCCAAAAATACATGTATGTGTTGGAAGAAACTCGAGATATCTTGGTGCTTAGAGCAGTTCTATAGTGTGGTGAAAAAATGAATTGACAGAGCATGGAAACTGTGGTGTCGAAATCTAAAATCGGATTCCAGATATGGTTTGATTACAATGGAACAAAATATAAATATTACAAGGGCTATGCACACTAGCTGATGGTGGAAGGGTTAGGGCCTATTTGGATCCTTGCTCTAAACTTTAGAACAAAAGTCTCCAAACATATAGTCTAAAGTTAGTTCTAAAGTTTAAACCACCTTACATTATAGTCTTAGACATAAACAGGAGAGCTAATAAAGTGCTCTGAAGTTTAGAGAAGGGAATTCAAACATAGCCAAAGTGTTATGATAGCCAACAAGTCGAGGTATCTTAGTGGTTGGTGTAGCTCTAGTGTGTGAGGAAAAAACGAACCGTAGCTAACTACAATGGAACCATGCATATTGGACCATGAGGACCATGGTGTCATAATCTAAAGTTGGATTCTAAATATGGTTTGATTGCCATATGTAACAAAATATCAGAAGGGCTATGCACACTAGTTCATTGTGGCAGCATCAAGCGGTATAATAGCTAGTGAGTGTAAACTAAAGTGATTTTGATTTTTTAAATTCAATGTAAGGTCTAAAAAATCAATGCTTGTACGGTAACCACCAAACTTGTGCCGCAGTAAATCACTCTCTTTTCCCTTGGTTCCATTGTGATATTGGAGGTGCCCTAGAACATAAGGTGGATCTTAGTTCTGTTATTTTTTTTAAAAAAAAAGAGTTGAATGGTATAGAGTTTGGTTCTCTTCTTGTAAAAATGTCTCTTCGTAGCAATTTTAGACGAGGAGAACATCAACTAGAAAACAATTGTAGGGGGGAATCTTATCTTATACCAAACGACGTCTTCTTTACCTCGTACTTCAATCTATGGGATTAATACCATCCGTGCAATTAGATCTTGTTTGGAATGATAGGTACGCCACCCTAAATCCACAGAATTGCCACATTTCAAACATGACAAAGCAATCTCTTAGACTTGAGTTGTGAAGCTTTCTTTTTTGGCTAAGATTTGTTATAAGCTTATAAGCTAAGTTAACTTGAACAAGTTCACGGATGCCAGAGACAAACAACCAGGACTTTTATCTCTTGATGAGATGA
>Ga0182004_10005140_pt1 | contig 10641 bp, 8 predicted proteins | sample Sormic07211540_1_FD_120479 | JGI IMG/M metagenome (GOLD analysis project Ga0182004, IMG submission 120479) | Endophyte microbial communities from Sorghum bicolor roots, Mead, Nebraska, USA - 072115-40_1 MetaG | ecosystem: Host-associated > Plants > Roots > Unclassified | place: USA: Nebraska...
GCTGTTGTCGGGACCAAAGTGTTCGAGTTACCACCTTTGCCGATTGTAAGGTCAAATCGGCTGGCACGCCTTAACGTTTAAATCGGGTATTAGCCCTTTGTGTTTGCAGATCTAGCTTTTGCACCAACAGTGTTTCGAAGAGCTTTTGGCAACCTTCTCCCGACTACTTTCTTCCCAGTCTTATTCGAGAATCGGAAAGGGCCTGCTACTCCATAGTAAGTATAGTATAGTAAGTCTAATCTTGATCACCCAATCAATGTAGAAAACTCTAGAAGGTTCCTCTCTACCCACCAAAAATATATTTATCTTTCTTCTCTTATCTTTATCCTTGGACGACCTTGATTCTCTAGTACACTTCACGTTCTCCATGGAAATAGATACTCTAGAATACTCCCACGTGAAAGCTACACTGGTATCCGTGCGCTTATGGATTTTCTATGTGCGTTTAAAATACCCAACAGAGTGCTCGTGTGAGTTCTTGGAGGAGTGTTGTGATTGTGATCGTGAGTCAGATGTCTAGTTGGTCGTGTCTCTAAGCGGTGCCCTGCCTCCCCTTTTATAGTCTCAAGGGGAGGTGGAGTTGTACATGTGTGAACTCTGCTTTTACTCCTAGCATACATAAGAAGTGTGATGTCAGAGCTGTAGTGGCTGATCACCCTGCCCTTGGAGCGACAGTTATGACGTGGTTGTCTCTGTTGATCATGCGGAGTCGTCTCCTGTGTAGTAGATCTTGACGTCTAGCCTTGTAGTCTCCTTGCTGAGTCTTGTTTAGGGGCGTGGCTATCCCCTCCGAGGCCCCTTCCCCTATCCTGTGTTAAGGAGTAGTGATGCTTGGTTACAGCAACAGTGCTGACATTTAACGTCTCCCATCCCCCTCCTCGTCCAGCCATACACACAGTGGCAAGGGTAAGGCGGAACAGGGGCAGGAGTTGGTAACACAGTAAGTGTCATCTCCTGCCGCGGTATGGGTGAAGGCATGGCTTACCTCCCATCCACGATGTTGTCGTCGTGCATGGGAAGCCTAGAATAGGTGGTCTATGTCAAGGCCAGGGCTCGAGCGAGGCATAGATTTCGCTCGAGGCCAGAGCTTGGTCGGGACATGGATCCCGCTCGAGGCCAGGGCTCAGGTGAGGCACAGATCTTGCTCGAGGCCACAGCTCTGGTGAGGGTGCAGGTCTCACTCGAGGCCAAGGCCCGAGCGCATCGTAGGCCTTGCTCTGCCCTGCTAGGCTTGTTTGTTGGGCTAAGGTGGAATTGCTTCGGTCCAACCTGGTGATGTCTCATGGGGTTTCTTTGGGTTTTGTCATTTTCATGCCTTTGGTTAGGGTACCCTGGCTTATGGTACCCGATAGTAGCCCCTAAGTCTGTGGAGGAGTTGGATACTCCTATAGAGGCTTTTCTGGTTGTTAGGGCATGGACATTCTTTTCTAAGGCTGGTTTCCTTGCTCTTTGGGTGTTAGTTCTCTTTCAGGGGGTGCGCGTGAGCGCACCCACTGGGTGTAGCCCCCGAGGCCTTGATGGGATGTTTTCATTCCTTCAAGGGCTTCTGTTAACATAATGTGGAGAGGTTTAAGGGAGAGGGTTCATGTTCTATACATGAAATGCTCTTAACCTTGGCACAGGTGTAGCCCCCGAGCCTTTACCCATAGGCAAAGATCGGTCCAGTACCTCCTAACTTTGCTTTTGTCCCAAGTTCATCCTTTCGCTCGGAGGAGGGGTGGGAGACGCCATGCTACGCTCGATGGGTGAGTTATGGCGTTCCCATTGAGTTGCTAGTAGGTAAGTCCAAGTGGATGTCCGAGTCCCATTCGATAGGGGTCGGCTTGCGGCCTGATAGGCACACCTCAAGATACCAGAGGGCAGTCTTGGTGGATGTCAACACCATTTCATGAGTGCTAAGGGCTCGGTGCATCCCTCGATGAGATTCCACTCACATGACACCCGCATGAGTCTCGGACATGACTTGTAGGGACACGCCGAGCCTCTGTAGGGCTCAGACCATGGCCTCTTTGGGGCTCGTCCATGGTCATCCCTCACTCTGTCGTCCTAGGGCAATTGTCGAACCCAACTAGCGGGTCAATCTTGAAATCCCTAGACCAGAAGAGGTCATGGCCTTGATCTCCTTACCTTGGAAGATATCACCCAGGCTTGGGGGGTTGGGCACTCCTTTTGAGGTGGTTTCCTCGGGGAGTTGGAACAACCCTGCCATTTAGCACACCCGGATGGGACGGCTCACCTGTCGAACTTAATGTGCGCATGCACGCAGTTAGTGAGGAAATAGGAGTAGTGGGCATATGTGTTACCGTGCGTGATTAATGCAGGAGTGAACGGCCACTCTTTTCACCAGTTTGATTTGCGGCGGTTGAGTCCCACCCCTTTCCTCTATATAAACGAGAGTGAGAGCGTCCTAGTTTCTCCTTCTACATCCCTTGTCATCAGCCTTTGCCTCCAAACTCTCGTCTTCATTTTCCTTGCCTTCGTCTTCCTCGTCATCTGCTCAGAGAGAAAGAAAAATAGAGAATGGTGGCCATGACTGCTCCCGACGCATGGCCGTTGTGCAACGTCACTGAGGAGGCGCTCAAGGCCCGCGTCGAGGGCGGCCTTCTCCATCCCGTGCTAGACAAGGAGCTGCCAGAATGGATCGTTCCCCCGGTGAACGTGAGGGAGCCTAACCCGCCGACGGGCTATGTGGTTAGCTTCCTTGTGTTTCATGACCGGGGGGTCGGGACCCTGGCAACCCGGTTCATGCGGGCCCTAGCCTACTACTATGGGGTGGAGTTGCACAACTTCAACCCCAACTCCATTGCGCAGGTGACCATGTTTGGATGGTGTGCGAGGGGTACCTCGGGGTCGCCCTCTATTGGAACCTCTGGCTGCACCTATTCATGACGGACGTGTCCTCAAAGAGTGGAGGAGCAGGAGGGGTTCAGCAGCCCATGAGGGTTAGGGGCTGCATGCTTCAGCTATGGTAGTCATGCTCCCACCTCTACATCCTCAGCTCGATGCCATCCTTGAACCAAGGGTGGAAAAATGGATGGTTCTACCTCCAAAACGACTTCAGCGGCCTCCCCAAGTACACCGAGATGGTGGTGACTGAGAGGCCCAAGAAGTGGAAGTGGGGTGCGCCTGCAGCGGATCAGCCGAAGCTAGACCCCTCCTTACGGGTCTGGCAAAGCTAAGGGAGGAGGGGCTTACCGCAGCCGGCGTGGTGGTGGCGTTCCACAAGCGGAGCGTCCTACCTCTTGTGCAGTGTCCGCTTTTCCTGTACCAGATGACGCCCAAGACATCTTTGGTGGGGACTTGGATGCGCGATGAGCCGATCTCGGCCGTGGAGATCAAGCTAGGCGTCGTGCGCATAGTGGTGACGGAGTTGTCGAAGGATTTTCAATCGATTCGAATGCGTCTCGAGGAGGGCTATGTCTCTTTGTTAAGCGTTTTCTTTTGTTCCTTGGTCTCTTTCTGAGGCCTTTCTCTGATTATTTTTGTTTTTTGGGCTCCACCGTAGGGCCTCGGCTTCCTCCAAAGCTCGCTACCTCTAGTACCAAAGAACCAAGAGGTCTAGGCTAAGAACCAACAGTGGAACGAGGAGCAAAAGCATTTGGCCGACGTGGCCAAGGCGAAGAAAGCACAAAAGGCTCGGGAGAGAGAGGAGCTAGAGAAGCTCCGTCGTTCCTAGAGGAAGGCAGGGCTTCCCAAGGCAGAGTCCCCCGAGGCCTTCGTCTTAGAAGAGAGTGGAGGAGAAGATTCCTCCTAGCTAAATGAGTTCCTCAGAGAGGAGTCTCCTGTCAATGAGGGGTCGATGGTCCTTGGAAAGGGGCAGTAGGCTTCTGGGGGCACGGATAAGCCCGAAGCGTAGGTTGCTGGGGAGTGCCCGGTGGCCGCCTCGAGGCCACAGTGGGCAAGGGGCCGACGGCCCAGGACAAGTCAGCACAGGCGTGCGAGGCGCTTGAAGGTTCCAAGACTCGGATCCCTAAAGGGCAGTCCAAGGCACAATTTGCCTCAGCGGGCTCTATGGGCACGGTCCCTGAGGCCGAGAGGCAGCCGAACGCGACGGCGGCACCTACGGTGGAGGGGTCAAGGGAGGTTACATCGGGCGCCGTGGAGTCCTAGCCCGGGGAGCAGGGCTCGACCGAAGCCATCCCCGTGGTGCCCGTAGCCCCCTCAGGACCACGCCCAACCACCACCGTCTCCTAGGAGAAGACGAGTACCCTAAAAGGGCCCCTTCCTCAGACCAGGTTAGCACTGCTTGGGGTTTTCTTCCTTTTTTTGTTTTTCTCGTTTCTTTATATCTTAGCTATTTTTTGCTTTTGTAGTCGGAAGCAGAAAACTATTCCGTTCGGGCTGGCACATCGGAAGGCAACTAAGGTGCGGGCGACGTCGACTCCTGGGTCAGTGAGGCTGGCGTCCTTGTCCCTTGTGAGCGATGCCGAGGGAGGCCTGGCCCAAAAACAGAGGGGGGCTCAGACGGGGATGCTAGAGCCCCAAGTGCCAAGGGATGAGGTCCCTGAGGCCTAGGGGCCCGAGTCCTATCCCGCCGAGGGGACGGTCCTTGCCATGCAGGCCATGGATCCGGCTGGAGATGCCGATTTGGGCGGGGTCGAAGGGACCGCCCAAAGCGCCCCGGAGCCCAACCCAACAGACCTCGAGGCGGAGAAGATCGTGGTGGATCTGGGCGATGATTCTCTTGACAAGACTCCCTCGGAGAGGCCTCACAGGAAGGGGTCAACGGTGCTAGAGGCTCCCAGTGCCGATGATGGGGACGCAGGATCGTGCGGGGAGTACCCGATGATCTGGCCTAACCTCAACAACCCAGAGGCAGGGGCTAGGTTTGTCCTTGACGACCCTACCGAGCTCTACCTCTGGCGTGGTATGCGGGAGACGGGCCGCACCGCCATGAATACCATCAACCAGCTGGCGGAGCTCGTAGGCCGTGACTTTTTTAAGCTGGCCAAGGTATATGGTATCCCGGTCCCTTTCGATGGACTTTTTGGTTTTTGTTTATCTTCTTTTTCTCAATCTTGCGCTCATTTCTTTCTTTAGGAGCTCATGACCATGTCCCGCGAGAAGTCAGAATTTCTCCGGCGAGAGCGGGACGTGTGCTCGGCACTGGGTGAAGAGAGGACCGCCCGGACCCTGGCGGAGGAGAGGCTCTCGAAGAAGAGTGCCGAGGCCACCGATCTCCGTCGTCGATGCACTAAGCTCGAGACTGAGGCTCAGGAGGCCCAGGAGAGGGTCGCCCCTTTGGAGGAGAAGATAAATTCTCTCAGGGACGCCCTTGTCTGTAAGTCTCAGGAGCGGAGTGCCATCCCTCACAAAACAATAGTGGCTTCACCTTATCCATCTGGACTCCAGCCCGTACCGAGCCCATTCGACCCTGCTGAGAAAAGAATTGCATGCATGGAGAAGAAAAGCTTGTGAAGACCACCAGGGCAAGCGGGCCGCCGAGTGCACGACCACTATAGGCGGCGCGGGCCATCGGGGCACGACAAGGGCGTGTGGCCACCCGATGACGTGGGCTAGTAGGGTATGGCTAGGGCGTGCGGCCGCCAGGCGACATGGGCTACTGGGGCACGCCCTGGGCGAATGAGCCGCTAGGGAGCGTGGCTGCTAGATGATGCGGGCCGCCGGCGCGATCGAGCCGCCAGGGAGCGTGGCTGCTAGGTGACGCGGGCTGCTGGGGCATGGCCGGGGCGAGCGAGCCGCTGGGTCACACGACTGCCAGAGGATGCGGGTTTCCGTGGCGAACAACCAGGTGACGCGCGGGGCATCATGGGCATGGCCACCTACACGCGGGGCCCTGGCCGCTGGGGACATGACCAACAGAGCTGGTCGGTTGCAGGTGGCAGATGCGGTAGACCGGGGAAGAAGATATATAAGGCCTTGTTTAGTTCCCGAAAAATTTTACAAAATTTTTCAGATTCTCCGTCACATCAAATCTTTAGACACTTGCATAGAGTATTAAATATAGACGAAAATAAAAACTAATTGCGCAGTTTGGTCGGAATTGACGAAACAAATCTTTTGAGCCTAGTTAGTTCATAATTGGACAATATTTGTCAAATACAAACGAAAGTGCTACTATTTCTATTTTGCAAAAAAAATTAGAACTAAACAAGGCCTAAGAAGGGCATTTTTGTGTTTTCGTTCATTTTGTCCACTAGGAGATGCTTGACGTTATCAAAATGGCAGCCAGCAAGTTTTTTCTCATGAGAGCAAGAGAATTCAAGGGACCGACGAAACTAGCAGCTTGATAGATCTAGCCACAGTAGTACACTGGCAAACAATTTCACGGGGTGCAAATAGGTAAAAGGTGAACACGGATCGATTCAAGAATTAATCCGGCTGAGGCGACAGAAATGACAGAAGAGAATACACGCAAAGATGACAGATTTGACACACGAACTCACGACTCGACAGATCGATGCCTTGCAGGCTCGATCGATCCCAGAAAAGAACACAGATTCTGGGAAGCTAAGATGATCATGTAAACGAAACCAGCAACAAGATCTACGAGTTGGTTCGGTTTGGTGCGAAATATAGATGGGGGAAACTAAAAGAAGCTAAAAAAACACGAAACAACAGAGCTGCTTCTTTTTCCTTGAAGATAAAGCTCATCTTCTTCCAGCTTCTTCAACCGGAAGAACTCGTGGATCGCTCAGATGAAGATAAAGGATCAGATGCGAAAACAAGCAACAAAATCGAGCAAACAAACTTTAGACAATTCGAGGTAGGCAAGAATATAATCAAGGCAAGTTGAATTGTCACAAAAGCAAGAAGCAGCCGGCAGCTGGATATATGTGTCGAAACTGCATATAGCATGTTTCCTTTTTCTCTTTTCCTCCCCCATGTACAAAAGATGAAAGATCTAGTAGCCATCGAGCTGCTGCCTGCTACTAGAGCAGAAATCTCATCACAGAAGAAAAAAGTTGAAACCTTGCAAAAAGCTTAGTGACGCAGGGAAAGACAGAACAGAAGATATGCATGCATATAGAAAGCAGGAAAATCGGAAATCAAGTGTAAATAAACAAAGAAGCATCGTCCAAGTAGTCAGTAGAAGCCGGCGTCCTACGGGATAGGAAAAAATTTTCGAGTGTCGCTGGCTTTCCCGAGAGCCAAAAATCAGGCACTCAAAAAAACCAATTTTCTTCGAGTGTTGCATTTAGAGAAGAAGTGCACTCAGGGACAGAAGAGAGGCTTTGCCGACTGCAACACTCGAGGAAGAGCGGCACTCGGCAAAGAAAAATATTACTTGACGGTCCATCCCGCCCACGCCGTTAAAATTATATAAAAAAAACTTTCTGGGTGCCTTTCCTGGCACTCGCGGAGAGGCTTTTTTCCGAGTGCCAGGACAAGATTTTTTTTCTTATTTTTTGCCCCATTTTTTGTAGGTCTTTCCACATTATTTAAAACTCTTTGTTCACATTTGGGACAATTTTGACTTTTTGGTATATTTTATTATTTTTCGTTTCATTGAATTTTTTGCATACTTCAAATTTGAACTGTAGGTGCATGAAATAATTAAATGTCTTGATTCCAAAAATGATATTCATGATATTTGGTGTATGTTGATGCCATATCCAGGAACTCACATGAAACATCAAGCATCTTGTTGTTGTAACATTATGAACAACTTACGGGAAAAGTATATTTAAATTATACAAAATCTGAACGAAGTCCTAAATCACAAAACTTGTCTGGGCGTCATGTTAGTCAAATGGAGAAGGTTTCTAGACAGTTGCGATATTCCTTAGCTTTGCATTATTGAAACATTGGAGTCAAATTTCATGCTGGAAATGTGGTTATCAATCTTCGTGTCGACGTTTTTCTTGCAGGTTTTGGAAACCTTCCCATGCAGGAGAGGTGTTGCCGAAATTTTTAACTTTTCTTTACACTCCTTACATTTTTATTTTGTCACTCACGTGCAATCTCTTCTCTTTTTTGCAGCATGAATCGGATGCGGTGTCAAATCATGTTGGAGGGTCGCTAGCATCGCACGTCGGACCATCCCCACCGGGACCATCCTGAGATCGCACGTTGGGGCATCCCAACCCTCACGGTCGCCGTGAGCCGTCTTCAGAGTCATTTTTATGTATTGAACTTGTGAACTTAGAATAATGCGTACGTTTGAACGTGTGGTTTGTAATATGTATTGAACTTGTAAACTTTGCAGCGCATGGCAAGATGAGGCGCAGCGGCGCTGGTGGATGGGGGCAGCTAGCGGTGCTAGGGTCTGGGGGCGGCGGGGCTGGGATCCAGGGGCGGGGTTGACGGGTCTGGTGGCTGGTTGCATCTTGCAAGGGTGGCAGGCAGCGACACTAGGTGCGGCGAGGTCCAAGGCAGCAGGCGACGGCGCTGGGTGTGTTGTAGCTCGAAGCGGCGGGCTGGATGGCGCGGCGCGTGTGGCAGTCTGGCGGATAGGAAGTGGAGGAGATAAGAATTTGGGGAGAATAGGTTGAGCGGTCACGGACGGGACGACGGCGAGCGAAAAAATTTGCTCTTCCCGCGCGCCCTTGCTTCCCTGTCTCTCTGTTGCGTGGGCCAACATCTGGGGCAGCGCGCGGGAGTCCAATTTTGGCGCGTGGATGGAGCAGCCCTGACGGTAGCGAGAACTTCCCGGACGGTACAGCAGGCACGTGGGGGATGGTTCTCGGTCCCTGACGGAGGACGCGTAGCGGACGGGGATAGTTTCGACCGACGGGAGAAAAACAATCTCCGGTGGTGATGCCATGCATTGTACTGATTCCAGTACGTGTTAGTACTGCTAGCCTTGATAAGGACTAGTCGTAACAAACGTGCATGCATGTGAAGAAGCAAGTTTAGATGGATGGATGGATGGATGGATGGATGGATGGATGGATGCTTGTTAACCATTCCCATTGTTTTTTTTTTTTGAATTTTAACCATTCCATTGTTATCACATGTACGCGCGTTATTGTTACATATATAAACATGCATGCATGTTCTTCTCAGCATAGAGATATAGAGAGGCAACAATTGTAACTAGGTAACAAATTAAACAGTGGTACAACTGATTTAATTAAATTATAGACCTAGATTTGCAAGCAAGCTAGCTATAGGAGAGAAGGAGCTGAGCGTACGTGCTTGTGTGGTTCCTCTCAGCTCCCTCCTTGCAGCGTGTGAGGCCAGGCAATGCAAGCAAGCTGGGAAGAAGGGGTATATGTATACAGCAGCAGGCAGCGACAGCGAACAGGAGACCAAAAGAGGAGATCGGAGCGAGCCAGAGATCTAGAGGCTGGCCTGGGGCAAAACCCCACTAACTAAACGGACGAGTGGACGACCAGATGCATGGAGCTGTATATATGCTGCTTATCCAAAAATAGCTATGAGCTATCTATAGGCGTACGTCTTTAGAACCGGATTGAGGTGCGCTATGAAGACGAGAGAGAGAGTAAAAAGCAAGTGCATGCGTGGATCGGATCGTATCGGACGCCGCAAAATTATGAAGAAGAGACGGATGATCGATCGAGGAAAAGTTTGTATCCGGCGTTGGAGCTAGCTGTGTGCCGTACGAATGTGACCGGACGGTGGAGCGACGCTGTGATCCAGCTGAGCTCCAGCTCTCTGCCCTAAGTAGCCCGACGGGGAGAACCCCCCTCTATCCCGAAGCGGGAAGAGAACGTGGGCGTGACATATAGCATTAGATTCCTGACACTGGGACCCACCACGACCTCCAGCAGGGGTTTTTTTTTCAGCGACATTTTGCCGAAATTTTTGAAATTTCATATTTATCGCTAAGGTATGAATTTTTTTTATATATCAGTTAAATTTTTCGGTTAAATTCATGTTTTATTTCAAAATTACTCTAAACCACACTAAAATGTCCCACCACCATATCTCCTGGCCCTATCAAAACCCTAAATTTTTTTCAAAATTATTTAATTTTCTCACTCTCACATATTTCATGACACTACCATATGCAGCTCGCCCACCGTGTTATTTCATTAATATTATATAAATTTGTGGTGGGTGATAAATTACAAAGTTTTTCTAGTGAAATGATGTCAATTTTTTGATAAAAATAATTTGAATTAATTTAAATTTAGTCCAAAATTTCCGAAATATCTTATTTATTTGTAGGTGCCGAAAAAGTTTTATACCGAAAAAGAAAAGTTTCCGATCTGGTTCTTTTGAATTGAATTGTTCATGTCTTACCCTAATACTGAACCATGAATAGTTATTTTTTTAAAAAAAAATCAGTCTTTTTTCTATTAAATCATGAAAAGTTTCTTAGCTTCCGCCATTTTCTATTTTCTTCATATTAAACCGCAAAAAGGTTTTCTTTACCTTTTACCCTTGTCCATATCTTCCATGCTACCAACAGCGCTAGCTAATGGGAATGGTAGTAAAACGTTAGTGCTGCCTCCAATCTAATTAAAAGATCAGGCCAGGAACATGGTAGATGCAACACACACTGTCACACGTTCGGGCATTAGCACCAGTCGGGAAGGGCCTATTGCCCCGGTTTCCGAGCCGGTGCTGCCCTTCCGGGACTAAAGACCCACCCTTTAGTCCCGGTTCGGGCAACCGGGGCTAAAGCCCCCCCTTTAACACCGGTTGGTAATACCAACCGGTGTTAAAGGGTCCTGCCAGGGCTGCCACGTTGCAGGACTCTTTAACACC
>Ga0182004_10005141_pt1 | contig 10640 bp, 8 predicted proteins | sample Sormic07211540_1_FD_120479 | JGI IMG/M metagenome (GOLD analysis project Ga0182004, IMG submission 120479) | Endophyte microbial communities from Sorghum bicolor roots, Mead, Nebraska, USA - 072115-40_1 MetaG | ecosystem: Host-associated > Plants > Roots > Unclassified | place: USA: Nebraska...
GCTGGCCAACTAAATGCATGTTAGTGGATGAAGAGATAACTATCATAATTATATGTGCTAGTTAGCTATAATTGCAAGTTCTAGTGGATTGTTGATGTGGATAGCTTGCATGTTGAGAGAATTCTCTAGTGGGGTTTAGCTTTATAAGAGTATAAGATTTATGCTCTTTTTGACATGGCTCAAGTGCCTCAGAGTCGGATTTCTTACGTTTTTTTGGAAGGATTCCTACCAAACAAGCATATAAAAAACAGCTCCTTGCAAGGAGCTAAACGGTTTTTGAATTTAGGAGTTCAAGCCGGGAAAATGGCTTCTTTCAACTTCTCATAAACTTAATACAGATTATTACAAAATTATTATTAGAACTCTTTGCCAAACGTTTTTTGAAATGGCTTCAGTTTCACTGGAGAAGCTGCTCCAGGAGCCGGGCGCCTACCAACCCGATGTTTGCTCGGAAAAGATGTATTAGTGCGATCACCTCAAAGCTCACACGTTAGGGTGTTCCTTTGGCACGGCTGGCCTAATTTGGGCCGCCCAGATCGTCGGGCCGGACGTTTGCCTGCATTGTGCTATACTATTTGACAGATGGGCCTACTAAATTTATCTTGGCACAATGGCACCACCAAATTTTAGTGCTGAACCAAACACTTAAAGTTACCAGGGCATGACCACATGACCAAAGTTTAACTTGGCATCCGAGGGTACGAACCAAACGTGCGTCTAAGCTTGTGGGATTGAATTGGGATCACACATGAGGATTTGGAAATGGTGGGCTTAAAATAAAATAGAGGCCTTGATTTACTTCGCAAATCGTATGGTAACATTTGCATGAAGCTTTTTACTACGAGCATAGCCTGTTCGCTTATCTAAAAAGTCATAGCTGAAAGTACTGTTCACTGATTTATTACGAAAAAAAATTGATGACTAGCAGAAAAAGTACGACTTATAATACAAGCAAACGAATTCCATGACACTTGTTGGCGACTTCTTCTGCGCTTCTCATCTCAAAGTGCAAAAGAGTGTCAAGTAGATTGGACAAAGTGCACACTTGTGGACAATTGTGTCACAAAATTACACCGTTTGGATGATGCTGATTTATTGTGAGAGAAAACCACTGCTAGTTGGCAGAAGAGTATAAGACAAGCGAACGGAGTCTATAGAAATCAGCACTAACTTTGGCGTTGCCGGGTAATGCTCACTTTATATACAATTACTGTTATTATTACAAGAGTATAATCGATCGGACCCATGCGTCGCTAAAGAACTTGCGATCCACTGTACAGCAAAAGTGCCATGCAATCGCAAGGCGATCACTAATTTGTGACACACAAAACATACTTTCAGCTATATACGATTATCACCAAGACATTTGTCATGGGTACACAGAATATACGAACGTAGGGTCAGGAAGTGAACTAATCTTTACAACTTGGCGGATTTGCACACTTAAAAACAGTAGAAGGAGGTTGCTTGTATTCAGGTATGCTTGAGGGATCAACTGGACGGACCTCACCGGGCTGAAAAAATAAGCTGCTATGCCTGCGAAGTGGCATCAAACAGTTAAGACAGGATTCCCTTCAAGGCTTCAGTTAGCAACAGTATCTTAAGACCGTTCATGTGTGTAAACATTATAACGATAAATCAAAATATCTGACACGAGTTCTGCTTAAGAGTAAGAAAAGTGTCCTAAGAACCAAATAAGGAATGCGTAGTGAAGTGTTGTTCACCAGAGAAAGACTTGAATACCAAGTGCAGTACCGAATATACTAGAGTTAATCAGGTTACTAGGTTTTAGTACCTCCGAAGGTCAAGCCCAATCAATCCAGCTTGAAGAATTGACAAGTTGTCAGAATCTGGTGAAACAATGACAACAGTTTCCCCTGAGTACTGGGTCTCTAGTATTGACATGAGCTGTGTCACCCGAACAAATACGTCTGCAACGCTCTCATTTGGAGTACCATCACTGATAGGAGGAGGCTTCATGTCTGGAGAAATGTTATCTGACGCATACACCTAATGCAGCCATCATGCCAAGAAAAGCATAATTCAGTCAGAATAGGAGTAAATTTGTTGCAAAAACTATCTCATGTTAGAGCAGCTCAATCAAAGTAACTGAAATGTAGGAATCCATTATCCTAGGATAAACATTCGTCAGAAATTGACTATTAGTTCGTGCTCAGAAAGCCCAACACCTTTATGTACCTGCTGAATTCCATTATCCCGATTTAATTCAGCAGTGTAAAAAAGGCATTGGCACTAATCTGACAATAGTTGGGTTCATGATGAATCAAGCAAGCCAACATCTGAACCTGAAAAGTTACTGTATCCTTGCTGTCTTGTAATAAGGGAACATTGTTCCTTTCAAGTTTGGTTGCTTTTGTACTCATAAATCCTAGTTTACACGCAACTGTAGTGAAAAACTGTTCATGATATAATGAACAGAAATAAGTACCTCGGGCAAGGTGTCTAAGCTCTTCCACTCAAACGCACCCAATCCGCGTGCATCCAAGAAGCTGTACTCCGGCACGATGCGACTGCAATCAAGGCAAGTTAATTCAGACTCTGTTTGGTTCCCCTTGCTAAATTTTAGCTAGCTAAAAATTATTTTAGTTAGTCTTAGTTGACTAACAAAACTAAACTATTTTAGCTCTCTTTAGTCAATGTGTTTAGAACTTTAGCTAAAGTGAATAAATTTAGTCAGCTAAATTTAACAAGACAACCAAACATGGCCTCAGTATCTGTCGACGAAAGCTAGTCGACCAACCATATGAAATCAAAGAGGCAGTTGAAGTAACAGAGTCGGCGTGGGCACCTCACCTGCGGTTGATCCCGTTGGCCGCGGCAATGATCTCGGCCGCCTGGTACGCGCGCTGCGTGATGGACGGCCATATCCAGCAGTCGTCCTCGCACGCGCCGAGGCGCTGGAGCTCGAGCGCGGCGCGCGCCGTCTGGCGGAGCCCCACGGGGGAGAGGCCGCTGTCGACGGAGGTCTTGGCGACCGGGTTGGTACGGAGGAGGCCCTGACCTTCGTACACGGACTCGCCCGCGCGCACCAGAAAGTAGCGGTTCGCCAGCCGCGGCGGGGGCATCCGGAACAGCCCGCGCGCCGACGCAGGCAAGGAGGCGGGCGCCGCCATCGGGAGGGTCAGCGCCGCCGGGAGAAGGAGGAGATCACGGCGGCGGAGGGAGGGGGCGGCGACGCGTTGTGGCCGTGGAGGTAGCGGTGGCGCGGAGGAGACGAGCGGCGAGGATGGAGCGGAGGAGCGCGCGGGGGCCTGCATTGCCGTCTGCGCTCTGGACGGCGGGCGTGCGCGCTCGGCTCAACGGAGCATCCGTGGCCGGGGCAAATACGAGAGGACTAAAAATATCCAACTGGTTGGGCCGGCCCGATGCTTACTGCAGGCCGGAAAAGTTTTCCAGTGATGGCGGCTCATCTTAGATCTTGTTTGAATGTTGTCGGATTCATCTCAATCCATATGTGTTGAAGTGGATTTGGGTGGAATTTAGTTCAAGTTCCACTCCAATCCACCCCAATACATGTGGATTGATGTGAATCTAACCACATCCAAACAAGACCTTAAAGATCACTTTCCACTAAAAAAATCTGCTAAAGATCACTAGTCCTTGAGGGTGGAAGAAAATACAACGTGACATTCTAGATCCATCAGAAATGTATTAATCAGACAATAGTAATTAACTTTAGAAATGCACTTTTCAATAATTTGCTTATATCGATGTACATTTCAATTACTGAAAGGTGCAATAAAATGTATTTCTTCAATAATTAATTTTCGAAGAGCACATTTCAATATTTTGCTTATGAAGTGTATGTATTCTCCTAACAATCCAAGTTTGACAATGCTCCTTGTAATACAGAACAGTTCGGACCAATGACTCCGTTGAAAAGTAGAAAGTCCAAATAATACTAGACGATGGATTAAATAGGCCCCTTGAAATTGAATTTATTTTTTATAATCATTATTTAGACATGTACTTACTCCGTTTCATAATAGTGGACGTTTTAACATTCAAAATTTGTCATAAAAAGTATGATGTTGTAGCCAAACACATAGGTACCACCCTAGGCATTCCATCAGACAATCCGTTTGTCTGCGTACTCCTCTAACCCTAAAAACCAAATACTTTTTATGATTTTCAGTCGCATCGAATCTTACGGCACATATATAAAACATTAAATATAGATAAAAATAACTAATTGCACAGTTTACCTGTAAATCACGAGATGAATCTTTTTAGCCTAGTTAGTCCATGATTAGACAATAATTATCAAGTAAAAATGAAAGTGCTACAATATCCAAAACCAACAAAAATTTAGAACTGAACAAGGCCTAAGTCACCAGCAGATGAATATAAAAAGGGGGAAGAATTAGAGGTGGGTGGTGCTCCGGTGGTGCACAACACTGGGCATGAGGACTGGAGCTTGTTGTCATTCAAAATTATTTGCATAGGGGTATGCAGGACTTTTAAACTCAGCATTGATCTACATGATGAATCCTATAAAAGCATTCCCAATGCAGAGATCATCATAGTTTTTATACACATTAAATGTAGTGTCGTCTAAGCATTTTTGCTGATGTATCAAGATAGTTATTGAAGAGAGACAGAGAGCAAAAATCATAAAAATCGAATCTAAGTTAGAAACCATGTCTACACGAGATCTAAGATATGAAGTGATATGATTGGTTGAGAATGGAGAGAGAATGAATATGATTGGATAAAAAACATTCCGTAAAACCTATTATATTACCATTTTTTATAATTAACAGAACATATATTACCATCTTTTATAATTAACTACAATAGTTTTGGGCCAAAATAACATAAGGCCCCATTTGGTTGATTGATATCGTGGTCTGCAAACTACCGATGAAGTTTCATTGGCAACATTCAATGGGCATGTAGATAATTTATAGTGTATATCTAACTATACTAATTTAGTGTCATAGATTTTAATGCTCTTTTCTATAAATTTATATTACAGTGTATCAAATGACGCCTACCGATGAACATATTATGAAAAATAATTTATAGTGTATCTAATGATGCTAATTTGACACTATAAATTTTTAGAGTTTTTTTCTATAAATTGGTTCTTACATAAAAAGCTTGACTTAAGACACTTTAAGAATTTATTCTAAAATGGAGGTACTACCTAATGTCATGTGTAGTATAAGAAAATAGTCATGCATCCGATGCCATATCAAAATAATCAAAAGGTTTTTAAAGATATCTATATCTCTAATTATTAGCAGTCAATTTATGAGTGGACACTTGCATGCGGCAACATGTTTTTAAAGCTGTTTGGATCCCATGACTAATGGTCACTTTCGTTCTTCAAGCTCTAAACAGGTCGTATAAAGTAATGTCTATAGTTTAACTAACGTCACAACAAAACTATTAATTTATTGGATCAGAAAAGTAAGTTAAAGTTATCTCAAGTTTAGCATTTAAATTTAGGCAACTAAATTTTAGACCACAGTGTTAAAACAACCGATAATTGATACGGACAGAAACATGAAGAGTAACGACAAACAAAGGGATACCAAAATGCGCAAACTAGATATTTTGATACCAACTCTACGCTTCTATGGTTCTACCGCCATTTGCATTGAGGCCTCATGGTTTGTCGACTCAAATGTTTAAATTCTTTTATTTGATCACCCCCCTCTTTCCATTCAAAAGAGAATACTGCGTGCAAAGCTGACATAAAGAAGGGGCAAATATGCCAATACGTCCTTGTGCTCTTGTTGGTCCCGTGACTCCTGAGCGCTGAGTCCTGCCGTCCCGTCCTGCACTTGCAAACCTGACAGCTTTGATTCGCTTGCCATCTCCTGCCACTGCCCATGAGCATTCCAGGGAGCAACGAGCCAACGAGCAGACGGCAGAGCAGGTGCGAACGCAGAAAGCAAAAGCTTCTTCTGTGTTTCTCAAAGCGTGTTTTTGTTGTTGTTGTTTTTTGCCAATTGCCCTTGCAATGGTTATGCTAAGGCCTTGTTTACCTCCAAAATTTTTTGCAAAATATGAATAGTAGCACTTTTGTTCATATTTGACAAATATTATCTAATTATAGACTAACTAGGCTCAAAAGTTTCATCTCGTCAATTCCGACCAAACTGTGTAATTAGTTTTTATTTTCATCTATATTTAATACTTCATGCATACGTCTAAAGATTCGATGTGACGGAGAATCTGAAAAGTTTTGCAAAATTTTTGGGGAACTAAATGCCTTGTTTACTTCCAAATTTTTTTGAAAAATATAAATAGTAGCACTTTCGTTTGTATTTGACAAATATTGTCTAATTATAGACTAACTAGGCTCAAAAGATTCGTCTCGTCAATTTCGACCAAACTGTGCAATTAGTTTTTATTTTCATCTATATGTAATACTCCATGCATACGTCTAAAGATTCGATGTGACGGGAAATCTGGAAAAGTTTGCAAAATTTTTGGGGAACTAAACAAGGCCAGAATCGTTTAGTTCCTTGCCGAAATTTTTTCGGGATACTGTAGCACTTTCGTTTGTTTGTGGTAATTATTGTCCAATCATAAACTAACTAGGCTCAAAAGATTCGTCTCGTAAATTTCGACCAAACTGTGCAATTAGTTTTTAATTTCGTTTATATTTAATACTCCATGCATGCGTCTAAAGATTCGATGTGACGGAGAATCTTGAAAAGTTTTTGGATTTTGGGTGCAAGTAAACAAGGCCTAATCGAGAGAACACATGGAAAAGTGAAATAGAGAAAATGCTAATAATTTCTGCATAAAAATGTATACTGTTATTTTTTCTAGCTGCTCTTAATCCTAATTAAGTAGTCAAGGTTTTTTCAATTATGTAATCATTTTTCGGTGCAACAATTTAAAATGGATTATGTCTAAGTTGTTCTTCACCCATAAAAAAATTAGAAATTCTTTGAAGCATATTTCATTTATATGATATTTTTTATTAAAAATACTCTTTCATGAATCTAAATCTAGGCTACAATCCAAAGAGTTTTATAAAATGATTGTGATTCTTCACCTGTTTCCAGAGAGAATATCTAAATCTCTACTAAACGCACCCTAAATTGTCCCTCTAGTTAGAGTGAGAGAGAGGAAGAAGAGATTAAATTATCATCCCTATGAGGAAATATTGGCATACTTGCCCTTGCTTTCCCATACTGTAAATTCTTGGCTTTTTTCCGGCTTCGACTCTAGCTTCTTCAGAGGAGTCTTACTAATGTTTTCTTTTTGAAGAAATCGTTTTAGAGTAGCCTTTGGTGAGAAGCCTTGCCAAAAAAAAAAAGAGTAGGGTAAATGTGTCATTATCCCTCGTCGTGATAGGCACGGACGCACGGTCCTCTCCTTCCTAACCTGGAGCCCTGGACGCCCGGTACCCAGAGTTCCCAGAGAGCATCTTCTGTGAGAAAGAGAGAAGGAACACTCGAGGAGTCGGGGTTAGGAGATCGGATCCAATGGCCGCCACCAGGGTGTACAAGGTTAGGTTCGAGGAAGACTTGATCACCACCACCGTAACGGCCTCCGGCGCGGACGTGGAGAGCTGGCTCGACGAGGTTCTCGCCGTCCACCGCCGCCGCCTGCACAAGCTCGTCGTCGGGCTGGACGTCGAGTGGCGTCCCAGCTTCAGCCGCGCGTACAGCAAAACAGCCATCCTCCAGCTCTGCGTCGGGCGCCGCTGCCTCGTCTTCCAGATACTCCGCGCCGGCTACGTCCCCATCGCGCTGGCCGAGTTCCTCGGCGACGACTCCGGCTACACGTTCGTCGGCGTGGGCGTGGAGGCGGACGCCCAGCGGCTCTGCGACGACTACGGCCTGGAGGTGGGCCACACGGTGGACCTGGCGTACCTCGCGGCGGAGAAGATGGAGCGCCGGGACCTCCGCAACGCGGGCCTCAAGGGCATCGCGGCAGCTGTCATGGACGCCCACGTCGAGAAGCCGCAGTCGGTGAGGATTGGCCCCTGGGATGCGTACGACCTCTCCGACGAGCAGGTGAAGTACGCCACCATCGATGCATTCGTGTCCTTCGAGGTCGGCCGGAGGCTGCTCAACGGCGACTACTGATCGAGTAGCTATAGTCAGATTAAGGCCAGGCGGCCGCCGCGCGAGTCCCGCGAACATGCAGTGCTTATGTTCCGTCATCATGTTCTAGTAGATTGCTTCGTAGTGCATTAGATGTTCCCTCATCATGCTTTTGGATTAGTAGAACTATTAGATGTTCTCTCTTAATCGCTGTTACTATAGGTTTTTAGTGTAACAAAAAAGAACAGGTTTTAGGGGTTTCGGGCCTCCTGGGATGGAAGAATAACCAACCAGACAATCTTGGTGGTGGAGTTGTGGATGAATATATCGAACTATATTATGAACTTATGATGCCTGGTGTATTTGTTCATGGCTTGTTGTTTGCCTTAGGTTTTGTTTAGTTCGTAAAAATTTTCAAGATTTTCCGTCACATCGAATCTTTGGTCGTATGCATGGAGCATTAAATATAGACGAAAATAAAAACTAATTGCACAGTTTACTTATAATTTGTGAGATGAATCTTTTGAGCCTAGAGTTACTCTGTGATTGAACAATATTTGTCAAATAAAAACGAAAGTGCTACAGTAGCTAAAAACCAAAATTTTTACAAACTAAACAAGGCCTTATAGCATGCAATTTTTTGTGGTGATTAACAAGGTACTACTATTATCAATCTAGCATCGCTAAGCATATGGGTGTGAGATCGATCAACGTTTGAGCCCAGCTTGACTCGATCTACAAACCTTAGGCCGTGTTTAGTTCGTGAAGAAAAAAAATTTGTGACAATGTAGCACTTTTCGTTTGCTTATGGTAATTATTGTCCAATTATGACCTAAACAGACTCAAAAGATTCGTCTCGTAAGTTTTAACCAAACTGTGCAATTAGTTTTTATTTTTGTGTATATTTAATATTCAATGCATACGCATAAAGATTCGATGTGACGGACAATCTTGAAAATTTTTGAAATTCCTAGTGCTCAATTGTATGCTTGCCCGAAAATACATAACCACAACCGCCTGGCCGGCCATACCTTGTCGGCAGCCATCCATCGCATTTCCCATCTTGTGCTGAGTGCGACACGTGCACAGCCGCCATCACCATTCCGCAGCAGCACTAGGTGGATAAAAAACGTGGTTGCCTTGCACGGATCTCGGAGAAAGGACTGCCGCAGGATCGGCCAGGCGGTTGTGGAAAAACCCTGTTGCTCCGCTCCTCCGGGTCCGCGGCCACTTCGTCCTCGGCGCCGCCGCGTCTCGCTCGCCTTCCACTCCGGGCAAGCATACAACAGGAGCGGAGGCCGGGAGGGAGGGGCCGACGTGGTCAAGAGTCAAGACCCGTCACATGCATCGTCCTCTCGATGGAGCAGAGATGGGAGAGCGGCAGCTAGCCGGTGCCTCTGACCGTGGAGGAGCACTGAGATGTGTCTGACACAACGATATGCTTTCGCTTTGCCATGTTGCATTGCCCCAGCGAGCACGCAGCAGTAACCGTACCACGAGCACAAAAGCAAGCCGCATCGTTTCTGTCTTTTGTGATGTCTTCCGGCCGCAGCAGCTCATGTCTCTCTCGCTCGCACCTTTGCGTACGTGCTATCTCCGCTCACTTCACCGTTTCAAATTTCAAAATACCGCTGCGTTGTATTCTCTTTTTTGGAGTGATATGGACCATTGGATATCTGTGTTTTTTTGTTTGCCTTTTCGTTAGGCCTTGTATTATCTTTGTTGGAGTGATGGACCATTGGATATCTGTGTTTTTTTGTTTGCCTTTTGGTTAGGCCTTGTTTAGTGCCACCTAAAAATTAAAAACTTTTTTAAAATTTCTTATCACATTAAATTTTACGACATATGCATAAAGCATTAAATATAGATAAAAAAATAACTTTCAAATTATAAGACGTTTTAGTTTTTTTATTAGATATATTGCTCTTATTACATATAAAGACATAATGTATATCTATATACGTAACAAAAACTATGCATCTAGAGAAGCTAAAATGTCTTATAATTTGTTATGGAGATAGTACCTTAAGTCGTTGATTCCTTCCATCACCCATCTTATCACCGTCTTGTTGTGGCTAGATTATGGAGTATTTGAGTCTAGATTACGTACATGTTAGGGCTGACCTCATGACCTGCACTATCGGCTTAATCTTCAGCATTACTTCATCAGTACTTTTCAGCGAGTGAACAATATTTTTGTCTTACAACAAAACAACATAAGCACCAACATAAGCCAAATTTTAGCGAAACGAACAATTATGATCTAACAAATCTAGCTTGCTACCAAAAACCTAAGACAAGGTTCTTTGAAACTCTGACAAATTTGAGTTTGGGAAGAGAAAGACAAGTTGAATCTAGTAGATCCGAAATTCCAAATTATGGAAAAGATCCGCAGGAAGGCGATTGCAATAGGTTTTATTTACCATTAAATTTCACCTTTACAGATAAGATTTCCATTAAAATTGAAAAAAAATTCTCTCCTTTTCTCCACCGACGCCGCACCTGTCTTAGCCGTTCCCAAACCAATCCCCTCTTCCCCAGTCCGTCGTCCCCCTTGTCGTTTGCGCAGGAGAAAAGGAGCACCGCAGCCCGCAGCCCGCAGCC
>Ga0182004_10005142_pt1 | contig 10637 bp, 13 predicted proteins | sample Sormic07211540_1_FD_120479 | JGI IMG/M metagenome (GOLD analysis project Ga0182004, IMG submission 120479) | Endophyte microbial communities from Sorghum bicolor roots, Mead, Nebraska, USA - 072115-40_1 MetaG | ecosystem: Host-associated > Plants > Roots > Unclassified | place: USA: Nebraska...
AAAACATGAGAAATAAGCAAACTTAGAAACATATGTTATTTATGCTAACGTATTTCCACATGTATTGGAGAATCACTGTTTTGTAGGATACATGCTTGGAATACAAAGAAATAAGGGCAAAGGCGCAACCCGGAAAGCTTAAAAGCATATTCTACACAAAAGATCATAAGAAAGGTACACGTACACCTGAAACCTGGGTCTCAAACCACCAAGGATGCATTGCAGGACCAACCAGTAGCCTGCCACGCGAAGGAGGTGCCGAGACGGGCCAACCAACATGCAATCACACCCTAGGTGCACCCGCACCCCTAGCACCGCCTCTTGAGCCCACCTTCGGTCAGACATCACAATCAATGCTCCTAGGATAGTTTTGGGTAGAAACTCTATGGAATATGCTGAGCATCTCACTAGTATAATAGATGGGAAGAGCCCCTCTCTAAAACACACAACACTTGGGAGCAAACCACCTCACACCACCACTTGTACTTTTCCTTTTAGTAGTTTTGGAGCTGGGCAAGGCTACCTTGGAGGGCTTGACTCCTTGAAGAGGAGTCTTGGTATTAATAAGATGAACGTTTTCTCGAAAAACTTGCTCTCAACTTATTAATATACTCATACCTATGAACTCGAGTATAGTTCTTGTGTTATTATCTTAGCATATGATCTAGTACATAGGTCTTATGCTATGAACTTAGCACAAAGAACTTTATGCTTAATCGTTTTTCATACAACTTATATTATTAGAATTAGAGCTAAATTAGGGTGGTTGTCGGCAGTAGTTAACATCCATTATATATAAACTATCAATGTAACATTAATAAGGGCATGGATATAATTAATCACCAATAAAGGTTTAGGGGTTTAAACTAACAAATTCCACGAGTTTTGGTGAATCTAAATTTTTTGTAGGATTTATCGAGAAAACCGTCAAGGAGGACCTACATGTCAGACTTGATCGTGCTTATCCATGGGATAAATAATACAAGAAGATTCTAGAGGAATCCAGAGGTCACCACATCAAAGTGGGAGGCGAGACACCGCCAGGTGGTAACGGTTGGCCCCATCTATAGGCAGGCTAGCCCCTAGGGCCCAATGTTAGTCCACTATTACTACATCTGTTCTCCATCGCCTTAAGGATTGCATCTATGCCATTTATTCAAGTCAATTTGATCCTGTTAGCGTGAAAAATGGTCTTCACATGAACACACTTGAAGGCTCTCACAGACCGCCTAGAAGCTAGAGTTCTTGACCTCCTAAGCCTCAACACACGAATTGAGTTTGGTGATTTAGATCTGCAGCGTGCCAGTCAATTTGATCTGTAATTGACAAGGAGAAAAGCAAATGTCAACTTATGGAGGCTGCCGGTTGATGCTAGACAGTTCCAAAATTTATGGCTTAAAATAGTCGTTGATCATAGAAAATTGACTAAAAACCACTCCTAATGATTCTTTAATAATGACAAAGTGATTAGGATTTTTTTATTTGATTTATTCATTTAAATCGTTCTTTAAAGCAAACTGTATGATCGTATTATGAGCTAGAGTAACTGGATCGACTAATTAGTCCATAAAATGTTTATATGAAATAGATAGCTTACATTTGCCTATTCTTTTGTCTACTAAATAAACGATAACCCGTCAAGACTAGTCTGGAGTCATGCGGTCTTAACAAGTTATTTTTATAAGTGCATTAAATTTATATTCACCTGGTCTGAAGGCCAGCGGGTTTTAACAAATTCAACACATATTACTAGTTTATTTAATATCTTACTTGAATCCACATGCACACACTACTCGTTAAAGCATAACTAGATCGACTATTTAGTCGATACAGGGTCCATAAAGTATGAACAAGATCTATCTACTTTATCATAACCAAATTTAGATATATTTAGGTTTAACTTAATGTACTTGTGTTAATCCTAAATTTTGGCGAGCCAGGAAACTACCAAGTGGGTCTGCTTCGCAGAAGGAGGGATGGCTGGATGAGTGGATCGACTAAATCAGAAGCGTAACAGAATTAGTCGATCAGATGGATGTCGGAACAAGGCAATACAAAAGAAGACGTGTCGGGTTCAATTAGAAAGGAAAAGTTAGAGTCTAGGTTACCTTTTTGAGGAAAGAGTTGTATTAGAACATGAGACTAGGACTCCAGGCTATAAATATTAGGAACCCGATCCCTGTGAGAATATACACAATCATAATACAAACCCTTTCGGCTCCGACCACCAACCTTAGGAGTTGGAGTAGAAGTAGATCTCGACGAGACCTTCAACAAATCGAGCTCCATCGGTTGAAATCGACCTTCGGTTTGCTTGTAAGTATTGTCATGGTTCGTGTTTAGTTTGTCATGGCTGCATCATTCAACCTCATATTAAACTTAATTATGAACTAATTATCGACTTGAATTGTGTTTGTAAGGTTGCATTGTTTCGATCTCTTATGAATTATGGTTCAAGTTAGTTATCGGCTCTATTAAATTAGCAATTTAATAGATTTATTATGTTACTAATATTGTTCAAAGCTCAATGTTTTTATTTATTGTTACAATATTCTGCTCGATCAAGGTTTAATGAGTTGGCTCGAGCTTCAAATCTAAATCTAAACGCTTATCATGAAACTTTAAAGCAAATGACAATCATTAAGCGAATATAAAATAGCTAACTTGTTAATCTTGATCGTTGCATGTTGTGCGTTCGAGATATTTATTTTGTTATAATTAATTTGGTTTTAATAACTAAATCCGATTATAATAATATAGATTGATCTTGTTCGTGCTTCATGAACCATGTATCGGCTAAAATAGTCGATTCAGTTAAGCTTAAACGAATAGTGCACGTGCATGAGTCTGCTTATGCATTAAATAAACTAGTAGTCTGTGTTGAATTTATTAAAGCCCGCTGGCCATTAGACCAGGTGAATATAGATTTAATACAAATGAACTATTAATTTATTGAAACCGCAAGCCGTTAGATCAGTTTTAGTAAGTTATTGTTTATTTAATGAATAAAAGGATAGTGCATGTAAGCTATCTTCTATCTTTACACACAAGCGTATCTGCTAAATAACCGATCCGATAATTTTACACTCGTAAGATGCATTTATTTAGTATTATCGATAATGCTTATCCTTTTGCATCGTTTCAAGGTGTTGACTTTCTAGTTAATTTCCTTAATTCAACGGCTTCTTGAGGCCATACATATGGTCTAGGACTCCAGCTCCTGCACTCCCTCTGAGAGCCCCCGAGATTGTTGGCGTGAGAAACTAATTTTTACACCAACACATCTTTTGGCACGCCCAGTGGGACACATCAGTCATCAACATGGATAATGAGAACGTGCTCAATGTCAGTCTGGATGAACTACGGAATTCGTTAAAGAAATTGGTTCAAACTGCTGTGAATCAGTACCAAGAGAAGTGCTTGCTTTCCTTCAGTAGGACTAGAGATAAGAAAGTATATCAGAAGAGTCTTTTCCCAAGAGTGATTCTGGATGGAGAGCATGAACATCAATCTATGAATGAAACTATCAGCAAAGCCATGGCATCAACCTTGGCTAATCATAATGGAATATTACTGAATGGTATTACTAATGCCATTAAGGAAGCTTTCAATCTGGATATACAGAATGGAGGGCCCACGTATTCTGTCCCTGGTGGGAATAAGCAGATGTTCGTCGGGCAAACATTGGGAGATCAAGTGTGTGGAGAATTTGCAAATATGAAACAATGCTGCAACATTGTTCAGCAGTCAGTGCAACAACCGATGTTAGACTATAGTCAATCGGTTTCAAAAGTTGCTCCTCAGAGCCGGAGGATAGCTAGAGATTTAATGCTCCACCTTATCAAGGAAGGTTGACACCTAGAGAGGTACCTTCTGGCTATGATTATGTTGCTGAGCATTATACTTTAAATGGTTGTGAAAACCCTGTATATCAGCTAAATGTTCAAAGAATGCAAAATCCAAAGTATCCAGAACCAAATGGTCAGCATGGGAATCAGTTTTAGATAGATCAATTGATGAACCAAGTTACTGATATCGTTCAACGTTAGTTTGGTTTGAAGCCCAAAAATACAACGGTGTCATACAGAAAGCCATATCCAGAGTGGTTCGATCAGGTTTTGTTACCTCCAAGATATAGATTGCCAGATTTTGTTAAATTTACTAGAATGGTTCAGTATCTACTATGGAGTATATCAGTCAATATTTGGCTCAACTGGGTGAAATTGCTAATGAACCTGCGTTCAAAGTGAGGTTCTTTCCTCTTTCTCTATCTGGTCCAGCATTCTCGTGGTTTGCATCATTGCCACATAATTCCATTGAAGGATGGAAAGATCTAGAAACCAAGTTTCATCATTACTTTGATTCTGGAGTTATGGAGAAGGGCATTATAGATTTAGTCGATGTGAGATAGAGGAACAATAAATCTGCACTTCATTATTTACAAAGGTTCAAAGAAGTGAGGAATCAATGCTATACCTTAACACTTTCAGAAGCTGAATTGGTTAGCATTGCGATTTGAGGGCTAATACCAGCTATCAAAGAGAAAATTGGTTTTGATTGTCCCAATTTAGCTACTTTGGCCAGAAAATTATCTAGCATGGAGACTCAGTTGAAATATGCACGCTTCAACAGGCCTTAGAAGGTGAATAACATCGGCTATGAGTTTGACCTAGAGTTAGTCGACAGTAGTGATGAAGAAGTTGAAAATGATGAAGTGGCTGCTATGGATTGGGTGTGGAAATATTCTGAGTGCATTCTATGGGCCAAGAACAAATCAATAGAAGAAGAAAAGAAGAAATTTAACTTCGATATCACCAAGGCAGACAAAATATTTGATTATTTGTTGGAGAAAGGACAAATTAAGCTGACTGGAAATCATAAGATCCCTTCGGCTGAAGAGCTCCAGAAGAAAAGGTACTGCAAATACCATAATTCTAATACGCATAACACTAATGATTGCAAAGTTTTTAGAGTTATCATCCAACAAGCTATCAACAAAGGAAAGTTTGGGCTGGAGAAGCTAAAGGTGGTATGGGTATAGAAGAACATCCTTTCCCAGCAAATATGGTTTCTTCTTCTTTTCCAAAAGGAAAATTCCTCTGAGAGAGCTAAGGAAGCCAAAGTAGTGGACTCTGCAAAATAGATATCAACTGCTGAATATCAAGAGATGAAGAAAAAGCAAGATCGACAAATTAGTCGATCAGATATTCCGGAAACCTCCAAAAGTAGTGAGATGCGCAGACGCCCTACTGTCAGAATTTTGTTAAACAAGTGGCAAAGACAGAAGGAAAAAAGAGCAAATGCATCAAGAAAGATATCATAGGAGGTATAAAGAAGAATGTGAAAGGAGGAGGGTTTAGGAAGAAAACGAGTATCATTGGAACAGTCCTTTCTTTCAACATTGCTAGAATGAAGGCCTGAAGTTGCCAACTCTCAATAATTACCCTGAATGTAGTGATCAGTATTGGGAGTATCGTTAGTCAAAGGTCAACCGCTGACCTATATATGAAAGATTGAGTTTTGAAAGAACAAGTCAGCATGTAAAAATAGAAAATATTCATCATCGGTTTGAGGCAAAAATAACCGATCAAGAAATAGTCGATAAGGAGTACGTTTGGCAGAAATATCAATGGTGCCCAAGTGGACTCACCAGAAGTCAGAGTAGGAGAGTTCAACATTTGAGAAATGATGAGTTACATCAAAAGAGGCATAAAGCGTGGCAAGTTAAACAGACAGCTGACAAAGGCAAAAGGTAAAGCACCAGCTAGGATTTCTACTATTTTATGTTGTCTGCTGAATTTAGAGCCAGTGATGAAGTAGGATCAGATGAATAAGTAGCTGTGGCTCAGTTGATTTGCCAAGTAGAAAATGCAACCTTTGAGAAACCTGAAAAGCATCTACACTTAAAGGCATTATATCCCAAAGGGTTTATTGATGGGAAGCCATTGACCAAGATACTAGTCGATGGAGGTGCAGTTGTCAATCTAATGCCATATTCTACATTCAGGAAGCTCAGTAAGAGGATAGAAGACTTTTGTCCAACCGATATGAGATTAATAGATTTCAGTGGCAGTATTTTGATAGCCAAAGGCGCTATATGTGTTGAACTGACAGTTGGTAGTAAGAGCTTGCCTATACTTTCTTTGTGGTTGATGCTAAAGGCACATATAGTTTGCTTCTAGGAAGAGATTAGATCCATGCTAATTGCGGTATACCATCCACTATGCATCAAAGTTTAATTCAATGGATTGGGGAAGATATAGAAGTTGTTCCAGCTGATTCTGTTAGTATCTCTTATGCTGGAACAGATGAGTGGAGTTTTGAAGGTATGAAATATTTCTCTGGGAAGATATATGAAGAAGGTGTCATCAAAGTATTTGATGATGATCAACAGCCGATACAAGCAGTCAGCTCTCAAAGTTTTAATTGATGGATTCTTTAGTCGATGAAGATGACGGCAAGATGGGCAAAAGATTTATGTCGGCTGATGAGTTAGAAGCAGTGGATATAGGTGATGGTGTTAAGCCTAGGCCGACATATCTGAGTGCTAAATTAGATCCTGAGTACAAACAAGAGTTAGTATCTTTGTTAAAGGAATATAAAGATTGTTTTGCTTGGGAATATTATGAAATGCCTGGTCTTGATAGAAAGTTAGTTGAGCATCGACTGCCAATTAAACCTTGGGTATAAACCTTTTAAACAGACTCCAAGAAGAATTAAGCTCGAAGTAACGGCCGATGTAAAAACAGAAATCACTCGGTTATATGAAGCAAAGTTCATTCGACAATGTTGATATGCTAAATGGATTTCATGTGTGGTTCCTGTGTGTGAGAAAAATGCTAAAGTAAGAGTTTGTATAGACTTTAGAGATTTGAATAAAGCTACCCAATTGGCAAATTCAACTTTGTTAGGAGATTTATTTCAAACTTATCAGCTAAGATTTTGCCGTTCTCTACATTGTTGAAAATAAAAAGTGATCGAGAATTCAAGTGGGGAAATGAACAACAAAAGGCATTTGAAGAGATCAAGGAGTATATGAAATCTCCACCTATTTTAGTCCCTCCTCAGAAGGAAAGCCTTTTAAGTTGTACATAGCAGCCGGTGACCACACTACTGGATTGGCTTTAATGCAAGAGTTTGAAGGAAAAGAAAGAGTAATCTTTAATTTGAGTAGAAGATTACTAGAACCAGAGACTAGATATTCTCCCATCGAGAAGATATGTTTGTGTTTATACTTTTCATGTACCGAGCTTAGGCATTACTTGTTGTCTTCAAAGTGCACGGTGGTGTCCAAGTTTGATGTAATCAAACATATGCTATCTATGCCTATTTTGAATGGGAGAATTGGTAAGTGGATTCTTGCATTATTAGAATTTGATTTAAGGTATGAATCGACTAAAGCAGTTAAAGGTCAAGCTATAGCTGATTTTATTACTCATCATCGAGAAGGGGAAGTAACATTGTTAGAGTTAACCCATTGGGGTTTGTTCTTTGATGGATCTACTTGTAAGCAAGGAGGAGGTGTCGGTATTGTGTTGATCTCTCCACAAGGTATAAGTTTTGAATATGATATTCCCATAAAACTGACATCTACTAATATTCAAGGAGAGTATGAAGCCATTCTTAAAGGTTATCAACTTCTACAAGGGGTAAAGGCTGAGAGTATTGAAGTCTTTGGTGATTCTCAATTAGTAATTTATCAATTGCTCAGCCTGTATGAGTGCAAGGATGATGTCTTGAAGAAGTATTATGAAGAATGTCGGGAACTTCTTAATTCCTTTTCTTTTGTGATTATAAAGCATATCCCCAGGAATCAGAATCAAGATGCTAATCGGCTAGCTCAAAGTGCTTCTGGGTATCGGCAAATTGTTGAGATATTAGCCGATGAGTTTATTGCTAATGAAGATTGAAGGAAGGACATCATTGAGTATTTGAAGAATCCATCACAGCAAGTGTCCAGGAGATTGAGGTACAAAGCTCTTAAATTTGTCCTTCTAGATGATCAGCTACATCTTAGAACAGTTGATGGTGTACTCCTTAAGTGTCTCAACCAAGAAGAAGGTAAGGTTTTGATGGGAGAGATTCATGAGGGAGTTTGTGGTGCTCATCAGTCTGCTCATAAGATGAAGTGGATGATTAGAAGAGCAGGTTATTTTTGGCTGACCATGTTGGAAGATTCAGTGAAGGTGAACTAGTTTGGAAAGTAATTTTGCCGATTGGATCCAAAGATAGCAGATACGGCAAGTGGTCACCTAATTGGGAAGGACCATATCAGATAACTAGGGTTGCTCCTAGAAATGCTTACTTTTATCAAAAATTAGAAGGAGAAGAGTATTCTGGAGCTATTAATGGAAAATATTTCAAGAAGTATTACCCTAGTGTCTGGGTTGATTTACTTTAGTTGATCAAGTCATACAGTCTGGTGTTTTGATAGCCAATACATTAAGTATTGCCTTTAGCATAAAATTCAGAGTGTTGGAATATTCAGAACACAGCTGATACAGTGAGTACCGCCTTCAGTTTTAAAAATTAAGGAATTTTTGCATAATTAAGAAGATTGATGCAGTATTTGTCTTGTTCAAATATTTAGAATCATGACTTTATAGCCGATATCATAGATATCGCCTTTAGCACAAAAAATGAGGAACACAGAGCAATTTTGCTGATACAAAGACACATTCAGATTGCCTTGATGGGCAATATCATAGAGAGAGTGGAAGTAGTGATCAGCAAAGCAAAGCAAAGATAAACTACTACCAGAGCAGTGTTCTTCATTGATTCAGAAAGGTTTTTTATATTGATTGAAATAAAAAAACTAAAACTAGTCCTCATCATTGAAAACCCATGCTATGATAGCATCAGCCGATGAGAACTGTGCTACGACATCGGTGTAGGGGGCAAACTCATCCATCAGCTCCTCGAAGCCTTCCTCGTTGCTCTCCGCAACAAAGTCCGGGGTCAGGGACTCCGAATGCTGAGCCCTGTGGCGAAGTTAGGCTGCTGCTAGAGAGTTTTCCGCCCCTGAACAAACACCATGAAGAACGACTTCCCAGACCCGATCAGGCACGTCCTGGAGGCATTCTGCCTGAGTCTTCCCGCGTGCGTTCACCATCCTAGTGACGACAAAGATGGCAGGGGAGAGGGTATTGAATTGCTCCTGCAGTCTTGCGATTGACAAAATAGATGCATTAGAAGATTAGTCGATCAACTGAAAAATTATAGAGTAGATGAACTTACTGACAACTGCAGAGTCAGACTCTGCTAATTGTTCCTTGGTTCGGGCCAAGGATCCCTCGGTGTTCTCCAACACCGCCTCCAGAGCGTGGAGCTGCTCCTGGAGCTGGTGGCACCTCTTACACTCCTTAGAGTAGAGGTCCTAGGCTACTCTAAGACGCTGGAGAAAACCCCAGGCGTCTTCGTGCCCGAAGACAGCGTCATCGCCGGCGGTATCATCCTCGCGAGCTGACTCCGAGCCTGCATGGCTCGCTTCGGCTTCCTGGTTTGCAGTAGCCTCCTCAAAGGCTATTGCCGCTGCAGGCAGGGAAGAAGCTGATGCAGCAGGATCAGGATGACTCGAGCCCGCCTTAGGATTAACTTGGGAGGCAGGGCTACAAGAAGGATAGAGGATAAATAGCCGATCAAGACGAACTGTGAATTGCATTAATCGATGATACCTGTCCAGACGCTGAGGCTGGGCGGAGTTTGCATCTTCAGATGAAGAAGGAGACACCGGGCGCTTGCCTCTGTTGTCCGCATTGATCAGGAGCTTAGGGTTTCTGAGGTGAAAGGGCAAGAGGTTTGAGGGTTGAAAGGATGAAGATGCGAGTCTGATTGTGTGACTTTTACCCTTTGAGCTCTGGTATTATTTATAATGGGGTAAGTGAAAGTCAAAGCAGTGAGCCTTTAATCCCCTAAAGGAGGTGGATCGGCTATCGTGAAGGCAGTCCCTAGAACATGGGGTAAGTGGATCGGCTAAAAGTTAAAACATCTCTGCAGTCTTAGGGGCGTGTGCAACAGAGGATAGCTGATCGACTTAACTATGATTGTGGGAAATTTGAGTAGTGGATCGGCTAATTTTGCCAATGAGATCCTATTTTACTCGAATTCAGATGATATTGCTGATGGAATTTTGAAATATATAATTATCTAAAGGATCAGGAACTTCAAGTCCCTTTTCAACAACAGGTTTCTGGGCAACATTCTAGAAAGTTAGGGATATAGAAAATTAGCTGATGCATGGATATATTATATATTTATGAAAAAAATACCTTGACAGCTACATCGGCTAACGATTTGAGTTGCTTAGAAGAGGAAATCTTGGTCTTCTTTGAAGTTGTCTACTGTGGGGCAGCCGGTTGTTTTCTTTTCAATGTAGCAATCGGCTGATCATCAGGCAAGTCTGATGTTGGCTTCTTCATCAAAGCTTTCAATGAAGGTGCATCATTACCCATTCTTGGGTTAGGACATCATATATCATAATTCACCAATGGAGGGACCAAGTTAGCAATGTTAATCTTGCTTCAGTGGAATTCTCTGGTTATGCTCTGACTTGGTGGAATCAGATACAAGAAAATCAACTTGTGTTGGGCCGTGAATATATCAACACATGGGAAGAGATGAAGCAAGTGATGAGAAGG